>TARA_R110001606_G_scaffold160341_4_pt1 | contig 25350 bp, 28 predicted proteins | sample TARA_R110001606 | Tara Oceans TARA_R110001606 (sample SAMEA4398315) | marine metagenome | biome: Polar Biome; feature: [SRF] surface water layer (ENVO:00010504); material: water (ENVO:00002006), including particulate matter (ENVO:01000060) such as... | depth 5 m
TATGTCGAAGGGTGGAGTATAGATAGTCCTTTCGTATATTCCGGTATAATAAAAGGGTAATAAATAAAGGAAGTATGAGCACAAAAGCAAAAGAGTTAATTAAGGAATTAGGGAGTAAGCAAATGGCAAGTGATAAATTATCACAATTAGAAAATAACGATTGTGTTGTTAGAGCCGTTCAGCATGCCTTTGGAGTTGATTATATTGATGCTCATCACTTTTGTGAAATGAAATTAAATAGAATATCAGGTGATGGAGTTTATACATCAAAATATTTACCTAAGGTTAAACAAGCATTTGGACAAAAGGTAAAGATGATAGGTAAGCCATTATTTAAGGGTGGTATGAAAAGACCATTACGTAAGAGAAAAACGAAAATGGATAAATGGAGTAATGCTAAACAAAAATATTGTAGAGTAAAGAGAGTAGTAGATGTTGCTTATAAGGTAAAAGAATTTGTTAAGGATAATAGTGAAGGAGTATTTATCATTTGTGTTAAAGGACATGCAATGGCTTTAGTGAATGGAAAAATTATTGGTAATTGGAATGACGGAAAACGTTTAAATAGAGAAGTAATAACCGCTTATCAAGTTGGATAAGTGAGTAATTATTCGTATATTCCGGTATAATAAAAAGGTAATAAATAAAGGTTATGACAATCAAAGAGCAATTAGAAAAGGGTAATATTGAATTTACAATCAATGGTATTACTGGGTATTTAAAAGGTGAAGATGGTGAGTGGGGTATGAATCTCGAACGATTTAAAGTATCTGAAAATGCTGGATCCATTTATACACTACTTGGTTCCGGTATGAATGTTACTAAATGGGGTCCTACCTGTGTTACATTGTATACCTATGATATGTTAGGTAATAGATCCACTGGTAAGATAAGATATCAAGACGTGACGATAGTGGAGAAGGTTAATTTACCATTCAATACTTCATTCGTACGTACGCGGTAATTACTGATGGTGATTATATAGATAATGGCATATCGTTCGCATATGTACCGCATAAGTTAGTTGGGCGTACGCACGTATATGGTATTAATAATGTATATAGCCCCGCGCGCGTTGGTGTCAATATACGCGGGCCGTGGTAGTGGTTGGGGTGTGGGGCATTCATAGCACTCTTACAACCCTTTACCATCGATTAATATATACCTATATATATGGTTAAATGAGGGTAATTCAATTTCGAAATGGGCCAAGGGATAAAAAACCCAAATATCCCAAAAGAGTTATCTCAAAAAAATCTTTCGCATCGACTAAAGTATATACAAAAAGGGTAGGAGAAGCGAGGAAGTATTCGTATAATCCAGTATAAAGAAAAAAAATTAAGGTTATGAAGAAATTGATTAAATACAGCATTTTCAGGAGAAATTGTCAATTGGTAATGTTTGTGGTACTTGCAGTCACTCAATTGCTATTGGTGGGGTTAGTAATAGCAGGTTTAATACCAGTAAATTGCTTATATGCAATGATTCCAATTGGAGCAATGATGGTTTACCACGTTAAAAAATGGGATTTATACAATGATGTTGTTATTCTCCAAAAATACTCAAGCGATAAGAAATTCCGTGAAGAATTTAATAAGAAAAATAAATAATAAATAATAAATCGAAAAATCAAATCTATGTCTAAGAAAAAAACAATGTACAAACGATTGACGTCTCCAAATGATGGAACTAAAATTGTAACTTACGAGGGAAAACTACACAATTGGGAAGGACCAGCACTTTACCCACAGGGGAATTTGAAGGGAGCAGAGTATTACCTATATGGAATTCAACACTCAAAAGAAGAGTGGAAAGCCGCTAAAAGCGACCACACAGGACTTCCATGGTATAAAAATCCGGGTTTAACAACAAGATTTTAAAGAGCTAAATATGAGAAAGGGGACAAGAGTTCAAGTTTGGTACTTTGGTGATTTATTTGAAGGTACTATCATTGAAGATAAGAAGGTAAGGTTAGATAGAGGTTTAACCCTATCGGATCTCCCCCTCAAATCTAAAGCCCCAAAAGGCTCTCCATGGTATATAGTAAAACGTATTAAATAACCTCTTAAACAAAGAACCAAATATGTCAATTCAACAAATTACTCCAGACGAAAGCTTAATGTTCGTCCCCTTTGATGAAGACTTCGAAGTGTCATCACCAACGTATTTTACCATATGTGAATCATCATCTCCACTCTACCCCTCTTCGGAGGGATGGGAAGATGTAAGATACTTCTCCTCACGATCAACTCAAACATACTCCAATAGACAAGGTGAGGGTGACTCATGGGTTTATGTATTATCGAATCCATCATTTCCCTCTTTCTTGAAGATTGGAAGTACTTCAAAGACGCCTGAATTAAGGGCAAAGCAGTTGAGTAATGCAACAGGTATTCCAACCGACTTCGAAGTTGTTTATGCGTTATATTGCTTTAACGCATTGGCATGTGAGATAGACATCCATAATATAATGTCTTCCTATCGGGTATCCAAGCAAAGAGAATTTTTCTCTGTAGGTTTGGAAGAAGCTATTGAAGTAATTGAAAGGGTAGGTAAAAGGTATGTATAATCAACCACTTTCACCAACTCAAATCTACCAAATGTAGTATATACGTATAGAGGTAGGGGTGGGGCGTTTATGAAAGCGTTAGAGGGTTAACTTAAAATTATAAATTATGAAATATTCACACATATTACAACAGGAGATTGATGGGTTGGTTATGAAACTTTCCGAACTTTCTAGTATTAATGATGAACTATGGTCTTATCACCCTAGTAATGAGAATTTTATTAATCCAATTAAGGCTTTTAATGAAAATTTGTTTGAAATAGCAGATATTGAACGCATGATAAGCGTATTGGAGTATGAAATTAGTGAGAACCAATAAAATACACTAAGATGGGTTTAGAAGATTTTTATCGCAGTTTATTTGGCAAGGATGATGAGCTAAAGAAGATGGAGGATGAGATTGAAATGTGGAAAGATACACCAAGATATAAAGTTGGTATGTTTTTTAAATTAGTTACTAATGGGTCTAAATTAAGAAGGCAAATTATTAATATGTTTGAAGATGATAAACGTGTTAATGTTGAAGATGCTGGAGAATTTATTATGTACAATAGGGCCTGGTTTTGGTTACAAGATTTCAATATTGATGATAATGAATGGGTTGAGGCCTTATCTTATTATGATAATAATCAACTTTCTCAATCACTTACACAATCAATTCAATACTTTGAGGAAATGGAAGAATATGAAAAATGTAGTAAATTATCTTCTATTGTTAGTATTTTAAAAAAACTTGGTTCTTAAAGATACTTTATATATCTTCAATATATGTAGTAAGAAAATATGATAATAAGTAATAATTACTCAATAATAAAGAAAATATCTAGGAAAAACTAGATATTAATATAAAAATAATAAATAATAAAAACGTCGTTATAACGTAGGGATAACCCAATTAAAATTAAATATAAAGTTATGAATTTAAAACCTGAAGAACTCCAAGAAAATTGGAATGTATTATTAGATTATATTAACACTCACATTACTGGAGATCGTAAAGATAAATTAATTGAGTTTTATAATAAATTTGAGGAACGTCTTATTTTAATGCCTGCTTCACATAAGAAAGAATTCCACAATGCATTTCCAGGCGGATATGTTGAACATGTTAATCGTGTTGTTCGTTGTTCCCTGAAGCAGTATGAATTATGGAAGGAAGAAGGAGTAGATATTACTACTTTCACAGTTGAAGAATTAGTTTTTTCTGCTATTAATCATGATTTAGGTAAAATGGGTAGTGAGGAACATGAATCATATATCCCCCAGACTGATAAGTGGAGAAGAGATAAATTAGGAGAAGATTATATGCATAATAAATCTATTGCATTTTCATCAATTCCAGATAGAGGATTATTTCTACTTCAATCTAATGGTATTCAATATACTTTTAATGAGATGATTGCTATCCAGACGCACGATGGTTTATATGATGAGGCGAATAAAAAATATTTATTCTCATATATGCCAGAGACGAAACCCAGAACATCTCTACCGTTTATCTTACACCAAGCGGATTTAATGGCTGCTCGTATTGAATTTGAAAGAGAATGGTTACCTAGATTAAATGGGGAAAATTCCGTGGATGACGCAAAGAAGGTATTTACATTGGACAACAACAATAAGAAATCCCAATCCACTTCGTCCAAAGCATTAAAAAGTGTTCAAAGTCAAGGTTTAAAAAATCTATTAGATAACATATGATAGTTGCAGTAATTATATTAGGAGTTTTTGTTGTGGGTCTAGGATTCACAACAATAAACCTTCTCAGAAAAAATGAGAAGCAAGAAGATATTCTTATGGGTTATTTAAAATATTTGGATAAAATATCCCAAATCATAGAATTTACAGATGTTAAATTGAAGGAACTTGATGCAAGTGAATCTTTCAAATCTGATGATGAGGTTGGATTTTTCTTTGAAGAATTACAAAGACTACAAACTATATTAAACGAATTCAAGGTTCAAAATCTTGAAAAAGAAAAATAATTAAACCTTATGCCCCCAAAGTCAAAAATTAATAGGAATTACTTTACTCAAGAAACAGAAGATGCTATACTCTTGTATAACAAAACCGAAAGTTCTAACCAACGTAGTAAAATATATTCCCAAGGAATACATTACCCATTCTTTAAACTAACTCAAAATATAATCCACACATTTAAGTTTTATAATACTGATGTTGAAGATTTGGAGCACCTACAACATGAGATTATTGTATTTTTGTTGGGTAAAATGCATTTATATCACCATAGTAAAAGCATTGAAGATAGATTACATAAGATTGTCAATAAAAAGTATGATAATTGGTCATACGCGTTATATTTAGCAGATAAAGATATTGAACATCATGTTACCGAAAAGGCATTTAATAAATCTTTTGAACTCAAATCACAATACCCTCTTCACACCCAGGGTACCTTTTTAGAATTCACTGGTAATTCAGATAAAATTACTTTAGAACAAATTAAAGAATTCACTGCTCCTTATTTATTAATAGTAGATGAAGATTGTAAAAAAGAACTTAAAAGATTAACACCACCAAAAGCATATTCATATTTTGGAACTATTGTTAAGAGATGGTTAATAAACTATAATAAAAAGAATTATAGTAAGAAAATTAATTCTTCACCCATTGAGGATTTACACCACTCTCTAAGTTATTCTTATGGTTTAGATTCAGGTAACCCATCAAATGATAATCTTTCGGATTTTATAGATGATTTTGTTAATTATGTTGATATAAACATTTATAACTTCTTTCCTAAATCTAAAGATGCTAAGGTAGCAGATGCAATCTTGGAGTTATTTAGAAAGAGAGAATCAATCGATATTTTTAATAAAAAAGCACTTTATATATACCTTAGAGAGCAAGGTGATTTTAAAACACAAAAAATAACTAAAATATCTAGCTCATTATATGAGATATTTAAAAGTGAGTACACCTTCTTTTTAGAAAATGGTTATACTAATTTTGAGAGTTTGTAGAGAGCATATTTATCACCAAACGTATTAATATGAGTAATTTAGAAAAAAATATATTTGGCAAAAAGAAATTCTCAAATCTACTTGAAGAAATATATTCTAATCAAAAGAAAAAAGAAGAACAAATCACAGCTCTTATTCAAGAGTTAAAACCTCTAATTAATGATATTGGAGATGCTACTTTAATAGTTCCCCTTATTAAGGAATATATGGATTTAGGTATTAAAAATGATGAGCAGCTTATTAAAATGGCTACTATTATTCAACGTGCCCTAAATACAGGTAAGGAAAGTGAAGATGATTTCGGTTTATCTGATGATGAGAAAAAACAATTATTTACTGAAATTGAGAAATTTAACGATAAAACACCTAAAAAACTCCAATGATAAATAAATCAGGTTTATCGGGGATGGTTAAAAACTTAAGTTCAAATCCTCAATCCAACAATCCAAAAACAGGAAACTCACTTTCATCAACTACTCTCATCTCAGCTAGGGTTACTGATATAATATTAGATGAAAATCATCCCTTATTTTCTAAATTTGGTGGGTGGAATGGTATAGGTACTATACTTTACGAGGTTGAGAATTTTGGAGGTGGAGAAGCAACATTCGCTAAACCCTTATTCCCACAACAAAGTTCATTTCCCTTAATTAATGAGTTAGTAGTATTAATAGAATTACCTAACAATGATATAGGTAACAATCTGGGTTCTAAAAATTTTTATTATATAAATTCTATAAGTTTGTGGAATCATCCACATCATAATGCTTACCCAAATTCTTTTGATCCCTCCATAGATGCACAATCCCAAGATTATCAACAGGTTGAAGGAGGTTCTGTTAGGAGAGTATCTGATAATTCAACTGATATTGAATTAAATAGCCCATCAAACCCCAGCCAAAACACTTTTATAGAAAGAACATCAATCCACCCTCTTTTATCATTCCCAGGAGATGTTTTATATGAAGGTAGGTGGGGTAATAGTTTAAGATTTGGTTCAACAGCCAAATCTAGTAGTGGGTATTCAAATAATTGGTCATCAACAGGTAACAATGGTAACCCTATTGTTGTATTAAGAAATGGTCAATCTGAGGATATCTCAGATGAGGGATGGATTCCTATTACCGAAAATATAAACACAGATTTATCTTCTATCTACCTTACATCTACTCAAAAATTACCTATTGATAGAAAATGGGTTGATAGATTTAATATTTTTACACCTACAAGTAAACCAATTACATTATCATCATACTCCCAACCTCAAATATTGATGAATTCGAGTAGAATTGTATTAAATGCTAACACTGATAGTATTTTAATTAGTGGTGAAAAATCATTTAATGTATCTGTAGGAGAATATTCAAATATAAATTCTAAAAATTTATATATTGATTCACAAAATGTTAGATTAGGAAATTCTAATGCTACTGAATCCTTATTATTGGGAGATACAACAATTGCTTTATTTGATCAACTATTACAAACCCTACTTAATCTTACATCGGTATTAGAAAGTGATATGATATATCCTGGGGGTGTAGCAGCACCTAATGCTCCTTTAAATATAGTAGCTTCAAATACTAAACAGATAATTACTCAGATTCAATCTCAATTAGATAGTACTAAATCAAAGATAAGTAAAACTATATGACACAAGACCAATCATACGCTATTTCAGGTATTGTTGTTTCCCAACTATCTAATGAACCCCTAGTTGGTGTTGAGGTATCTTATAATGATGATTTAACTCAAACTAATATAAAAGGTGAATTTTCACTAATAGGAGTTAAAATGTTAGAAGATTTGATTCAATTATCAATAGACTTCCCACAATACGTTCCCCAAACAATAACTCCTCATACAGGGGATGGAGATATTAAAAGTGATTTAGGAGTAATAAAACTCATCCCAAATAAAACAAATCTTAAGATTGAAAAATTAAAATCATCACAACTAGATTCAAAATCCGTAGAAAGTTTAAAATCCAAAGATTCTTCATCTCTACAACTAAAATCATTAAATAATACTATAAATAATTTAAAATCTATTTTAATACCTAGTATACTAGGTTTAATTGCTAAATTTGGTATAACTAATGCTATGGGTTATATTAATGGGGAAGGGAATACGTTAAATTCATTATGTCCTAAAGACCCAAAAACACTTCAAGACTTAATAAGTATCCGAAATAAATTTGCTAAACAATTAAATAATTTATATAAAACAGTTGATATTACTACTAAAGCTTTAGGACTGGTAAGTGGTGCTATAACAGCATTTTCAACCACATATTCTGTTCTAAAATTATTACCTATCCCAACCCCACCCCCCACAATCCCCTCGCTAGTACCTGTAGTGCAAGATCAAAAATCATCCCTTGATATCAATATTAAAAAATTCACTAAAATAAGTGCTGGTATTTTACTTTCATTAACTATTTTAAAAGATTTAATTCAACAAACATTAGATCTACTTAAATTATTAGACCAACTAATTCAAAAGTGTACTGAAGATGCTGAATTAGTTGAAATTAATGAAGAATTAAGAGAAATAAATAATACTACAACACCCTCAATAATCAACATAAATGGTTTTACAATGGGTACTGAAACTGAACAAACAACCGAAAATTTAAAACGTAAAAGAGCCACAGCAGAAAACAACCAAGGAGTTATATTACTCCGTGGAGAATATTCATTTAGCTCATCAGACCAAATATTAATTGATGAGTTAGTGTTTTATATTCAAAATAATGATTTAAAAGCTAATTAATTAAATATTTATAACCATATGAAAGCAAGTAATTTTAAACAGATAATAAAAGATGCGGTAAAGGAAGCAATTCAAGAAGAATTGAAAGATATCCTTTTGGAAGCAGTTAAATCTCCTAAACAGGTAGTGACAGAACATTCACTTCCCCAAGTTGATTTATCTTCTGCTCCTCCAAAAACACCAAGTAACATGAAGAGAGAATACATGAATGTTTTAGATGGAATGTCAAAAACAAGTCAAGACGCTAAACCTGCTTTTCAACCTAATGCATCTGCTGATACTATAAATGGTAACTTACCTGATGGTGAAGTTGGTATGGATCAGATTATGGGACTAATGAATATTAAATAATGGCTTATAACCAACAACAAATAAATCCTATAGATTTAAATTCTAGTGCTGCTGTTGGGATTGACCTTCCCTTCAATGGTCCTGCTGTATTCAATTCTAATTTCCTCACTAAGGATTCTATAAAATCTAATTTAATAAACTTCTTCCTAACTAACCCTGGAGAAAGATTTTTAAATCCCACCTTTGGAGGTGGTTTGAGGAGTTATATCTTTGAACAAATAACAAATGATACCACTGAGTTTTTAACTGAAGATGTATCAACTAAAATATCAGAATTTTTCCCAAATGTGGAAGTACAAGATTTAAAGGTTTTAAATAACTCTGATACTAATCAAATAACTATAAATCTTATTTATATAGTTAAGAATACTAATATACAAGACGAAATTAATATATCCTTCACATAATGGCTACTATAAAACGTGATGTAAAATACTTAAATAGAGATTTTTCTGATTTTAGAGAGAGATTAATTCAATTCTCTAAAACATACTTTCCTAATACTTATAATGATTTCTCCCCATCATCCCCTGGAATGATGATTATAGAACAATCATCTTATGTTGGAGATGTTTTAGGTTTTTACTTAGATAACCAATTCCAAGAAAACTTTATTCAATTTGCACAACAAACTAATAATGTTTATGAATTGGCATATATGCTAGGATATAAACCAAAAACCACAGGTATAGCCCAATCTACTATTGATGTATATCAACAACTCCCATCTAAGGATGTTGGAGGTGTAATGGTTCCTGATTATGACTATGCCCTAACAATAAATGAAAATACAACAATATCTTCTAATACAGGAGGTGATATTGACTTTTTACTTCAAGATAAGATAGATTTCTCCATTTCCTCATCTCAGGATCCAACTGAAATTTCAGTTTATCAAATCTCAGGAAACACCCCACAATATTATCTTCTTAAGAAAAGTAGAAAAGCTATATCATCAACAATTTCAACAACTTCTTTCAACTTCACAGATCCAACACAATTTACAACTATTAATCTTGAGGATTCAAATATTGTAAAAGTATTAGATATAATTGATTCCGATGGGAATGTTTGGTATGAAGTAGATCATTTAGGTCAAGAAATGGTATATCAAAAAACTAAAAATACTAATGTTAATGACCCAAATAATTTTGAAAATGAGGGAGAAGTACCTTATTTATTAAAGTTAAAAAAATCCCAAAGACGATTTGCAACTCGTTTCACCTCAGATAAAACTCTACAAATCCAATTTGGTTCAGGTACATCTTCAGATAATGATGAAGAAATTATCCCTAATCCAAATAATGTTGGATTAGGATTAACATTTGAACAATCTAAACTAACATCTGCTTATTCTCCTACTAATTTTCTCTATACAGATACTTATGGGATTGCCCCATCAAATACTACATTAGCTGTTAGATATTTAACGGGTGGGGGGGTTACATCAAACGTTAGTTCTAATACTTTAGTTAATCTAAATACCTCAAACACTAATTTTAATAATATTAATCTAAACCCAACAACATCCAACTATATATTCAATTCATTATCATCTAATAATGTGGATGCAGCCTCCGGAGGTAGAGGGGGTGATTCTATTGAAGAAATTAGACAAAATACCCTAGCATCAGTAGCTTCACAACAAAGATCAGTTACAGCCGAAGATTATCTAGTTAGATCTTTAAGTATGCCTTCAGAATATGGAGCTATATCTAAAGCATTCATAGAACAACCTAAATTAACAGATGATCAAGTTTCTACTATAGAAACACTTAATTTATATTGTTTAACTAAAGATGTAAATGGTTATTTGACTCAACCATCTTCAACGTTAAAACAAAATTTGAGAACTTATTTATCTCAAAATAGAATAATAGGAGACAATATAGAAATACGAGATGCCTTTATAATTAACTTCACTCTTAATTTTGAAATAATTGTACTCCCAGAATATAATAATAATGAAGTACTTTTAAATTGTGTTACATCTCTCCAAGAACATTTTAATATTGATAAATGGCAGATAAATCAACCTATATTTTTAAGAGATCTATATACCAATTTAGATAAAATAGAAGGGGTTCAAACTATAAAAGATATAAAATTAAATAATAAAGCTGGTACATCTTCAGGTTATTCACAATATTCATATGATTTTGATGGGGCAACTCAAAACAGAGTACTATATCCTTCTCTTGATCCAAGTATATTTGAACTTAAATTTCCACAAACTGATATTAAAGGTAAAGTAGTACCACTATAAAATAAAAAACAATGGCTATATATAAATTATTCCCATATAAGGATACAACATTATATTCTCAATACCCTAGCATGAGTGTTGGGTTAGATGCTATAAGTGAAGTCCACAATCAAATGGGTATTACAGGTACCCCAGATGTGGCTAGATTTATAGCTCAATTTGATGATACTGAGATTCAAAATGTTGTAAATAATAGAATAGGAAATAAAGAGTGGGATGTTAATTTTAGAAGTTTTATAGCGGATGCTACTGGAATATCTACTTCAACATTACTTGAAGTTTATCCTTTAGCTCAAGATTGGAATAATGGAACTGGAGAATTTTTAGATAATCCTATTACAACAGATGGTTCAAGTTGGAGCTCTCCTACTTTTACAGGTGGGAATTCTTGGAATATTGAAGGAATAATAGGAACTGAACATTTTACTAGTAGTTGGGATGCTCAATTTGCTCCCCAAGGTGGAGGATGTTGGTTTGATTCAGGCTCAGGTATTCCTACTTATAGATCTACTCAATCTTTCAATTTAAGAAGTGATAAAGATTTAAATGTTGGGGTTAAAACTATAGTATCTGGGTGGTATAGTGGCTCTATCCCTAATTATGGATTCATAACTAAACTAACTTCTAGTATTGAATTCACCCCTTCCTCATCAGTTCAACCTATGATGAAATACTATAGTGTTGATACTAATACTATTTACCCCCCACAACTAGAATTCAAATGGAGAGATTATACTTCATCAATATCAGAAAACGATCCTAATATTGTTTCTAACCCAAATGTTAAAATGTCCTTAGCAGAAAATCCAGGAACATTCAATGCTGGGAGTACTAATAGATTTAGATTAAATATTAGCCCTATGTACCCTGCTAGAACATTCCAAACAAGTTCATTTTACGTAAGTAAAAATTATCTCCCAACAGCATCATATTATGCCTTGAAAGATTTAGATACAAATGAATATGTTATGGATTTTGATACTCAATATACTCAAATAAGTGCTGATGATAAAAGTAATTATTTTGATATTTACATGGATGGATTAGAACCCGAAAGATATTATGAGATTCTAATTAAGACTACAATTGATGGATCTACTAGAACCTACAATGATAATTATTATTTTAAAGTAATTAACGGATGAGTAAAAATATAGATTTAAATAAAACAGTTTATAATAAATCCCAATACGAAAAAACAATAGATACTAGTTTTTCCCAATTAGGAGTTAAAACAATTCAAGAACAACTTGATGATCAACCAACTGTTGAAGAATTCTTTGGATTATATAATGATCTTTTTTATACTATACCCGAGAATGGAAATACTAATTCCCATGAATATCTAATCCAACAAAGTTCAGAATATATTGATTTTGATCAAAATAGTTCTGAAATAGAATCACTCCAAAATGAGATTGCTCAACTTAGAACTGAATTATTAGATGCTCAAAAACAAATAGTTGAATTACAAACTGGAACTACCTTATAATAATGACTGAAGTAACTCAAATAACCCCTACAGAAATAACTACTCAAGTTTATAACCCACAAGATGTGGGGTTAGTACCTTCATTCGAAGTAAATACTAACTTAACTGAAGATAGTTATATTGAGTATAATGTATATGATTTAGATAATAATCTTCTACATACTGACTACTCATTCAACTCATACTCAATATTAAATGATGGTCAATCTTCATTAGATGGGGAAATATCTCAAATACAAATTAACCCTGAAGATGATTTAGTAAATGCTGGATTTGATCAAGGATCTTATAACTCATATTATAATTTTTTAGTTAATAAAGTTGGTAATTTTAATAATAAACTTTACATAACTGAAATTTCAAGTGATAGAACAGAAATTAGGTTAAGTAGTAACGTAATAACAGACAAAGATTTTATATCTCAAGTTACAAATTTTATAGAAGAAAGAAATTCTAGTTCATATTTTGTTGATTTCCTAGTAAATTTAGGGGATAATATTCAATTTATATCTAACAACATTCAATTAGATTCTTCTGACCCATCAAACCCATCAGCCTTAATAAAATTATACGAACCCCTCCCAGATGAGGTAAGTTTAAAAACTGAATTGTGGGTTGTAAATAAATTAGAAGATCCTTTAGCCTATAATATATTATTTAAAAATGAACCAATATTAATTGTTGATTCGTCTCCCCTTAAAGGTCCTAACTTTAATCTAGAAATAAAAGACAGAGTAAATAATTCAACTCAAGAATTATCATATGTTGATTTAATAACAACCTCTCTCACAAGCTCAAGAAGCCAATTCAATAATTTATTAAATAAAAAAGAAATAGATGTTAATATTGATTATACCAACTTTTCTGATTTTACCCATTTTAGTTCAGCTAAAACAAGATTAGAAAACTTTTATTATAAAGTTGATTTAATTGAGCAATATTCTTCATCCTTAAATATTATTGAATCTCAAATCACAGGTTCAACCTCTTCCTCCATTGCTATAAATGAAAGTAAAATCACTCTAGAATCTAGAATTGATGATATTATAACAAATTTTGATGGTTATGATTATTATTTATATTATGATAGTGGTTCAACTTCATGGCCTAAAACCACATCAACCCCTCCTTATACTTTAGCATCAACCGGGAGTTCTGAAGTTTTAGCTTGGTATCCATCTATGTTAGTATCTGCTTCTAATCATGATGATTCTAATAAGGATCTTTTAAAATATTCTATCCCCTTATATTTAAGAGAAGACCCAGAAAATGCACCATATGAAATTTTTGTTGATATGGTTGCTCAACATTATGATAATATTTGGATTTATTATAAAGATGTAACTCAAAAATTTAACTCTGATAATAGATTAGATTATGGTGTTTCTAAGGATTTAGTTAGTGATGCTATCAAAGATTTTGGTATTAAATTATATCAAAATAATTTTTCAAATGATGATTTATATTCTGCCTTCTTAGGATTAACTCCTGGTGGTAGCTCATTCCCATTCCCTAATATAACAGGTTCACTACCAACTCCATCTGGATATGAATATGTTGATACTTTAATATCAGCATCAAATGATGTAGTGCCATTAAATGATGTTAATAAGTCGCTATACAAACGCTTATATCATAATATACCATACCTACTGAAAGCAAAGGGAACAATCCCTGGATTGCGCGCACTTATCACCTCATATGGTATTCCTGATACTATATTAAAAATTAGTGAGTTTGGGGGAAAAGATAAAGATAATACTAATGATTGGGATTACTATTACAACAAATTCAATTATAAATTTGATACACGTGAAAGTAATACAATAACAACCCCATGGGTTCTCAATACAGATTGGAATTCTAATAATAATAGACCATCTGCTGTTGAGTTTAGATTTAAAACTGATGGAACTTTACCAACATCTGATAGTAATCAAACCTTATGGAGTCTAGAAAGAAGTAAATTAACCCTACAATACACTGGATCAGGATTAACAAGTGGGTCATATAGTGGTTCAATAGTAGATCCTTATAACCAATATGCTAACTTAACATTCTACCCATACACCCCCGATTTAACAATTTCATCAAGTGTTTATTTACCATTCTTTGATGGTGGATGGTGGTCAGTCTTAATTAATAGTGGAAGTAATGGTTTTGAATTGTATTCTAAAAATAAAATTTATCAAGGTAATGATGGTACTACTATAGGTTTTCAATCTTCCTCTTCCATTAATACTCCTACCGGAGATTGGTGGAGACAAGCAGACAATTCAACATTCAATTCCTACCAATCAGCAGAATATTTTGATGGTTCATTCCAAGAAATTAGATATTACACAAATGCTATAAGTGAAAGTGTATTTGATGATTATGTAATGAACCCACTTTCAAGTGAAGGTAATTCTTTAAACTCATCCCCAAATGAATTAGCATTTAGATTAAGTTTAGGAAGTGAATTAGATACTATAAATACTTCATCAATTCATCCTAAAGTAACAGGATCCTGGGAATTAACATCTTCCTTTATTTCAAATAGTACTCCTACATTCTCAATCCTTCCCTATTATACTAAAAACACTGAATATATATTTTTAGATCAACCAATAGCAGGTATTAAAAATAGAGTTTCTGATAAAGTTAGAGTTGAAGATAATGTAATGCCTAGTGGTGATGTTTTATCTCCATTTAGAAGAATATCTCAACAAACAGAAGCTAGTGCTAGTTATACTCCTAATACAAACCTACTTGAAGTAGCATTCTCACCTCAAAATGAGATTAATGATGATATAATTAACCAATTAGGATATTTTAATATAGGAGATTATATAGGAGATCCTGCAGATAGAACCAACCCAAACCAATCCTACCCCAAATTAGATAATCTAAGAAATGATTATTTCAAAAAATATATTAAAAATTACAATGTATTTGATTTTGTAAGATTAATAAAATATTTTGATAATTCATTGTTTAAAATGATTAAAGACTTCATCCCTGCTAGAACAAGTCTTGCTTCGGGTGTTGTTATTAAACAACATTTATTAGAACGTAATCGTTATAAGCAGCCTGCCATGTCTTTTAATAATGAGACTTATAGCGGATCTATTAAACCACAATGGAATGATTATGAGGAAGGAAAAGTTTATAATTCTTCCGGGGAGACTGGAGGTTCGATTGATACATTAAACGGATTAACAAATAATCTAAATGTAACTCAAAGTTGGAGTGAATCTCTTACTTCACCTTTAGGTGAAATTTCCCAAATTCACAATAGTCAAGATGAGTTTTATAATGGAGAATTTAAAGGAACAAACCTTATAGTTACAACCCAAAGCCTAAACCCCGGATGTGAAGTATTTAAAAATATAGACCCACTAGGATTTGAAGTAAATGGGGTTAGGATGTATAGTGGGAGTACATATACCTTTAATAACTTTATATCAAATGATAATGATCCAACACAAGGATATATTTCAATTTGGTATCAAGAAGCAGGATCCCCAACAATCCCTCCATTTCCCTCATCAGGAGAGTAATTTTGGGGTTATTTATTATCATAACATAAGAATATGGCTGAAGGAGTAAAATATATAAAAGTATCAAAAAAAGATAAAAATGGGGTTAATAAAACTCTCACATTACAATCTCTTACAGAATTAACTATTCCTTATAGTACAGGAAATGTTAGATACGACATCTTAGATATTGTTGAAAAACCAACATTTTTCTTATATAGGGTAGACAATCCTAATATTGAATTTAATGATCATGCTGAAATTGAATACAAATTCACAGGTTCGGTTGATAGTTCTCAATTATACTACTCAGAAAAACCAGGATCTAAATTCACAACTTTAATCCCATTAACAGCTAGTTTTGGAGAACAATCAAACTTTTGGGATAATTCAACGGGATATTATAAACAACTTACATATCCACATAAAGATGTTACTTTTAAGGTAAGTGGTACTTTTACAGTATTAGCTGGTGGAGATAATGCTCAAGTTGGAATTTATAAACTAGAAAATAGTGGTGATGTTACTGAATTGTATCTCTACCCAGGTTTCTTTACTGCTGGAGCAACCCCAACTATCAACATATCAGTGGCAGTACCTTCATCCCTACCAGGTGATATATTTGCTTTTGGGATAAATGGAGGAGCTGATAATGGGGTATTCACAACATGCTCTCTAAGTAATCTCGAATTTTATTCAACCTCTACCCCTGCTACAGGTCCTTCTTTCAACACAGTCCCAGAACCCTCTTTCTCATCTGATTTTAATAGAGCTCTAGATTGTCAACCAACCTTGAACAATGCCCTAAATCCTAGATTTTCAAACTTACACCAAGATATTGACTATAACTCAGGAGTAGTAAAACCTGTCAATTTTGATTTATTAATAAGTGGTAGTGCTTTAAGAGCAACAGTTCAAAACTCAAACTATACTTTACTTAGACATACCAATCCTAGATATAATGGTTCAAGATCAACCTCTCAAAAACTCAATGAATGGACAGAAGGTGATGTTGGGACTTATGGTAAAATCCCATCAGTTGAATCTTTAAAAACATACGTTGCATATTGTGATTGGATTGGAGGTACACCCCCAGAAATGATGGATGCTTCTGGAGCTCATATTAAATATTTAATAGATGAGAATGGAGATATACTTGACCCAAATACAAGTGAATTTTCCTTAACTACAACCCAATTCACATTTCAATCAGATGAAAATACAAGAATTAAATGGGATCTACCAGGAGTTAGTGATTTTCGTAAAATTATTAGAGGTGGATCAAATATTAAAACCGTAATATATAATCAAATAGGACACCCTTCATCATCTCCTGTAATGAGTTTCACATCTAGCATTAATTTTGAAGATTTATTAGATAATGGATTACCAGATACCAGTGATTATCAAGCAATATTAAACAAAACTACCCAACAAATTATTGGAGGTGGGCTAGGTTGGACACAAGTTAATTTCGCAGAAGTATTAACAGAAGGATCAGATGTATCTGCAGGTTATGTAGGTACTGGTTTAGATACATATCGAGTAACCAATACTATCCCTACAGAAGGAATATCTCTTAATTTCAAATCAACAGTTGAATCCCGTAATTTATCTGAAGAAGGAATTGGTGGGAATGCTTTTAGATTATATAATGTCACTCAAGGAGAACAAGTAAAAGAAGCTATATATTTAAACAATACAGGATTTGTAAGAAGTGGGGAAACTACTATTACTGAGATAGACATCACTCTTAACTCTACAGAACTCACAGGTGGTGATATTTATGAACTTCAATTCATAACTAACTGCACTTCAATGCTTCTTTCAGCACAATCCAGATTTGAAATTATCCAATCACCATCACCAAATGGTAACTCTACAGAAATATCCACAACTAACCTCATTAGAAATATCAACCCATCTACATACCCTGGTTATTCTGGATTTTATATAATTGATCCAAATTTTTTATCTTATTATGGTTCTTCTCATACTAAACAATCCCCAATTGATGATTCTGGATTCTCTCCATCAAATTTAAATTTACAATTCCACCCTGGAGATGAAATTAGATTTGAAGGTGATGAAAGTAAAACTTTTATGATTGAAAAAGTAGAACTTAAAAATGGATTCGCATTCTCACCATTTGCACCTGCCCTCTACATACAAACAAATAAAATCCCATCAACATCCACATCTGCCTTAAACCCAGACGAATTCCTTATTAGAAGATATGTTGATGACCCTAATTTTATTATATTTGAAGGATATAAACCCCCAAACTCGTTAGGTCCATATATCTTCACCCCAGAATTTATATCGTCTAAATTAGATAATAACATAAACCAATACCTTACAGATCTTACTGAAAAAGGTTTGATCTAGCAATATTTATTAGTATAATATATTTATAACAAAATCAAAACATGGGATATTTAAATAACCAAGTACTAACCGTTGATGCTATCCTTACCAAAAAAGGTAGAGAATTACTAGCTAAAAACGATGGGACTTTTAGAATTACTCAATTTTCATTAGCAGATGATGAAATTGATTACACTCTATACAATCCAACACACCCTTCAGGATCAGCTTATTATGGGGAAGCGATTGATAACTTACCACTTTTAGAAGCATTTCCTGATGAATCACAAATCATGAAGTATAAATTAGCTACTCTACCACGTGGAACAGCTAAACTCCCAGTTCTTGACTTAGGATACTCAGCAATCACATTAAAACAAGGTGCATCCATAGCAATAACTCCCCAAACTTTAAATTATTTAGGAAATGCTCAAGCATTTGAAACTTCTGGATATTCAGCAACAATTTCAGATATCCGTTTACTAAATACCTTTAATGGAGTGGGTATTAATACAGATGCAGCTAATAACTCAAACTCAACAACTACTTTAGGTACTAACGTATCAAAAACAATAATAGGAACACAAATTAACTTAAGAGCAACAACAGTTAACACATTGTTTGGTTCAAACTCATCTATTGCAACTACTATAACACTTGTAGGATTAGATAGTGGGGCTAGAATTACAATTCCAATTACTATAACAAAAACAACATAAAAAATGAGCTTTAAACGATTAGACGCTGATGATTTTGTAGTAAGTAGTGATTCAATCACTTCAACACTATGGTCTACAGATTCACCAACATTAACTGAGTTTTACACTTCCTCAGTACAGCAAGTAGGTACTTCTGGAGATTTTTATCTATCAGTTTACCAAACATCATCGATAGAAACAACTGCAAATGTTCAATTTGATATAGCATATGCTGATACGGGTGGTAGTGGAAGTACTGCGTATAATAACGCCGTTCCTGCCAACACACCCTCTAAATCAACATATGGACAATACCGAGCCCTAATTTTAGAAGATGAAAATGCATCTTTCTCATTTGGTTCAGATACTAATGTAATTTCAGGATCTAATTTCTGGGTATTATCGGTTGAAAGAGCAAGATATAAAGAATCTTTATTCCCAGGATCTTTGAATTTAACTATCTCAGGATCAAATGGTATTGTTAAATTAACAGATAATTCTAATAATATATCAGTAAATACTTTTATTGGTTCTTCTAGAGTATTCCAACTCGTATCAGGGTCAAATGGTTCATCTGTAGTAGGTGGAGGAATGGTAGCAAATTCTGGGTCATATGGTTTAGTATTCCCTGAATTAGGAACTATTTTATTAAACCCAGATGCAATTGCAGCAACAACAGGAGTTGAAGCTAGTAGAGTAGTTGGTTTAGCTAATGGTACTAACAACTCAACTTTATATAATGCTATACTTGGAGGTGGTAATTTTAGACTAAACTCTCAAGAAACTATCACATCTGATTATATATTCCTTAGAGCAAGAAACTCAGAATTTAATTATACAGAAAATCCCACATTTATTTCAGGATCAAATGGTGAGATTATATACACAGATTTCATAAATAATCCCCAAACATACATTACAACAGCTGGAATGTATAATGATTCAAACGAGTTATTAGCTGTAGCCAAGTTATCAAGACCTTTAGTTAAAGATTTTACTAAGGAAGCTTTGGTTAGAGTTAAATTAGATTTTTAAGATGAATGAGTGTTTACAAACCATTTACAACCTCTGATATTATAGTATCACCCTTTAAGGTAAACAAAACGTTTACCTTTAATGGTACTTCTGAATTAACGGGTTCTGGGATTGATATATTTGAAGGTAATAATACCCAACCCAACTTATGGTCTTCGGGTTCAACTTCAACAGGATATATTAATTCACAAGATAAGTACTTAGTCTACAGGTCAATTAGAGAATTATATTATTATAATTACCTTCTTAATGATAATGGATCTCCATCTAATACCGCTTCATTTAATGATGATGGTACTATAACAGGTGAATTATATACCCCCAACGCCTATAATTACAACCAAAACACACTTTTAGCTGATAGATATTTACCAACAGGTTCTGGGGATATCATAGGAGTTATTTCTATCCCTTCAAATAAATTTGGGGAATATATAAAACCTGGCACCTTAACTTTATCTGATGGGGTTACAAATTTAGTAGATGATGGGGAAGGTAATCTTCTTTCCAATGGCTTAAAAGTAGGAGACATTATATACCCACATGGGATGTTAATACTTACTAGTGATGGAGCTCCCCAACTAAGTGGATATGGATATATCACATATGGATCAGGAACATATGATGCAAATTCAACAGCCTTTATATCCTCATTCATAAATAGTGATAATTTAACCTGTTCTTTTGATAGTACAATAACATTATTCGAATCTCAATATAAATGTACCCTTAGAGAGAATGAATTTAACTTTAGTCAAAATCAAACCCAAATATCAGGAAGTTCCAATATGGGTATTTTATCCCAATTTGCTACAGAATCCGATTTCTCCCCATACATAACAACTGTTGGATTATACAACAATGATAAAGAATTATTAGCTGTAGCTAAATTAGCACAACCTCTTAGAGTATCAACTACAACTGATACTTCTATAATGGTAAATCTAGATTTATAATATATGGATTGGAAATATGAAAATAACCCAATAACTAACCTCTCAGACTTTCCTGAAGAAACACATGGTTTTATTTATCTTGTAACACACATTCCAACAGGTAAAAAATATCTTGGGAAAAAATCCCTACAAAGCGTTAGAAACATAAAATTAGGTAAAAAGGAACTTAATGCCCTTAAAGAAGAAAGAAAAAATCAAGGGTTAAGAGGTGCAACCCCCAAAAAAAAACAAGTTATAAAAGAATCTGATTGGAAAACTTATTATGGTTCTCAAACAGAAATAAAAAAATTAGTCAAAGAAGGAAATAAAGAAGATTTCCAACGTGAGATATTAATGTTTGTTAAATCCAAAAAACTATTAACTTATTATGAATGTAAGTTTTTATTTGAACATGGAGTTTTAGAAAACTCATCTTCCCCCTATATCAATGATAACATATTAGGAAAGTTCTTTAGAAAAGACTTTGATACCTAACATAGCTTCATTATATTCCATATATGATAAATGAGCTTCTAGTAGATTTAGTAGATAGAGTTATTGGGAAAGGAAAACGTACATCAAGGGGTAACCAATCTTACCATTGTCCTCTATGCAATCATCATAAACCTAAGTTAGAAATTAACTTTACTGACAATAAAAAAGGAAATAATCCATGGCATTGTTGGGTTTGTGATCAAAGAGGTTTAAAATTAAGTACATTATTTAAAAAAATAAAAGCCTCATCTAACCATCTATCAGAACTAAAAAAATTAGTAAAATCAGGTGAATGGATAAAAGAAGAGACATATTATGCATCATCTGTTAGTTTACCTAAAGAATATTTACCAATATTAAATAATACTAACATATTGGCAAGACATGCATTGGCTTATCTAAAAAATCGCAACTTAACTGAAGAAGACATATTAAAGTATAATATTGGTTATTGTGAATATGGTCCATATAAGGATATGCTCATAATCCCATCATATGACTCTTCAGGTAATTTAAATTATTTTACATCCCGTTCATTCAAGAAAGATTCATATATAAAATATAAAAACCCAGATGTATCTAGAGATATAGTTCCTTTTGAAAATATGGTAAATTGGGATTTACCCCTTATATTATGTGAAGGACCATTTGATGCTATGGCTATTAAAAGAAATGCAATTCCCCTCTTAGGGAAAAACATACAATCAAGTTTAATGAAGAAACTTGTACTATCTAGAGTAAATAAAGTATACATAGCATTAGACCAAGATGCTATGAAACAAGCACTAAATCATAGTGAGACATTATTAAATCAAGGAAAAGAAGTTTATTTGGTTGAACTTCAGGGGAAAGACCCTAGTGAAATTGGATTTACAAAATTTACAGAACTAATCCAAAAAGTATCTCCATTAAATCAATTTAAATTGATGGAGAAAAAATTATCTTTAATATGAAGAAAAAACACCTAAAAACCTCGTATAATCGAATTTTAGAAGTATCAGCAGATGCTAAACAGATTACAATGCCAGATTCCCGTTATTACCAACGTAATGGAGAATTTTACCCATCAATTACATATGTTTTAGGAGCTTATCCTAAAGGTAAATTTTTTGAGGATTGGCTTAAAAAAGTAGGTTATGCTTCTGAACATATTGTTCGAAAAGCAGCTGATCAAGGGACACAAACACATGAGATGATTGAAGACTACCTAAATGGTAAAGAATTAAACTTCTTATCACCCTCAGGTTACCCTCAATATGATACACTAGTTTGGCAGATGTTCTTACGTTTTGTGGATTTTTGGGAAGAATATAATCCAAAATTAATTGAAGCCGAAGTACATTTATTTTCAGATGAAATTAAAGTAGCAGGTACTTGCGATATGGTATGTGAGATTGAAATTAACGGTAAAACAGAACTTTGGATTATTGATTTTAAAACTTCTAATCACCTACAAACAACTTACGATCTACAAACAGCAATTTATGGTAAATGTTATGAAGAGTGTTTTGGTATTAAACCTGATAGATATGGTGTGTTGTGGTTAAAATCAAATAAGCGTAAAGCCGCAGATGGTAAAATCCAAGGTAAAGGATGGGAAATGTATGAATCAAAACGTACACAAGAAGAAAATCTTGAAATATTCCAAACCGTTAAAACTTTATTTGATCTAGAAAACCCAACCCACAAACCAGCATTCACCCAATTCAGAACGCAAGCAAAAAGAAGGGATTAATATTTATAAACATGATAAGTTTAATCCAATTATTAAAAGAAATACAATCAACCCCTAAAGCCATTATTATGGCTGGGGGAGCTTCTGTTGGTAAATCAACAGTTTTAAAATCTCTAGACACACAAATATCAGATTTTGATAATCTAAATGCTGATAAGTATGTTGAAGATAAAGACTCACCCTTATATGGGAATCTAGGGGGGGCATCATCTAAAATTAAGAAAGAAGATTTACCTCAAGCTATTGAGTCTAAATCGAATTTTATATATGATACAACAGCCTCAAACATTAAAACTCTAAAACCCTTAGTAGATAAATTAGAGAGTGAAGGTTACGATGTCATGATGATTATGGTGTATGCTCATCCTATTGTATCATTCCTAAGAAATTATAAAAGAGAAAGAAAGGTCCCATTAATTGGTATAATTAGTACTTGGGTTAAAGTCTATGCTTTAATTGAAGACTATAAGAAAATGTTTGGTGACAATTTTATATTAGTTAATTCACCACCATCTTCTCAAGAAGAAAAAGATCAAATTGAGAACTTTCAGACATCTCAAAACCAAGGTAAACTAAAAGAATATTTTGATGATTTAATGTCTACTGGTAAATATCAATCCTCATTTAGAAAAGATGATTCAGAATTATCCCCAGAAGAATTAGAGAAGAGAGAAAAACAGAGGGAAAAAACAGAAATAGCTGTTGGAAAGTCAATAGAATCCTTATCCCAATCTTTTGATAAAATACAAGCATCACTAAAACCCATCAGTAATGATGAAGTACCATCTCTTATATCTAAATTCAAATCATGAATAAACTTTCAAAATCACTCCTAGTTGGTTTACTAGAACAAGAGAATTACATAACAGCTTTTTTTGGTGGGGGTTTTAAACCACCTACAAAAGGTCATTTTGAAGTAGTCAAACAATCTCTCCAACAAAATCCTGACATAGATAAACTATATATTGTAGTTGGTAGTGGCATCCGAGATGGTATTTCTCAAGATGAATCTTATTCAATTTGGAATATATATAAAAAATATTTAGGTGATAAAGTTGAAATAGTTAAAGCTGATTCATCTCCACTTAAATATGTTAAAGATTATATTAAAACCAATATAGAACATAAATCTATAATCCTAATTGGAACTCGAGAAGGGAATGATGAAGATGCCGAGGATTTTAGAAAAAGAAAAATATTTTTCGAAAAATATGGTAACCATGTTGATATAAAAAACGTATTAACTTCTGGGGGTATAAGTGGTACTAAAGCAAGGGAAGCTGCTAAGATATCTAAAGAACAATTATTCCAATACATCCCTACCCAACTCACAGATGATGAAAGAAATTTAATTTTTTCCTACATCCAATCTACAATACAGGAAAAATCACAATATGGTTTAAAAGAAGATATCTCAAAATCTCAATTAGATGGTATTGAAGGTTATGCTGATAAATTATTTGCTAAGTTAGGAATTGATGTTGAATTCACCCGACATTTCTTAGATAGACTAAATGATAAACGTAATGGTAAACCTATATCAGTAGCTGAATTGATGGGTTTATTTAAACGTCTACATCGCAAACATGGTAAACCCTTATCTAAAACTGACATTGATTTTGAAGCAGTGGTGAAGGATTTGAGACATGATATTAATATACCCTTTGCAATAAATAAAACTCCCAATGACATTGACTTGGTTGCTAAAACTGTTATGAGGAAAAAAGATTTTAAAACATCCACTCCTGTAATGTCTTTAAATGAAAATGCTTCATATTCTAATGATATTGATTATAAAAAACATATATTAGAATTAACAAAACATATGTTAGATAAAGGATATAATATTAAACCTTTACCCAAAGTTATATTCAATAATGGTGATACTAATAATGCACGTGAATTCTTCGGTAAAACTGCATATTACGACCCAAATAATAACATAATAGCATTATACACAGAAGGACGCCACCCCAAAGATATAGTACGTTCATTTGCTCATGAGATGATCCACCATATCCAAAATCTTGAAGGTAGGTTAGAAAATATTAGTACAACCAACACACATGAGGATGACCATTTAAATGATATTGAAGCTGAAGCTAACCTAAAAGGTACAATGACATT
>TARA_R110001606_G_scaffold12706_2_pt1 | contig 25299 bp, 8 predicted proteins | sample TARA_R110001606 | Tara Oceans TARA_R110001606 (sample SAMEA4398315) | marine metagenome | biome: Polar Biome; feature: [SRF] surface water layer (ENVO:00010504); material: water (ENVO:00002006), including particulate matter (ENVO:01000060) such as... | depth 5 m
GATATCGCCGATCACCTCGATCTGCGGGAAATAGACAGGATCGACTTCGGCGCTGTTCATCGACACGTGGATGACCTCGGTGCTGCCGGTGGCCATGAAGAAGGGCGGCTTTTCGATCACATCATGACCGACGTTGATGATCAGGTCAGCAGCTTCGATTGCGCGATGGACAAAATCATTGGCTGACAGGGCCGCACAGCCCATGAATTCCTTGTGGGTCTCATCGACCACACCCTTGCCGAGCTGGGTGGTGACAAAGGGGATGCCGGTCTTCTCGATAAATTGCGTTAGCATTCGGCCGGTGGTGGTCCGGTTGGCACCGCCGCCGACGACGATGATAGGGGACTTGGCATTCTCGATTTTCTTGGTCGCGGCGCGCACGGCTTTTGCCTCGGCAACGGGACGCCGGGCGAGGCTAGGCGCGATTGGCGTCGAGTCCGTTTCCTCGTCGGCAATATCTTCCGGAAATTCGATATGGGTGGCGCCTGGCTTTTCTTCTTCGGCGAGGCGGATGGCTTCGCGTACGCGGCTCGGGATATTGTCGGCGGAGGCCAGCTGGTGGGTGAATTTGGTAATCGGGCCCATCATGTCGACGACGTCGAGAATCTGGAAGCGGCCCTGTTTGGATTTCTTGATCGGCTTCTGGCCGGTGACCATCAGGATCGGCATGCCGCCGAGTTGCGCATAGGCCGCTGCCGTCACCAGATTGGTCGCGCCGGGGCCCAAGGTTGCCATGCACACGCCGGTCTTGCCGGTATGGCGGCCATAGGTTGCAGCCATGAAGCCGGCGCCCTGTTCGTGGCGGGTGAGAATGAGCTTGATTTTCTTCGACCGCGAAAGGCTGTCGAGCATGTCGAGATTTTCTTCGCCGGGAACGCCGAACAGATATTCAACGCCTTCATTCTCGAGACATTCTACGAAAAGATCGGATGCTTTGGTCATGTGGGTCCTTCCCTGGCCGCGATGACCAGTATTGGTGCGAGTAATTGGTAACGACCCCAATGACCCTCAATCCCCCTCAGAAATGAGACTCACTCTACCCCTATGTTCTTGGTTGATAAGTTAAAATAGCCGCGAAGTCACCCCTCAATATCCCCGGTCGAAGTCGGCCACGGCAATCATATCGTCGCCATTTTTATAGCGTTTCAGATTTTCGACGAAGCGGGCAGCGGCGCGCTGGAACATCCGGGTTTGCGCTACGCCCGACAAATGCATGGTGATGATGCAATTGGGCGCGTCCCACAACGGATGGTCGGCGGGCAGCGGTTCGGGGTCGGCGACGTCGAGCGCGGCGCCGCCGATGGCTTTGTCGTTCAGCGCTGTGAGCAAGGCATCCTGCTCGACCAGAGAGCCGCGCGCGACGTTGATCAGCCAGGCGGAGGATTTCATCGCGGCAAATTCGTCGGCGCCCAGCAAATGTTTGGTGTCGCTGGTTGCAGGCGCCGAAACGAAGACCCAGTCAAATTCGCCGAGCCGGTCGCGCCAGTCATCGAGCCCGATGACATTGGGCTCGCCAGTCGCGGTGCGGCGGACGGCGGTCACATCAACGTCAAAGCCGGAAAGCTTTTTCGCGATCTGCTGGCCGATGCCGCCATAGCCGATGATCAGCGCCTTGCTGTCGTCAATCTCGGCGGTGCCCGGCGGCGTTTCCAGCCAGTTGTGCTGGCGCTGGTTGTCGAGAATGATATCGCTGCGCTTGGCGGCGGCGAGCATCATCATCACAGCAAATTCGGCGATCGGCGCGCTGTTCAGGCCGGCGCCATTGGTCAGTTTCGTGCCTTGCGCCTTGAGCTGCTCGAGCGGAAAATGTTCGACGCCGGCGTAAATGCTGTTGAGCCATTTGAGACTGGTCGCGGCACCGATGATCTCGGCCATCTTGGCCTTGTCGTACATGTCGAACCAGCCGATCTCGGCATGCGGCGCGATTTCCATCGCTTCCTCGGTGCTGGTGAACCAAGTGACATCCAGATCGCCGCAATGCGGTTCGACCAGCGGACGGACGAGGGATGCCATGGCGGCTTTTATTTTGGTCATGTGATTTGGTCTCCTAAAATCTGTCTGTCGAATGGCCCGGAATCTCGCGTTCCGTTACCCGGCTACATGGTCGACCCTCCGGCTTCGCGAAGGTTTCCAAGAAAAAGCCTAAATGTCTATCGCCCAGTCCCAGCGCAGCGGGTCGCCGTCCATCAGTTCCACGCCCTTCGCCGTCAGTTCGTCGCGGATCGAATCGGCGGTGGCGAAATCTTTTGCCGCTTTTGCCTGCTGGCGCTGATCCAGCTTTGCCTCGATGCTGACTTCGTCCAGCTCAGCATCAGTCGGGCGTAGCCGCAATTGTTCCCGTTGCAGCGTGGCAAGTTCCAGCCCCAAAACCGAATCCATCTCGGACAGCAGGCTCATTCTCTGATCGGCTGGCAGTTTTTTCGAACCGAGAAATTCTTCGAGCAGCGGCAGGCCTTTCGAACTGTTCAAATCTTCGCTCAACGCTGCGTCAAACTTGTCTCGTAATTGCAGAAGCGCAGGATGGTCTATCTTTGCCGTTTGTCCGTCGGCTTTCTCGAGCAGTCGTTCAATGCCGATGACGATCCGCTTGAGCCGCGTCAGTGCGGCAGCGAGATTGTCCCAGCTGAATTCGAGTTCACTGCGATAATGGGCCTGCAGACATAGCAGGCGGTAGGCGAGGGGGTGGAAGCCCCGGTCGATCAGGACCTGCAGTCGCAGGAAATCACCGCTCGACTTCGACATCTTGCCAGCCCGGTCGATCAGGAAATTATTGTGCATCCAGATATTGGCGCCGCTGTGCTGCGAGCAGTTATGCGCCTGGTTTTGGGCGATTTCATTCGGGTGGTGGATCTCGCGATGGTCGATGCCGCCGGTGTGGATATCAAATTGTTCGCCGAGATATTTGTTGCTCATCTGCGAACATTCCAGATGCCAGCCCGGCGCGCCTTTGCCCCAGGGGCTGTCCCATTCCATCTGGCGGGTTTCGCCGGCGGGCGTCTTGCGCCAGATCGCGAAATCCTGCGGATGGCGCTTGCCTTCGACGGCGTCGATCCGCCCTTCGACATCATCGCTTTGCGCGCCGGACAGCCGGCCGTAATCCGGCACCGTGCTGACATCGAAATAAAGGCCGCTGTCCAGTTCGTAACAATGTTTGTCGGCGATGCTTTTGGCAAAGGCGATCATCTCTTCGACATGGTCGGTGGCAATCGCCCATTTCGCCGGCTGGCGGATGTTGAGCCGGTCGATATCCAGCCAATAGGCATCGGTATAATATTTGGCGATATCCCAGGCCGATTTGCCGGATTGCGCCGCCGCCTTTTCCATCTTGTCATCGCCGGCATCAGCATCGGAGGTCAGATGTCCGACATCGGTGATGTTGATGATATGGGTGAGCTTGTAGCCCTTCCAGCTCAGCGTGCGGCCGAGCAAGTCGGCGAAAATATAGGCGCGCATATTGCCGATATGCTGATAATTATAGACCGTCGGCCCGCAGGTGTAGACGCGTGCTTCGCCTTGATGGACGGGCACAAACTCTTCCATCTGGCGAGTCAGGCTGTTGAACAGTTTTAGCGGACGCGAAACATTGTCATTCATCATCCATCGCCTAATGGCTTTCCGCGCAAAAGGTCAACAGATCAATTGACCGGCGGCGTTATTCCGCCGGTTCGAGCTCTTCCGCTTCCTCGTCAATCACGCACTCTCCGCTATTATCGCCCTCGCATTCAGTGCCGCCAACCCACAGATCGTCATTACCCGCACCGGTCACCGGCTCGTCGATTAACGGCGCGTCAGCCATGTCCTCATTTTCCCTGATCTCGATAAGATTGGTCGCAAGCGGGTCTGCCACATATTCTTCCGGAGTCACCTCTTCCTCGATTACATCCTGAACCGGATCCATCACTGTGGGTGTATCTGGCGTTGGAGTGGGTGTCGGGGTTGGAGTGGGAGTTGGAGTAGGGGTCGGCGTCGGTGTTGGAGTAGGAGTAGGAGTAGGCGCACAACTCGCCGGGTTGGCGATAACACAGCCGTTGATGGTTGACTGTTGATCAAAACCGGCCCCGGTTATCGTTGTGACCGGAATAGCGTCAATGCCCGTCGCGCCATTGACCGTGCCATTGATGACGATGGGCGTAACGCCACTGGGACCAGCATCGATGGAAAGTCCGCCAGTGCCGGCAACAAAGCCCCGCCGGGCATCGAAATCAGTGCCATTGCCTGTATTCTGAACATAGAATTGGCTGGCAAGCAGAGTGACGCTGATTGCGTCGGCCTGAATAAACCCGTTGTCCCGAACATTGCCGTCATTCTGGGCAAGGCGCTCATCAATTTCGGCGGCGCCCAGACCCTGGATATCGTCAAAAGCCTGATCGGTCATCGCGTATATATTGCGTGCGGTGAGAGACAGGTTCCCCGAAAGGCTATTGTCATTTCTCATCCCGATCGAGCCGGTTGCGGCGTTGACGAACAGATCATCACCCGCGGCGAGATTGAGGCTTGAATTGAAGTCGCCCTGAACAGACAGGCTGCCGATCACATTTATCGACTGATCTGCGGAAATATTGAAGTTTCCATCTGTGCCGAAATTGCCGTCATCAAACGCGCTCGCCGTCAGGGTCTGGATGGTTAGATCAAATCCGCTAAGCCCCGTTTCTGCAACGTTGATTGTCAGGTCACCGCCCGAATGGACCCGGCTGAATTCGTCATTTGTAAGAGAGAAAACTCCCGTCAAATCCGTTTCGTCGCCCAGTCTCATCTGTCTGGTGCCGTCGGTGGAAATAACGATGTCGCTGGTTAAATCTCTCTGGCCAAGGCTGCCCGCCGATCCGATATTCATATCGGCGCTGACCGTCTGGATAGTGCCGCCGATTGTTGCTGCCTGGATATCGATCCCGCCGCCGGCGGTGATCTGCAGATCATTCGCCGCACTGACCGAGCCGTTGATCAGAACATTGTCGCCGGCACTCATGGCGATGTCACCAGTGGCTTGCGCGCCGTCGACTTCCAGACCTGCCGCCGAGGACAGATTGATATCGCCATTGGTAGCTTCGGCGCCGACCCTCGTATCTTGTTGCGTCACAATAGAGACCGCTTCGCCCGACGCGACAATGCCATTGGACACATCGACATTATTGGTGACATTGACCAGGCCGTTTGTGGCCGTCAGAAATATACTGTTCCCCGCGACATTGGCGATCTCGATGCCGTTACTGGCGCTGATGTCGACTTCGTCTTCGCCCTGGCTCGTTGTAGCCGCATTCACTTCGCTTGCAGTAAAGGCGCCTTGCAACTGGGCTCTGATATTTGCGCCGCTGTTAACGGTTCCGAGGTCGGCGTCGCCATCGCCGTTGATCGCGATGTCGCCATCGGAAGCCATGTCGCCGCCGGTGATGTCGCCGCCAGCGTTGAGCGCCATATCGCCGCTGCTCGCGGCGCTGGTGAAATCGATATTGCCGCCGGCATCGACGGTGAACGTGCCGCCCTGCGCATCGAGGTCGCCAAATCCGACATCACCGGTCGCATCGAGATCGATGCCGCCGCCGACCGTTACCGCGCCAGTCCCGTCGATATTGCCGGCAGTTGCATTGAGCGTCAGATTGCCGCCGATGGTACCGCTGCCTAGTGTGACAGATGACCCGTTAATGCTGGTGTCATTGCCGCTGACGGCATTGGCGATAGAGGGAGTGCCCAGCGCTGTGACGATGATATCATCATGTGCGTCAAGTGTCCCGGAAACGCCGATATCGCTGCCACCGTCGAGCATGATATTGGAGCCGGTCGCGGTCTCCGAGGAGAAGACAATGGATCCGGCCTGACCCGCATTGGCGGTGTCGAACGACAGGGCGAACAGATCAATACCTGCGCCGCTGGTGGTCGCGCTGTCCAGCGAGATCATACCGTCAGACCCGACGATGAAATCGTCAGCTGCAGCGACAGTTGCCAGCGCGACATTTCCCAGCGCACGGATCGACACATCCTCGCCAGCGCTAAGCGAACCCGTGGCGGCAATATCGCCTCCCGCCAGCAAGCCGATCGAACCAGCGGTCGGAACGCCGGTTCCGGTAGCAGCGGCGGCGAGTGTGATATCTTGCGCCGCGGAAACCAGTATGTCGCCGCTATCGGTGGTAAGCGTGCCGACAGCCACATCATTTGCGAATAGATTGATGCCCGACCCTACACCGGTTGCCGTGATATCGCCTGGGCCGCTGTTTGCGCCAATCGTGCCGCCGGTTGCGGTCAGGGTGATCGAAGCAGGCGACATGATCGAGTCGAACAATATGTCCGTCACGCTCGAGAAGTTGATCGAACCGGCGCTCGCATCACCGATGGCAATATTGCCACCGTCCAGATTGAGAGTGTCGGACGCCGTCAGGTCACCGCCGTTGATGCTGCCGCCCGCTGACATCGAGATGGAGCTGTTGCCGGTTGCGGAACTGAAACTGATGTTGCTTCCCGCATCAACCGTGAAGGATCCGCCCTGGGCATCAAGATCGCCAAATCCGACATCGTCGGTCGCGTCCAGATCAATGCCGCCACCAACGGACACCGTGCCATTGCTGCCGATATCGCCTGCGGTTGCGTTGAGCGTCAGATCGCCGCCGATGGTGCCGTTGTTCAGCGTTACCGACGCACCCGTGATGCTGGTGTTGCCGCCGCTGATCGCATTGGCGATACTTGGCGTGCCGCCAGCCGTAACAGTGATATCCGTCGCCGCATCGAGCACGCCGGTATCGAGGTCGGTGCCCGTTACAAGGACGATCGATCCCAAAGATGTGACATTGCCGACATTGCCCGATCCGTTGGTGGCGGTCAGACGCAATGCGGTCGTATTGCCGTTCATGGCGGAAGCGACGTCGAAATTCTCGCTTGCGGCCAATGTAATGCCCAGGCCTGCGTCCAGTGCGCCGGTCGTGATGCTGCCAGCGGTCGCATCGATTGTCAGATTATCACCTGCGGTGATATCGCCAACAGTGACATCCGTGCCGTCGATATCGACAAATGCGACAGCGTCGATGACGCCGCCGGTAATCACAGTGCCGTCAATGCTGACGAGACGGTCCGCTGTGACCGACCCGAAATCGGCGGTTCCGCCGGCGCGCAGCTGAATGTCGCTTGCGCCGCCACCGGTCGCGCTCAAATCGCCGGTCGATATATTGCCGCCGAGCGCGCTTACCAGGATCGATATTCCGGTGATGTCGGCGGTCGTGACGTCGCCGCCCGTCGCCAGTGTTTGAACAGCGGTGCCCGAAAGTGTACCTGTCGAAATATTCCCGTTAGCGGCGGTCATCGTGACAATGCCGTCTGATGTCGCATCGCCGGTTGTAATGTCATCCGCTTCGATGCGGACCAGCGCACTGCCGGTGATATTTCCAAAATTGGCGGTGATCGCGTCAACATCGACGATATCATTGGCAAGCATGGTGGTTACGGTGGCCGTCCCGCCGGACACCAGATTGATGGTCTGGTTGGCGCCGGCATTGGTTGCTGTCAGCGAGGTGCCGGTGATATCTCCACCCGCAGTCAGGCCGATTCCCTGGGCCGCGATGTCGGCAAAATCGATCGTCCCGTTATTGGCAACCACGTTGGTGTTATTGACGGTTGTGACATTGCCGAGAATGACATTGCCGCTCAGTGCTTCCAGTCGCATTGACGATCCGCCGGTGACGGTGCCGATATCCAGATCACCGGTCGAAGTGGTGACATTTCCGATATTGTCCGAATTTAGCGAATTTGCATCGATAGCCCCGGCAATGATCGCAGTGGTCAGGCCGGCGCTGAGTATATCCGCGGTCAAGGTTCCGCCGGCATCGATATCCAATGTATCCGTCGCAATCGCGCTGCCGACGATGATATCTCCAGCGGCATTGATAGCCAGATTATTCGGTCCGCCGCCGGTTACGCCGAGCGATTCAATATTGTTGCCGCGAACATCGACTGCGTTGACAGTTACGCTGAACGCACCGACATCATTGAAATCGAAATCACCGCCGACGCCGGCGTTAACGGTCAGAGACGCGTTGCCGACGATATCATTCACGGCAATGTCATTTGTCGCGTCAAGAATGATACCATTGTTGCCGCCGGTCAGGTCGCCAACACTGATGCTGCCGCCAATGGCTTCAATATCCAATATGTTGACGGTGGTCGCATTGCCGCCAGAAACGTCGCCATCTGTCGCCAAAATATCAATTCTGCTGATGATATTGAACGAGGCATCAAGGTCGATGAAACCGACATTATCTCCGCTCAGGAATATATTGCTTGAACCCGTCGAGGTTCCCAGGAACACATCACCGGGTCCTGATTGGGCTGCGAGCAGCTGGATCGAGTTTCCTGGCGCACTGATCGCACCGAAGCTGATATTGTTACCCGCTTCGACCCGGAATTGCTGATTTGCACTCTGGGTGTAGCCGCCAACATCGATACTGCCGGGAACCGTGTAGAGATTCTCGGTTCCGCCGCCGACCAGCGCGATGGTGGTCAACTGCCCGCCGGTCGTGATCGATGCGGCGCTAATGTCCGACCCCACAGTGATGCCGATATCATTGCTGCTGGTCAGCGAAGCGGAGCCGAGCAGGCTGCCATTGACCGCGCTGATGAATATGCTCGCGCTGCCGACCGACGCATCACGCAGGTTGACGTCGCCTTCGGTACTCTCGACGAGGAACTGGTTTGACGCATCGAGCAGCGTGGCGATGCCATCGGTGCCCATGATGATATCGCGGCGGGTCGTGACCAATATGTCATTGGCGGACACCGTGCCGGACTCGATGATGCCCTGAACCACATCATTGTTGCTGGCCTGGCCGATATAGACGAAATTGTCGGCGTTGAGCGTGCCCAGGCAGATATTGCCTTCGACACATTGTCCGCTGAGCAGGCCATCGTCATCGGATTGTCCGATCGCGGCGATTAAGGCGTTGGAAGGGGCATCATTGATATCTGCCGAGACCGAACTGGCGGTGATCGTGCCACCGAGGCCGTCAATCGCGTTGGCCGACATCACCACAGCGAAATCATTGGCATCGATATTGCCGGCAGCTACAATCGAGGCGATCGGGCTAAACGGCGTGGTGCTCAAAGACGTCAGACTGCCGGCCTGCAGGATCAAATTGTTGGTGTCGGAAAAAGGGCTGGCCGGGTTCGGCGTCGTGGCCGGGCTATCGCCAGCAACGAGGCTCGCGCCGGTCTGGATGATGATGTCATCTCCGGTCGAGACGGTCAGGCCATTGTCCGAAATCGTGCTGCTGCCGGTGGCGAAAAGCGCGTTTCCGCCGGCGTTTACCGTGATAAAACCGGTAGAGGTGACGTCGCCATCGATGGTGGCGTTATAGCTCGGATCGAAGGGGGAGGGTGTCGGACTTGGATCATGCCCGGCCTGGATCAGCATTTGCGGGCCGAGCACCAGGGTTCCTGCTCCCAAGGTCACGGTCGTCACGGTTCCTGTCACCGCCGCATTGGTGACATTCGCATTCCACATGGCGGAAATATCAACCAGACCGACGCCGGCAATATCGGCGACCGTGGCATTTTGTCCGGTACGAACCGTAGCTGTGCCGGCGGCATTGATCCGCGAGCCGGCGGTGCTGGCAAAATCGGCTTGCGCTGTCGCAGAAAAGTCTCCGGACACGTCTATGCTATTCACCGGAACCAGATTGTTGCTGTGATTGATCAGGATATTCTGACCACTGGTCAGAGTGGCATTGCCGCCAACCGTCATCTGCGCATCGCCGTCGAGATCATATTGGATGTTACCAGCAACGTCGACGACCAGATCGCCGAGAATCGATACAGCTCCGCTGTTACCGGTCATGAAGAAGCCGCCCGGCAGGGCCGAACCGGAACCGATCCCGGTTCCGATTGCGGTATCGAAAGCGGTGGCTGTCAGGCTGCCGAAACTTATCAATCCCGCGGGATCGGTCGAGCTGTCGGAAATCTGGATAAGTCCACCCGCGCCGACACGGCCGAACAAGCCGTCTCCACCCGTGCCGCTGGAATCTATGGTGACGTTGGCGAAGGTCAGTATTCCCGGACTGCCTTCCTGAATCTCGACAATCGCCGTTCCGCCAGTTCCGATGCCGCCGTAGCCCGGGACTCCGTCGGTCCCGAAGGCGCCGTAAAAACCGCCGCCGCCGGCGTCGCCCGCCAGGCCGGCTGTGGTTATAATCAGATCGTTGCCGGAAATCGTACCGCCTTGTGCGAGCAGGCGACCGGTGCCGCCCGTTCCGTCACCGCCGTCGCCGCCATCGCCGGCCACACTGTCATAAGAGTTGCCACCATATCCGCCAACTCCGCCGGTGCCGGTGCTGGTCATGGTAAAATCGGTGGAGGTCAAATTAATCGTTCCGCCTGTCCGCGCGATCAGTTCGACCGTGCCGCCTGTCGCGTCACCGCCCGACCCACCATCGCCGCCGTTTATGCCGCCGCCAAAACTATAGAAACCGTCGCCCCCGTTGCCGCCGGTAGCGTCAGCTTCCAATATGGCGAAGCCGAGATCGAGATTGCCGCCTGCACCTGTGATCTGCAGTCTTGCAGTGCCTGCGGTAGCATCGCCACCATTGCCGCTGTTGCCGGCATTGTTTCCCGGGTCGATTCTGCCCTGACTGCCATCACCGCCGGTCGCATTCGCCAATATCGTCGGATCGTCCAGATCGACGGCCGCATCGTTGATGTTGATCGCCGCCACACCGCCATAGGCGCTGCCTCCGTTGCCGCCGGTCGAGCCGTAGTCGCCTTGCCCGCCGATAGCGCTTGCGTCGACGGTGACCGTCCTGCTTGTGGCATTGTCCTGATTAAGATTGAGCGTGGCATTCCCGCCTCGAGCGGTTCCGCCATTCCCGCCCGAACCGTTCCCGTAGAATGAGCCGCGGTTGTCGAAATTGCTCCCTCCGTCGCCGCCTACAGCCACCGATTCTATCGTCGCAGACGTGAAGGTCAGAGTGCCGGAGGTGTCGTTAAGAACAGCATCACCGCCGGTAGCATCTCCGCCTGATCCAGCCGGGCCACCGTCGATGTACGCATCGATGTTGTCGAATCTATCGCTGGTAGTTCCACCATAGCCGCCGGTTGCGGAGGTGCTAACCTGAACGTCTCCCGCGTCAATGGTAGCCGAGCCGGTCATGTTGAATATCGCTGTGCCACCGATTCCGGCACCGCCGTTGCCGCCGTCGCTGCCATAGCCGAAACCACCCGCCGCATATGCTGCGTAGGGAGCAGATGCCGGATTGTTCGCTTCTGCCGAGACGGACAGGGTATTGGTTACGGTCAGGTTGCCAGATATAGCGTTGAACGTAGCATTGCCGCCGATGCCACGACCACCATCGCCACCGGCGGTCCCGTTGAGGATATCACCATAAGCGCCGTTGCCGCCAAAGCCGTCCGCGCTGATTGTCAAATTGGTGACGGTCGCATTGCCACCATTCAGATTGAAAGTAACATCGCCGCCCTGACCGTCGCCGCCGTCGCCGGCAGAAGTGCCACCTGCCGTAGGTGTATTAACCACGCTAAGATCCATAGGCTCGACCAAAGCAGACTGGTCAGGGGTCGGTACATTGCCGTTGCCGTTGCCGTTCGACAAGGCTGTTTCCGATCCGCCTTCTCCGCCAGCGCCGCTTGCGCTGGCGACGACATTGCCTGCGATGAACGTACCGCCGAGAAGATCAAATGTTATGTCGCCACCAAAGCCGCTGCCACCGTTGCCTTCAAAACGAGGTGTTGTTTCCGCACCGGCAGCAATCGAGCCATCGGCATTGAAATCAATGTCTGCAAAACTCATGCGGCTGCTGATCGGAGATGGGCCCTCCAGCAGGATTCTGACCGATCCCCCCTGGGCATTGGTTGTCGCCGCAATCGCAGGGTCTTTCACGCCCCCTCGAGCACTTGCATTTACATAAAGATTTCCTGCCAGAACAATGGAGCCTTCGTTGGCGTGGAGCAGGACATCGCCGCCAACCGCGTTGATGCCAAAAGTGTTCTCGGTGTTGGTATAGGCATAAAAGTCCGCTGCGTTGCCGGAAATCACCCCACCATTTTGTGCAACCAAATCAATGTTGCCCGCGGTCGCAAGTGCGCTCATTTCGCCAAAGGAAAAGAGGTCTATGCTGGTATCAATGTATAAATTTTCAAAATTGATTTCGCCATTGTCAGCGCCGATCGAAACCGATCCGGCGGTCAGAGCGGCGCCGGGACCGCCGCTGGAAGCAAATGTGTAAATATCGATTCCGTTTGACACGAACAGCCCTGTTTCCCCTCCGGTGTTGAAAACACTGATGGTCACAGCGTCCGCGGCTGGATCGTTTAGAACATTGCCATTTGTCGAGGCGTCGATGACAATTCTGTCTGAAACGGCCACATTTGTACCGCTGTTGCTGATGGCAAGATTGACCGACGCACGAGTGACGTCGCCGACCATGCTGTTGCCGGCTGCATCGAATGAACTTCCGCCACTTGCAAAGGCGGAGAAATCCAGACTTCCGAAATCGTGGTTGCCCCCCGAAATGATGAGATTGATATCGCCGGCAGTGGCGGCATTATTCTGGGCCGTCGCGCTGTCCGACCCGCTGCTTGCAAGTGCGTAGGTTGTCAGGCCAAGATTGCCGACGACCGACATCTGGCCACCGGTCAGATTCAGGTCGATATTGCCGGCGGTGCTGCTGCTTCCGAGCAAACTGGGACCATCTCCGCCTATTTTCCCGTCACTGGCATTCCGAACCATCGCGTTGAAATTTGCACCGCCGTCAAATTGCGCTGTGCCGCTATCCATGTTGAATATGATATTGCCGGCTTGTCCGGAACCATTCTGGATTTCGCCTTTGCCGCCCTGGGCTCCGGCGTTAAATGTCGTGACACCGCCAATGACTAGATCACCGCCGCCGTTAATATTGATATTGATGTCACCGCCGATGGCATTTTGCCCGATCCCGGTATTGCCATTGTTGCGAACGGCGTCAAAATCATCGCGTCCGGTGGAGCTGGTATCCACGATCAGATCTCCTGTTGCAATCAGACCGCTGATTATCGAATCGCCAAAGCCGATCTGGTCGGTATTGATATTGATTGTCCCGCCGACGCCATCGGTTCCGGCGCGCAGCGTGACATTGCCGTTGGCACCAATCGTGCCGCCGCCGAGAGCGTTGATATCTATCTGGTTTCTGGCCTCGAGCAGCAAATTCTGCGTGCCTGTCGAACTGTCAGCGATGATAAAATCGGACACGGAAGCGGTGGCAGCAACTATGCCGTTCGTTGCAAAGCTGGAAACGGACGAAGTGAAGGCAGCATTCTGAAACTGGATGTTCGAATCCGAATCGGCAGCTGTTTTGTCAATGGCGAAGCTGGCATTGGTCTGGCTGCCGGTTGTCGCGACATCGGCACCGGCGCTGAGCACAACATTGCCATTGACGATCGAAGCTGCGGCGGCGGGTTGATAGCCGATACTGCCGCCGACCAGCATGGTCAGCGCATCATTTTTGGGAACAGCCACCATATATATGGCCTGTGCGTCGGCATCGATCACACCGTTTTGGCCGAATATCGGAGTTGATGCCGATCCAGTGGTTGTGCCCGTATGGACTACGCCGTTGGCATCGGATGTGCCAACGCCAATCGAAATGTCGAAAAGCCCGTTGTTGATTGTCAGGCTGGCCTGCTCCGCTGCGACATAGGCAGCCGAACCATCGACATTTACCGTGCCGCCCTGCACGATGCGCGGCGCCACCATGGCGACATAGCTGCTGCCGTTGTTGAGTGCGTTGATCTGCGCGCCGGCGTTGATCTGGATGCTCGACGAACTGTCGGCAATTCCGGCAAAGCGCATTTCTCCGCTGGAGCCAAACAGGCCTCCGGTGGTATCGATATCGTTGGTGGTCAGCACCAGACTGCCGACATCGAACCGGCTGGTGGCACCGGCAATGATTCCGCCGGGGCTGTAGAACCAGATATTGCCGCCGGTTGTGGTTGCGGCAAGGTCAGTAAAGCTATCCACGATACCGTTAAACTGCACCGGACGGCCATCGGCGCTCGCAACAGGCAAGACCCGGTTCAGAACCGTATAGTCCAGACCGTTTGAAACGAAGCGTAACGTTCTGCCGGCGGGCAGGATATCAATCGGATTGTTGACCAGGCCATCACTGCCAAAGGTAGCCGCGTCGGTGTCCAGCGGCGTCCAGTTGATCACCACCTCGCTCTGGTTTATCTGGAGCTGATCCAGGTTGGTCGTGCGACCGCCCAGAAATAGCACACCGCCGGTAGGCGAATTGGCACTGGCCTGAAACGCCTGGCCACTAACCGGTGTGAAGGCCTGTGGCTCGGTCAGCCCGGGGACCAGTGCGTTGATTCTGATCGGTTCGAGATTGACCGGTGCAGGCGCGGAAATCCGCACGTCAGTAACAGGTGGTCGGACAATTGGCGCCGAAATCCGGATATCGGCGTTAGGCAGCCTTGCGATTGGCGTGCTGATCCTGATATCATTGACCGGAAGTGGTGACAGAGGCGCCGATATCCTGATGTCCCGCGGAGAGAAATCGGGCGCGCGCAGCATCGACTGGGCTTGCGCCTGCGCTGCTTGCGGAGCGGACGCCAGCAGGAATGCTGCTGCTGCCATCGAGCTTCCCGACAGCCAGCGCATCTTGCCCACGGTTCGAACGTCGCTTCGGTTGCTGTTGCTCTTTGATCGTTTGCTCATGATCCTGTCCTCGTTTGCACTGCGACTGGTCTATCGTCGGAAATCGGTTTCATCTGCGCTTCCACGGCGCCAGCTGTACGGTCAGCGTCAGCAGTGCCCGCGCGTCCTGGCGGCGGGTTTCGAACGGCGCCCGTTTCAGCGGTACAACCGCGGTCAGATCCAGACTGGCCTGCTGGCCGATCGTCATGCGCAGCCCGCCACCGGCGGAATAGAGTTTCTGGGGATCACCCGGAACATTCTTGTTCCAGACGCCCATGATGTCAAAAAACGCATAGGGTTGAAGCGCGATGCTGTCGGGTGTCTCGGGGATCAGCGAGCCGTAGCTGATTTCCGTCTGCAGGCCATAGCCGCTGTCGCCGATGATCGTTCCCGGATCATAGCCACGACCCGTGGTATAATTGCCGCCGGACACTTCTTCATAGGAGAACAGCGCATCGGGAGAATATTGCAGTCGCGGTTTCAGCGTCACTGCCAGCAGCGGTGTCGGACGAAAGTCAATCTTGGCCTGGCCCCTGACAACAAAGGCTGTCGGGTCGCCATCGGCGCGGGTCGGCAAGACGGTCTGGCCGATGCAATTGACAAAGGCCGGGCCGCAACCCTCGCTGGCGCCCAATATGTCCAGCCCCTGCCGGATTTCCAGCGAGCCGCCAATGCCCCATTTCGGTTCGAAGGCGGAATAGCCGCCGCGTCCGGAAATGCTGCCCGCTTCGATCTGGTTGAAGTCCAGCCGGGCAAAGGCCACGCTCAGCCGGTCCTCATTGGTGCGGACACCCAGCAGGTCGGTGCGCTGGTCAATATAGTCGAGACCGACCGTGCCGAAAATATTGTGCGACTGCTTGCGAATGAAAGGATAGCTTGCATAGGCACTTGCCACCAATGTCTGTGAATCGACGTCAAGTCCGCCGGACAGCTCGGGTCTGGTCCAGGCATAGGTGAAATTTCCGCCGAATTTGAGGCCTTCGCCGCCGACCGTGAATTCATGGCCAACTTGCAGAACCTGCTGCTCCTTGAAATCAGCTGACGAATAGCCGCTGATCACGGTCTCATCGCCCAGTCCGGTCAGTCCGTTAAACCGGACCCGCGCCAGTCCGCCGAAACGGCCGACCGCTTTGGAGCCGAAATTCTGAACATTGATGTCGGCATATACCGGCGTACGGACGACGTTGAACTCGCCGACGACTTCGCCGGGCTGGCCACCGGATTCCGCCGAAACCGGGCGGAGCGAAAGCCGTACGTCCAGCCCCGGTATGTCACGGGCGAGCAGCAGATAGCGGTCCGCTGTGTTGATATTGAACACCGGTTGCGCGGCGAGCTTCTCGATATATTTTTGCAGCAGGGCTTCGGATGGCCCGGCATCGCCACGGACCTGCACCGCGGTCATCCGTGCCATCAGCACATCGAACCGGACATTGCCGGAATCGATTGTCTGCGGCGGTACCTGTACGGCCGCGAGATAGCCATTGCTGCGGAGGATGGTTGCCGCGCGGTCGCGGATATCGCAAACCACCGAAACCGGGACATCCTGGCCGATATAGTCTGTGTAGGATGAACTTAGTGATGCGGCATCAACCGAAATCAGTCCGGTAAAATCAACCGACTTCAGCGTGAACCGCACGTCGGAAAATTCCGGTCCGGCGAGCGGGCAGGCGGATCGTTCTACGTCTCCGTCCAAGGACAGCGGCTGGGCCTGGCCCTTCAGCGCTTCATCGATGACTCCGCGCTGGATTTCCTCCCTGGTCGGCGCTGCGGCGGATGATTGTCCCCATGCAGGCACGCCGGACAAGAAAATGGCGAAACCGGCCGCCAAGGCAGTCGTTTTAAGCGTAGTTCGCGAGCGCGTCATATACATCCCCGTTTTGCGGTGATTCCGGCGCAACACAGGGAACCACCATACCGGCTCTGCCGTCCGGCCACTGGCCGGAACGGCAGAATTCATTCAGAGACTAGCCCTGGTCACCGGTTTCTTCATTATTCGCGTTAAGTGTCTCGACCAGCAAATCCAGCTGGCCCTGACAGCCGTTCTCGATCAGCACAGCCGCCGTCGCATCAAGATCGGCCGGTTCGCTGTCCAGGACCACAAAATTCACCTCTACCGATTGCTCTACACTCGAGCCGAGCAGTCGATAGTTCGCACCATTGGTTACCGGCAGAACAGTCTTCGGCCATGCCTTTAGCGGATTGCCTTTGCGCCATGCGATTTCGGTGACATTGCCACTTGTCGGTTCAACAATGGAGGCCGTCGCCGATCCGGTGTAATCCGGCCGCCAGACAACCAGTCCCTTCGGATTGGAGACACAGAATTTGCCTCCCTTGGTCACGTCAAGAAACCAGAGATTCGGATTGTTCGGTGTAACGGCCGCTGCGCTGGTGTCGCCGCGAACCGCTCCGGTTCTGGCGCGGCTGCTGCCACGATTGTTGATGAAGCTCGACAGCCGGCCGGATGCGCTCGAAGCCGAGCCGCTGCCCTGTGCGAGCGAATAGGTTCCGGGACCGGACAGAACGCGCGTGCCCGACTTGGTCAATATGGTGACCTTGTCCTGGGCCTTCAGCGTGATTTTCGCATCATTGCCCATTTTCTTGCCCGCAGGGTAGCTGCTCGCCGAAGGTCCGGTCGAACGCACGACCATATTTTGTGCCAGTGCGACGCTACCGACTCCGAAAAGCAGGAACGTACCGAGAGCCGCTTTCGCAAAGCCGGGAAGAAGTCGTCCGGACGATGCCAGAGTGTTTTTATCCAAGTGCATAGCTTTCTCCATTTTCAGTCTTTTTCAATCGTTTGAGCAGATTGACGAGGCCCAAATCCTCGCCATATTGCTTGATCACGGCACCCAGTGCCTGAATAGAACCACTATCACCGATTTCATGGGCCGCTATGATTGCGGTCACTGCCGCGCGATCTTTTTCTTCCCAGTCGGGGACCGGTTCGAACACGTCGACGGGCGTGGATCGGCCGCGGAGCGTGATCCGGCCCATTGGCCGGTACCAGTCGAGACCAGTCCGTTCCATCGCTTCCCGGCTCAGCAGGACCTTGGTCTCCAGCGTCTTGTTTGCCGCTTCCAGCCGGGCTGCGGTGTTCATCGCGTCGCCCAGTGCGGTATATTGAATCCGGCCCTCGCCGCCGAAATTGCCGACGATCGCATCGCCATAATGCATGCCGACCCGGGTTCTGCCGATCGGCGGAACGCCTTCGGGTACGTTCTTGCGAAATTCCTCGCCCGCCAGATAGAGAGCATAGGCCGCCTTGGCCGCCCGTTCGCCGTCATCGGGATAGGCGATCGGAGCGCCCCAGAACGTGACCAGCGCATCGCCGACGAACTTGTCGATCGTGCCACCATATTCCAGCGCTACCTCGCTCAGCCGGTCGAGATAATCGTTGAGCAAATAGGCAACCATCTCCGGCTCGATCGCATGGGTCAATTTGGTAAAGCCCTCCAGATCGGTGAAGACCGCGAATATTTTCCGCTTCTCGCCATGCAATGCGAGCTTCTCGGGATCCTTCAATATCTCGCTGGCGATTGATTTTGGCAGATATTTGCCCAAGGCGCTTTGCGCAAAGGCCCGCTGCTTGGAATTTATGGTTCGCGCGGCCGAGCCGACCGAGGCATAGCCGAGCAGCCAGCCGACACCCCAGCCAAAGGCCGGCAGCGAAAGCGTATCAATCCCGATATTTTGCAAAACAAAGGGGAAGATCAGGAAAAAGGCAAACTGGCCGAGCAACATGAAACCGACCTTGAGCGCATTGCCGACGATCAGGGCGGAGAGCCCCCCGCAAATCGCTACGATCAGCGCGCCCAGCCACAAGGTCCATGTCGGGATCGGGGTGGGCAGATCATCGTTGAGCAACTGGGCGAGCATATGGGCATGGACTTCCAGCCCGATCATCTTGCCGTCATCGCCCTTGATGTCGGCCAGTCCGCCGACCGGGGTTTCGAACCGGTCGCGATCGACAAAGTCTCCGCCGATCAGCACATGTTTGCCGGCGATGAACGATCCGAGCATCTCGGCAATCGCCGGATCAGCAAAGCTTTCGATCGGGAATTTGTCAAACACCGGAACATCGGTTGTGGTCGGAACATGATAGCGGATGGCGCCATCATTCTGGGCAAATTTCGGGTTCGGTCCGGTCAGGGCAATGGCCATGAACGGAGGAGCGCCGGGGCGGTGCGGGGTCCACCGGCGCTGGACGCCGTCGCTGTCGGTTTCCAGCTTGATATCGGTGGGGCGGACATTTTCCGTGCGCGCTTCTTCGAAAAACTGCTGCAGAAATTCATGCTCGGCGAAGGCGATTTCCGGATTTTCCTTCGGGTCGGCATAAGCGAGAAAGGTCGGCGTTTTCATATTCTTGAAGGCCGAAATCAGCAGCGCGTCATCATCCTGCGGCATCGTGAACAATATATCGATGCCGATCGATTTGGGATTGGCGCCATCGATGGTTTCGAGCGCCTGGGCCAGGATCGTCCGGTCGACCGGAGAACGCTGGCCGGTCAGCTTCAGCGTATCCTCATTATAGACGACCATGACGATATTCTCGTCTTTTTCGATCTCCGGCGCGAACACCGATGCCCGCAGATCATATAGCGCGCGCTCGGCTTCCTGGATCAGCGGCGTTGTCCAGCTGTAGCGGGCGACCAGCAGCGCGAGGACCATGAACAATATCGTCGATGCCAGGCGGATCGGGCCCAGCTGGTCAAAAAGACGGCGCAGGGACTGCAATATGCCCTTCGCTCCCTCTTTGACGTCGCGGTTATTGGTAACCGGGTCCGTTGGCGCAGCGGTTGCAGCCATTATTTCAGCGCCGTTGCCGATGTGGTTGCAGGGGTTGCAGCACTGGCGGAACCATTCACGGCGTCCGGCAAAAACGGCCGGGCACCGTCACCGATCAGGGCAAATCCGGCCCAGTAGAAGGGATGGGATGTGACCGGATCGTCCATCAGCTCCAGCTGGGACAGTCTGAGCGCTTCGGTAATCGAGCGTCCCTGACCGTCGCTGAACAAGCCGTTGATCAGTCTCTCCGTCGCGCGGAAGTCATCCGGGGCAGGCCAGTGACTGGCGAGTACCGAACGGCCACCGGCACCGATGAACGAACGGACCAGGCCATCCAGAGCCGTTCCGCCGCCGCTGCTGACACCAGCCTCGCGGGTGACTGCTATGCTGGCTTTGCCCGCAGTATCGCAGGCCGAGAGGATGATGATATCCGCATCCAGCTTCAGATCGAAAATTTCGTCAAACGCCAGCAGGCCATCCGAATTGCCGGCTCCAAAAGAGGTCAGCAGCGCCGGTTTGGCCGGGCAGGACGGGCTGGGCGCGGTGACCAGGCCATGGGTGGCAAAATGCAGGATACGGTAATCATTGATATCGTCATTCGACAGGACGGCACTGTCGGTAAATGCCGCGCCGGTCAGCAGCTCGGAATTTGCTGCGCCGATCAAGCTTCGGGCCTCCATTAGCTCGCGATCGGATATCGGGCTGTTCCACTGGCTCAGCGGCCATTGGCACTGGGCACTATTCTTCTGCTCGCCGCCGCGGATGACAGCCATTTTGGTATTGGCCACCACCGGCTCGTTTCTGCCCATTCCCAGATATTGACGCGTGGCCTTGGATTGCGGTGCATTGCGGGCATCGGCGAAAGAGCGCGGGGACACGGCGGTGCTGATATCCAGATCTTTGCCGAGCCATTGGACATCGGCAAAATCAAAGGGGTCGCCGTCAATCGCTTCGGTTCTGGCAAGATATTGCGCAACCGACGCATCATCGGCGACCAGCAAATTGATCGGCAGACGGAGCATGGCGCCGTCGGGTTCGAATATCAGATGTTTCTTTCCGGCAAGCTGCGCGGAAACCGGTCCGAAAAGATCGGAATACAGGGCGCGAGCCGCTTCGATATCGAAAGGATAGGTTACATATTGGCCATTTTCGAAAACCGAGATCGAGGCGCGGATCGTATCGACCTTTCCGTCGAGCGCAGCCTCGTCCAGCGGCACCCGGTAAATTTTTGTCGCTGACTGATCGGTGTAGAACATGAATATATCGCCGCCGATGATCGCCATGCGCATATAGGCTTCTGAAGGCTGCATGGTGGCGCGCAGTTCGTCGAGGCTGAGAAAACGGTCGGTAACCGCGCGATACTGCGGAAATTCGGAGAGCCTGACCTGAGTGAGCTGCTGGCTTCGTTCCAGTGCCTCGATTTCGGCAGCGAGACCGTCTCTTTGTGTGAGGACCAGCGCCGTCTGCTCAACTCTGCCGAGCGCCGAGAAACGAATTCGCAATCTTTCGATATTGCGTGTCAGATTGATCGATTGCCTGAACATGCGGGCGGCTTCGTCGGTGCCTCCGCTCAGCTCGCGCGAGAGAACGGCCTGGGTTTCGGCCACACCGGGGCGGACCAAAATCTGCGACGCTTTGAAAAACTGGTCGGTTGCCATGGGATCAGCGGCCAGCAGAGCAAAATAGGGGGCCAGCTGGTTGGCCATGCCTGTAATCGCGCTTTGCTTGCCGAGCGAACTGTCCACGACTTCCGCATATAATGTGCGGGCTTCGGCTTCCTGTCCATTGCGCAAAAGAAACGCAGCGAGGCGCGCCTTGGCGCCGTTGACCGCTCTTGTTTCCGGATATTGGATGCTCAGCAAATCGAGGCCGTCGCGCAGATATTGCCGGGCCTCGCCGATATTGCCATCCGCTTCTGAAAGCAGCGACAGTTCGGCGAGTGTTTGCGCTCTCAGGCGTGTGATCGAGGTGACCCGGCCATCGCGCACGGCGATCGCGCGGTTGTAAGCCGTGATGAACGAATTCCGGGCGGCTTCGCGATCGCCATTCAACCGCTGTGCCGTGCCGAGAAGCTGCAAGGCCTGTGCATCGATAATCTCGCTGCGCTCCTGCGAACTCAATTTTGTTTCGTCGATAAAGCCGAGCAGGTTGCGAGTCTGCACGCTGCCGTTGATCCTGGTTGAAATCCTGGTGGTTATCTCGAGTCGCTCGGCCAGGGCAGCCTGTTCTTCAACGGCGGTATTGAGCGGAGTTTTGATCCGTGCGATCGCTGCAATAACCTGGCCCTGGTTGAGCAAATGCATGGTTTCGAAATTGCGCTGCAGCCGTTCGGTTATCGGGTCGCCGCCGTTGGTTTCGCTGGCTTGCTCGAACAGGTCATCGGCTTCGGCAAATTCACCGAGATTGGATTTCTGCAATGCCCGGTTGATCAGATATTCGCGAGGATTGATATCCTCCCCCTCGAGGCCGGATGTGCGTTGCTGCAAGGTTTCAAAAAAGGCAGCGGCCTCCGCATAGTCGCCGCTCAGATTTCTGCGATAGCCTTCCGCTAGGGCCTGATAGGGCTTGAGCGTTGAGGCCTGTACCCGGGCAAAGGCGAACGGGTCTTCGATCGACGTGGATGCGACATCGATTTTGCCGGTGGCGATCGAGTCATTCAAAATCGACTTGAGCGCCAGCAAGGTCGCGCTGTCATAGGCGGACAGACCTTCGGCGACATAGCTGGTGCCACCTTGCCTGCCGGTGATCAGCGAATAGGCAACCGGTTCTGCTGCAAGTTGGCATGCGGTGTGACGAAAGCCGCCGAGTGTCGCTTGTGACTGGTCATCAGTGCAGGTCACCGGTTCGTTACGATTGGGTGCGATGCGGGCCAGCATCTCCTGCTCTGGCGACCGGGAGGAATAGACAAAGCCGACCGGTCTTGCCGAATCGCGGCAAACTACCGCCCAGCTTCGGTCGAACATGTTGGTTTTGGCTTTGTTCTCGATGCTGCGATCCTGCACCTGGCACAAAATGCCTTCGCTGCTTCCGATCGGGAAGCTGTCGCGCAGTGAAACCGGCGTGCCTTGGGCAAACGCCGCCATCGGGCTTGTTAGCAAGCCCATCGTCAACAATATTGTACCGATCCTCATCCGGTGCACGAAATTCTCCCCACAATTTTTGTGCATTGCCCAGCCCCCTCAGACTTAGGCAATGTCGATTGCGACCCAGAATATTCTTATAACTACACTAGTTAGCTGAGAAAACCGAGTCTCGGATAGTAGAATATCGACACCTGTGGTAGATTGAGTGACCATCGTCACATTGCGGGACGTTTTTGGCCCGAATATTCCCCGATAATCAGGACCTGTAGTGGTTAAAAGCCGCGAAACTTTATTGCATCGCCGATCGGGACGCGCGGCACATCGAATGTGTTGATCGGCGCATCCGGGTCGCGATAGCCGATTGCCATGCCGCAAAAGAAGATATGGTCGTCATCAATATCGAGCAATTCGCGCATATAGGTGCCGTACATCGCCCAGATTTCCTGGGGGCAGCTGTCGAGGCCTTCTTCGCGCAGCAGCAGCATCACGGTCTGCAGCCACATGCCCATGTCCGACCATTGCGGCGGACCCATATATTTCTTGGTATAGGTGAACAATTGCACCGGCGCGCCGAAACTGTCCCAGTTTTTTGCCATTTGCGCGACCCGCCCGGCCGCGTCGCCGCGTTCCAGACCGACGGCGTCGAACATACCTTTGCCAACCGCGCGGCGCTGTTCTTCGTAGCGGCCGTCTAGATCCTTGGGGTAAATGTCATATTCCATGCCTTCGCCCATCGGCGCGGTCGCGGCCTTCGCCTTGATCTTGGCGGTGATGTCCTTGAGCGCATCGCCACCGACGACCACCGCGCTCCAGGGCTGGGTGTTGCCGCCGGACGGAGAGCGTTGTGCCGTTTCCAGAATGCGTTCGAGGGTGGTGCGGTCGACCGGCTTGTCGATAAACTGGCGGACGGACCGGCGGGAGGTGACGGCTTCGGTTACGTTCATTCAGTCATTCCTCATCAAATAGTCCGGCCAGTTGCTCGACCATGGTTCCGCCGAGTTGCTCGGCGTCCATGATTGTCACGGCTTTCTTGTAATAGCGGGTCACATCATGGCCGATGCCAATGGCGACAAGCTGCACCGGCGAGCGGCTTTCGATCCATTCGATGACCTTGCGCAGATGGTTTTCCAGATAGGCGCCATGGTTGACCGACAAGGTGCTGTCGTCGACCGGCGCGCCGTCGGAGATTACCATCAGGATGCGGCGTTCTTCGGGACGGGCAATCAGCCGGCTGTGCGCCCAGAGCAGGGCCTCGCCGTCGATATTTTCCTTGAGCAGGCCTTCGCGCATCATCAGGCCGAGATTTTTCTTGGCATGGCGCCATGGCTCGTCGGCTTTCTTGTAGACGATATGGCGCAGGTCGTTGAGCCGTCCGGGATTGGCCGGGCGATCGGCGGCGAGCCAGTCTTCGCGGGTCTGGCCACCTTTCCACGCGCGAGTGGTAAAGCCGAGGATTTCGGTTTTGACGCCACAGCGTTCCAGCGTGCGGGCCATGATATCGGCAGAGATGGCGGCAATCGAAATCGGCCGTCCGCGCATCGAACCGCTATTGTCGATCAGCAGGGTCACGACCGTGTCGCGGAAATCGGTCTCGCGCTCGATCTTGTAGGACAGGCTGTGCGACGGGTTGCTGACAACGCGGGCGAGGCGGGCGGCATCGAGCATGCCCTCTTCCTGATCGAAATCCCAACTGCGATTCTGCTGCGCCATCAGGCGGCGTTGCAGGCGGTTAGCGAGCTTGGTCACCGCGCCCTGCAAATTGGTCAGCTGCTGGTCGAGGAAGGCGCGCAGGCGCGTCAGTTCTTCTTCGTCGCACAGCTCGGTGGCGCTGACGACCTCGTCATATTTTTCGGTCCATGGCGCATAGTTGAAGCCGGGAGGCAGGTCGGACATCGCCCGATTGGGACGGACCGGCATCATGCCTTCGTCGCCGGCGTCTCCCATTTCCTCTTCGGCGCCTTCTTCCAGTTCCTCGGCATTCTGGTCGCTTTCGCCGTCCTGGCTATCGTCGTCCGATGGTTCGGAGCGCATTTCGGACTCGCCCTGATCACCGGTCGCTTCCTCGTCAGCGCCGTCATCCTGACTGTCGTCGCTGTCTTCATCGCTGTCATCGTCGTCGCTGTCGTCGGCTTCGGATTGATCATCGCTCTGGATCAGATCGAGATGCTGGAGCAACTGGGTCGACAATTTGGCAAAGCTGTTCTGGTCGTCGAGGGTCAGGTTGAGACCGTCGAGATCCGTGCCTGCACTTTCCTCGATCCACTCGCGGAGCATGTCGAGGCCCTTGACCGTGCCTGCTGGCGGCGCTTGTCCGGTCAGTTTTTCCCGCGCCAGCAGGGCTAGCGCAGTGGAAATCGGAACTTCATCACGATTCTGTGCCCGTGCAATAGGGTCGGAACGCATCCGCATTTCCAGCGCTGCGTTCAGATTGTCCTTGGCGCCGGACATGACGCGCGATCCCAGCGCGTCGGTGCGAACCTGTTCGAGCGCATCGAAGCAAGCGCGTGCTACCGCTTCCTGCGGGGCATTTTTCCGGTGCGTCGCTTCGTTGTGATGGCGCAATCTCAGCGAAAAACTGTCGGCAAAGCCGCGCGCTTCGGCGACTTGCGCCGGTGGCAGGTCGCGCGCCGGCATTGGCACCTTGAGATGCTGACCGGCTTGCGACGGGGCTTCGGCGGTATAGGCGAGTTCAAGGTCCGGATCTCCGGCAATAGCGCGCGCCGCGCCACCCAGCACGTCTTTCAGGTCATCAAGTTTGGAACGGTCAGCCATAGA
>TARA_R110001606_G_scaffold3565_2_pt1 | contig 25271 bp, 28 predicted proteins | sample TARA_R110001606 | Tara Oceans TARA_R110001606 (sample SAMEA4398315) | marine metagenome | biome: Polar Biome; feature: [SRF] surface water layer (ENVO:00010504); material: water (ENVO:00002006), including particulate matter (ENVO:01000060) such as... | depth 5 m
TTGGCCCGTAAGCTCAAACAGCCTTTCCAGTGCATTTTTCAATGCGAAATAAGCTAAGCTTACTCGGTGACTGCTTCAGCAGCTTCGTCAGTTGCTTCAGCAGCTGCATCAGCGGCTTCGCCAGTTGCTTCTTCAGCTGCACAAACAGCTTCGCCAGCAGCACATGTTGCTTCTTCAGCAGCACATGTTGCTTCTTCAGCAGCACATTCAGCTACCGCAGCAGCGTCGTCAGCTTGTTCTGCACATGCAGAAAGAGCTGGAACAGCAAGTGCAAGGCCGCCGGCTACAGCCAGCATTTTACGAAAGTTGGTTTCGGTAGTCATTTAATATATCCCCTTTGGATGAACTAGACTTTTCCCTTTATCTGGAAAGATATGGGCATGGCAAGCCTATTTCGTAAATATTGCATTAATCTGAGCGATATCGGGTCGGCGATCCGGTTTTGGGACACTGGTTCGGACCGCGACAATATAGCTGACTCCTATTGCTCGACACCGCGGATTTTCCCCCATTGCCGGGTCACGGTATAGCCGAGGTATCCGGTGCCGAAGAGCGCATAAAGCGGCTCTGGTATTCCTGCGAGATAGGCGTTCATGCCGGCGGCGATATCGCGGGCAGCCTCTGGACGGAAGGCGGCGATCAGCCCCATCGGGACCGACCAGAGCAGCAGGAAATACATGACATAGAGAAAACTGGGCCGCGCGCGACTCGTCCAGGGATCGACCGATTGCGCCTCTGCCAATATGGCGGACATCTGGATGCGGGCTTCTTCCAGTTCCTGGCTGCTTTCCAGTTTGAGCAGTTCCAGTTTGGCTCTGTCACGTGCTTCCTTGTCGGGAATGATCTTGTCTATGATATTTGAAACAGGTCCGATCAGGGTCGAGAGAATGGACATTTTGGAAGTTTCCTTTCTGTGTGTCAGATTGCGAAATTCTGCATAGCTTGTTCTAGAAACGGCTTCTTCGACGGAGAGGAAGTTAAGAAAGAGTCTGAAGACGCTTGGTGGACTTGACAAACTTTACACGGTTATAGAAAAAATAAATTTTGGCGGAATTCAGCCGATCCGGTTAGCCAGCCAGCCATAAAGGAAGGCCTGGTTAGCCGGACGTGTTTCCGCAAGTTTGATATAGTGGGCGCCCTGGAGCGCCTCGATCGCCTTGAGCAGTACGGTCTTGCCTTGTGGGCCTCGTTTGCGCAAAAACGCTTCAAGAGCAGCCAGCGTCTTTCTGCCAATTTCACAGTCGACAGAGATATCCCCATAGTCGCGTCCGTTGCGGTTGAGCGCATTGAGTGCGCGCTGCAGAAAGCCCGTGGCCGTCCTTGTTCCCATATTGATCCCGGTATCAAATAGTTCGGCCGCGATATCCGTTGCATGTCGGGCGATCTGGTCAAAACCCGGCCGCAGCCAATATTTGTCTTTGTAAATTGCAGCGGCATTCTCGCGCGGGAAATGCCGCATATCGCCAGCATAGCCATGAGCCCGAGCGACGGTTTCGGTGACGCCCCATCGGGTCGGGCCACCCCGGTCCGCGGGATGATTTGAGTAATCGCCTTCAAGCTTTATGACGTCGTCAATCAACATATCGATATCGTTGGAATTGGGCATAGGAGGAATCGCCTTTCTTTGTGGAAGGGCGTGAATATAACCTATTTGGTTAGTTGTAGGAAAGGGCGTGGCGACCGACGAGCGAACCTCCACAAATATGCGTTCTGCCGACATCCATCGAGATCTCAACATTCTCGACTTTTATTCGCGAAATTATCATTCCCACTACGCAACATTGCGTATCGCGCGTACGAGTGCATTCGCCCAAACACATTGCATGACCTGGAAAACAATCCGCCTTGAACTGGCCCGAACCGCTGACCATCCCGATGGCTCGTCAGCCCATGCATATGTCTTTCGCGTTCCGTTGAACGATGATGGCTTCATTGAACCGGAGGCGCTGAAGCAGGCCGAAAAACGGCCTGTTGTACGGCGGTTCTGGCCAGGGGAAGCCGATCAGAGCGGGGTGGTCATTGCATCGCCCAAGGGATGGGTCTTTTCCTACAAAGTCGGCGATGACGATGATGAAAGCATTTTCAGGCTCAAGGATCATCCGCTCAAGGTCGGCGAATATCTGACGATCACGGAAACCGATGGCAGCGAACTGCCGTTTCGCGTCATCAGCTGTCACGAATGAAGACCGATTGAGATATTAGGGGGAAGATTTATGTCCAAGAGAATGAACATTGCAGGCTTCCTGTCGGTCGCAGCACTGGCGCTGACACTGGCGAGCAGTCCCGCCGCAGCGCAATGCGCGATTGGCTCTGATCCGTTGTCTGACCCGTTCGCGCCCTATGAAGAGCCGGGCGCAATCGTTCACAAGGAAAGCGGTTTCGTATTTCCTGCGACAGTCGCGGGATTTCGCCGTCAGTGTGAAATGACGACCGATTTTTCCGGCAATAATTTCGAGATCGGCTATCTGCGCGATTTCGAAGATCATGAAATAGAAATCAAGATCGCGATTATCCATCTCGAGCAATTGAATGCCGAGGATCATTACAAGATCGTAAAACCCGACATGCTGTCACAATATTCAAGCGCTGCCGTTGTTTCGGAGGGAGAGTATTTTGTGTCGGGACGTCCCGATATCGCCGCCTATCAGGGCATTTTTGACGGCGACAGCGATGGAGTGCCCTGGCATTTCAGCGTGACCGCGCTGGACTATGGTTATTGGGATGCGCGGTTGACGGCTGCCTACCCGCAGGAAGTCGATACCGCAGCACAAGAGGCGATCATGGAATTGATCACGGCCTTCCAGTGGCAGACACCGACCGTTGGAAATACAGAAAAAACGACACCGTGAACGGAGCGGCGAATCTCTATCCGTATTATTCCTTATATAGGCCATGAATTTGCCTAGCTAGTCTTCACCCAATGTCCGGGCCTGAGCGGGACATGCAATTTCGGGAGACTATATATGAAATCCGTGCTGCTATATATTGCCGATGATGAAGGCTTTGAGGCCCGTTTTCAGGCGGCACTCGACTTGACCCGTTCGCTGGGTGGGCATCTTCATTGCCTGCGCGCCAATCCCTACAACTCGCAAATGGCTTTTGATGGCGTCACCGGCATATCGGTGATGTACGATATCAGCCAGATGTCGCGTGAACTGGACGAAAAGCTGCGGGCGGAGATCGAAAGGCGTCTCGCCGATGAAGACGTGTCCTGGGATTATCAGGAAGTAAACGCCGATCCCGCGCGCGGGCTCTCCAAAAATTCCGCCTTGGTCGATATCATTGTTCTGAGCTCTGCCAGTCAGGATAAAGATAACGCCTTGCCGCTCGGAATTTTGGGCGACGTCCTGTTTAATGCGACCGCTCCGGTCATTGTTCAACCTGACGATGTGAAAAAGTTCGACGCCTGTGGTACTGCTCTGGTTGCCTGGAACGGTAGTCTGGAAGCGGGCAATGCGTTACGCGCTGCGGTGCCCTTGCTGAAAATGGCCAGCGACGTCCATATCCTGACGGTCGAGGAGGACAAGGATCACGACCTTCCGCAGCTCGCCGCATCCGAATATCTTGCCTATCATGGTATCAAGTCCGAAATTCACAGCCCCCCGGCGGGTAAAATTTCGGTGGATGTCACGCTGCTCGCAGAAGCGAAAAATGTGAAGGCCGAATATATTGTCATGGGCGCTTATGGTCACAGCCGGGCGAGAGAGTTTCTATTTGGCGGCGTAACGCGCAACCTCTTCAAAAACTGCCACATCCCGCTTGTTGTTTCCCACTGAGTGGCCACGAGTTTCAGCATAGACAGATCAGATTTTCTTATGGCAATGCGCTCATTTTGTGTAGGATATGCATATTCGCTAGTGGCGATGGGTCGGCCAAGGGATAGACATAGCAAGTGCGCGAAACGATGGCCTTTGACACAAAGCAGCTTCCTTATCTGGAATCTATCCTGTCCGGGCTGCCGAACTGCGTCATGATTGTGGATCGTGACCTGCAGCCGATCAACTGCAGTATCGCAGGGCTGAATATTCTGGGTGTGTCCAGTTTCGCGGAGCTACCCCAAGGTGCGCCGGGGTCTTGCGTAGCCGAGGGCCATCGAACTTTTTTCAACGACGCCATGTTGAGCGCCTTTGATGCGCGCCCGAGCAGGAATATCGAACCGTTCGAAGTGAAGCTGGAGTTTCCGGACGGACGTTCGATGCTTGCACTATGTAATCTGGCTTCGTTGGCTAATCCGAAGGGTGATATCGATGCTGTGATGATATCCTTTCAGGATTTGACCGCACTCCGAACGACCGAAAGCAAACTGGACAGCGCCAATTCCATATTGAAATCGATCCTGACGACGATACCCGACGCCATGATCGTGATTGATGAATATGGTCTGGTCAGCTCTTTCAGCGCCACGGCAGAAAAGATGTTCGGCTATGATCAGGAAGAGATAATTGGTAAAAATGTCAAAGTCTTGATGCCCGAACCTTATAGAGCGGCGCATGACGGCTATATCGAGCGCTATATCGAAACCAATGAAAAGCGGATTATCGGTATCGGGCGAACCGTCGTCGGCTGCCGCAAGGATGGCACGACCTTTCCGCTGCAACTGGAAGTCGGGGAAGCAAAAATTGGTGAAGAGCGCTATTTTACCGGCTTCATCATCGACCTGACCGAGAAAAAGCAGACTGAAGCGGAACTGCAGTCGCTCCAGGCGGATCTGGCTCATGCCTCGCGCCTGAGCGCCGTCGGAACTTTGGCCTCCGCGCTCGCCCATGAGATCAACCAGCCGCTAACCGCGATCGCCAATTATCTGTCTGCAGCGCGCGACATGATGGATGGTGATTTGGCGGAGAACCGGGAGTTTTTCCGCGAAGCGCTGCAGGAAAGCGTGTCCGAGAGCTTGCGGGCAGGGACCATTGTCCGCCGGCTGAGGGAATTTGTATCGCGGGGGGAGATCAACCGGCGGGTTTTGTCCATTGCCCAGGTGGTGGAAGACGCGACCGTTCTCGGCATGATCGGAGCGCAGGAAAAAGGCGTGCAATTCTCGATCGATATCGCGCCCGATACCAATCATGTTTTTGTCGATCGCGTGCAAATACAGCAAGTGATGGTTAATCTGATGCGCAATGCCATCGAAGCGATGGCCGATAGCGTTACCAAAAAACTGCATATTGGCGTTACGTCGATTGATGATGACCGGGTGGAAATAGCTGTAACGGACAGCGGATCCGGCATTGATCAGGAGTTGGGACACAGGCTATTCGACCCTTTTGCCAGCACCAAGGGAGACGGCATGGGCCTGGGCCTTTCGATCTGCCGGACGATTATCGAGGCGCATGGCGGGTCAATCGGGGTCGAACCCAATCCCGAAGGCGGGACGATATTCAGGATAACGCTGGAAAAAGCAGGACAGGAGCAAGATGATGAGCAATGAAAGGCTGGTCTATGTCGTCGACGACGATGATTCCGTCCGGCGATCCGCTGCATTCATGTTGCGGCACGCGGGATTCAAGGTTGAACCGGTCGAGTCCGGGGTGGCCTTTCTGAAGCTGGCGAAAGGCGCGGAACGGGGCTGTGTGCTGCTGGATGTACGCATGCCGGAAATGGACGGCCTGCAGGTGCAGCAGCAGATGATCAAGGATGGGATAGATATGCCCGTGGTCATTCTGACCGGCCATGGCGATGTCGAAATCGCGGTCCAGGCGATGCGGGCCGGGGCGATCAATTTCCTCGAAAAACCCTATGAGAAAGAAGCGCTGATCGCGGCGATGGAAGAAGCGTTCTCGCGACTGGAAAATAGCGAACTCAAGGAAATGGCGGCATCCGAAGCGAAAGTCCGGCTCGCCTGCCTGACCGGACGGGAGCAGGATGTGCTGGAGGGTCTGATGACCGGCTATCCGAACAAGACTATCGCCTATGATCTCGGTATCTCGCCACGCACTGTGGAAATCTATCGCGCCAATATGATGGAGAAACTGCGCGTTCGCAGTCTGGCCGAGGCTTTGCGTATCGGTTTTGCGGCGGAAAGTGGTAATGATCAGAGCGGCGAGGCGAAATAGCGGGCTGTCTAAGCTCAGCTTTTCGGACTTTTCTTGCGTGACAGGCAGGCGTGGCACGGTTTCGCGCAATCATTCTCGCCATCATCCTGTTCGACAGGAATAGAAACGCTTCGTACCTCGCCATCGGCGGTACAAAGCTCGATATTCATCATCTCGGATTTTGCCGACAGCGGCATAGCGGCAAGCGGAAGCGCGATTGCCGCGATTGCCCATTGACTGAGTCGGGACCTTCTTATGACGCCGATCATGATGGTTCGTCTTCCTCCTCGTCGATCAACACCCGCTGGGCGGCGCCGTCGAGATCTTCGAACTGGTCGTGGCGCATCGCCCAGAAAAAGAAGGTCAGTCCACATATTCCCATAAACAGCGCTACCGGGATCAGGATCGCCAGGCCGCTCATTTTGCCGCTCCGTTCAGCCGCAGCGCATTGCCAACGACGATCAGCGACGACAAAGACATCGCAATAGCGGCGATCAGCGGCGTGACCATGCCGGTGAGCGCCAGCGGGACGGCGAAGATATTATAGCCGATGGCGAGAGCGAAATTCTGGTGGACGATCTGCATCGTGCGCCGCGCGACCCTGACCGAAAGCGCTATGGGCATCAGAGAATCGCTGGTGAATACCGCGTCGGCAGCTTGCTGGCCAACATCGCTGGCGGTGCCGGGAGCGATCGAGACATGAGCAGCGGCAAGGGCAGGGCCGTCGTTCAGGCCATCGCCCACCATCAGCACCTTGTAGCCACTATCGGTCAGGCGGGTGATGGCTTCGACCTTGTCCTGCGGTGAAGCGCCTGCTTGAGCGCTCAGGCCAAGAGCATCCGCAACAAGGGAAACGGAGCGATTATTGTCACCGGAGATTATCGAGGAAGGCAAGCCCTGCGTCTGCAAACTGGCTATGGCCGCCAATGCGTCGGGCCGGATTTCATCGCGCAACTGGATCACGACACTTTTGCCGCCGACGGTCAGCTGGCTGGATAGGTGATCCTCCGACTTTTCCGGCTTGCCAAGCATCGCCCCGATATCGCCCCAACGCGCCGCCATGCCTTCGCCGGGCAATTCCTGAATGTCTTCAAGCTCCGCCGGTTCGATATTCTGCGCGAGCAACCCGGTGCGAATGCCCTTGCTGACCGGATGGCGACTGGCTTGTGCGAGGGCGAGAGTGATTTGCTTCTGACCGAGGTCGAGATCATCGAGATTGACTGGTACCGGACGGCCCAAGGTCAGGGTGCCGGTCTTGTCAAAAAGCGCATAGTCGACCTCTGCCAGCCGCTCCAGAGCGCTGCCGTCCTTGACCATCACGCCCTTGCGGAGCAGCGCGCCGGAGGCGACGACCTGCGCAGCGGGCACCGCGAGGCCAAGAGCGCAGGGGCAGGTGATGATCAGCACCGCGACCGCGATCAGCAAGGACTGGTGCCAGCCCGCGCCGACGATCATCCAGAAGGCAAAGGCCAGGAGAGCGAGACTATGGACGGCCGGCGCATAATAGCGGGCGGCCCGGTCGGCGATGCGCACGTAGAAGGAACGACGCTGACCCGCTTCGTCCATCAACCGCGCGATGTCCGAAACACTCGTGTCTTCGCCGGTTGCCGTGACCCGCACCACGACGGGCGATGTCAGGTTAAGCGTCCCTGCGAGGACCATATCGTCTTTCGATCTGGGCTGCGGCACGCTTTCGCCGGTCATCAGAGAGCAGTCGAAACTGCTGGAGCCCGAGACGATAATCCCGTCGGCAGCGAGGCTTTCCCCGGCTGCAACCATCATCTGCATCTCGGGAAGTAAATCCTTGGAAGCGACCCAGCGGGTGTTTCCGTCATCTTCCAGCACCATTGCGCCCGGGGCGGTCTGTTTGAGCAATGCGCCAATGCCCTCACGAGCGCGGTCGCGCATCATGCCATCGAGCACACGACCGGCGAGCAGGAAGAACAGCAACATCACCGCACCGTCAAAATAGGCATGTTCGCCGCCGGTAGCGGTTTCGTAGATGCTCAGGCCGGTAGCCAGCAATATGCCGATCGAGATCGGTACGTCCATGTTGGTCCGGCCGTAACGCAAGGCCATGGCGGCGGACGCAAAAAATGGACGTCCCGCGTAAGAGATTACGGGGATGGCAATCAGCGCTGACAACCAGTGGAACAGATCGCGGGTGACCCCGGCCGCGCCCGACCAGACGCTGACCGACAGCAGCATGATATTCATCATCCCGAAACCGGCTACCGCGAGCGCGCGGATCAGCTTGTCGGTGCTGCCTTTCTCTTCGGACAGCGGATTATCGGCAAGTATCTGGGCTTCAAAACCGAGCGTCTCGATTTCGCGCCTGAGCTGGTCGTCGGGCAATTCCGGCAGATGCGATATCGCAACTTGCTTGGTCGAGAAATTCACCCGCGAGGAAACGATGCCCGGCACCGCGTTCAGGCCGTTCTCGATTTTCGAAATGCAACCAGCGCAGCGGATCGCAGGGACGGCAAACCGCGACACGATCAGACGGGACTGGCCGTCGTTTATGGGCGCAATCGCATTCACCAGATATCCCGAACCACGCGCATATCCTTGCCGTCCTGGGTGATGATGATCTTCAGTTTCCAGCGGCCTGCGGGCAATTTTTCGACGCTGTGGAATTCGCCTGAGCTGGCTTGGGTAAAGCTGATCTCGAAAGGGTCTGCCTGTCCGATGGGATGTTCCGCGATGCCGGTCATGGTCGCTTGTTGCAATGGAGTGCTGGCAGCCGTCGTGATTGTGATGGTGGCCTTGTCCGCCTTGCGGAGGGCAGGCGACACGGTCCAGCCATGGGCCTGCTGGGTGCGGGCCTCAGCCAGCCAGTCATTATATTTCTGGCTTGCGACATAGCTGTTGTCGACCACGGTGCCGCTGAATGTTGACAGGGCGAACCGCGCCATGACCATGTTGACGCAGACAACCACCGCGAAAAAGGCGACGATTATCGCTGCTGCATGATAGCCGGTGAATTTTTTCACCTCGGTTGGTCGTCCCGTCATTCGCCTGTCTCCGGCCGTTCGAAAAATACCTCGTCAATATCCTTAGCCTCGGGATCGTCGGCGGCGGTTACCGTAAGGGCGAATTCCTCTCGCGTGGGGCCTGTGCCCGGAGCGGCGACGTAGATCCGCAGTCTGGCTATGCTATCGGCGGCCACCTCGGTGGTCAGGGCCTGCCCCGCCGTTTCCCGCGAACCGGCGTTGGACCACATGGCCCCGCCCTCGATCGCCGTCATGCCGATAATCATCTGGCGCGGACGGTTTTCCATATTGCGCAGATTGATCGTATAGCTGTTGCGCACATGACCGTCGGCAAGCTGGACATAGACCGGGTTGCGGTCATGATTGGCGCTGATGTCGATACGGGTACGATTGCCGACCGCGAACAGCATTGCCAGGCCGATTGCACCCCAGATCGAGGAATATAGAATCGTGCGTGGCCGCAACAAGGTTTTCAGGATCGGATTGTGCGGCTTGCCCGCTTTTTCCAGCTCGGCATCTTCCAGTGTCGCATAGTCGATCAGGCCGCGCGGGCGTCCGACCTGATCCATCACCTTGTCACAGGCGTCGATGCACAGCGCGCAGGTGATGCAGCCGATTTGTGGTCCTTCACGGATATCAATACCGGTCGGGCAGACAGCGACGCATTGATTGCAGTCGATGCAGTCGCCAAAGCTGCCGGGCTGAGCCTCGGCCTTTTTCACGCTGCCGCGGGGCTCGCCGCGCCAGTCCTTGTAGGTGACGGTCAGCGACTTTTCGTCCATCATCGCGGTCTGGATACGCGGCCACGGGCACATGTAGATGCACACCTGCTCGCGCATGAAACCGCCGAAGATGAAGGTCGTCAGGGTGAGAACACCAACCGTGGCATAAGCGACAAAGGCGGCCTGACCGGTCCAGAAATCCACAACCAGGGTCGGGGCGTCGGCGAAATACATGATCCAAGCGCCGCCGGTCCAGAAACCGATAAACAGCCATACGGACCATTTCAGCATCCGCTTGCCGATTTTCTTCGGACCCCATGGTGCTTCCTGCAAACGGAACTGGGCGTTGCGGTCGCCGTCGATGGCGCGTTCGACGTGCTGGAACAGGTCGGTCCAGACGGTTTGCGGACAGGAATAGCCGCACCACGCGCGGCCGACGGCCGATGTGACCAGGAATAGCCCGATACCCGCCATCACCAGCATGCCGGCGACGTAGTAAAATTCATGCGGCCAGATTTCGATGCCGAACATGTAGAAGCGCCGGTTGGCCAGATCGACCAGTACCGCCTGATTGGGCGCATAAGGCCCGCGGTCCCAGCGAATCCACGGAGTGATATAATAGATGCCGAGCGTGATCGCCATGATCACCCATTTCAGCCGCCGGAACGTGCCGTTTACCGCCTTGGGAAAGACATTCTTGCGCGCTTCGTAGAGTTTTAGCTCGGGATCGTTGATTTCTTTAGGATTGCTCATCATTCCCGCTCTCAGCCTTGGCTTCTACCGCGGGTGCCGCGACCAGAGGCTTTTCGCCACCGCCGAGAGAATGGACATAGGCCGCCAGCATACGGATCGTAGCCGGATCGAGCCTCTGTCCCCAGCGCGGCATGACGCCGTAACGGGCATTGGTGATGGTGTCGGTCAGTGAAGCGCGGTCGAGGCCATAGAGACTGATCGCATCGGCGAGGTTGGGCGCACCCTGGACGCGGTCACCGGTACCATCCGCTCCGTGACAGACCGCGCAATTGGCTTCAAATAGAGCCGCACCGCGCTTCGACGCCGAACTTTGTTGTTCACGGCCCGACAATAGCCGGACATATGAGACTAGATCCTGAATCTGGTTCGACTGCAATATGCCATCCCTGCCGAAGGCCGGCATTTGCGAGAAGCGGGTCTCGTCGTGATCCGGATTACGGATTCCATGGATCAGCGTATATTCAATCGTTTCCAGATCACCGCCCCACAGCCAGTCATCGTCGTTGAGATTGGGATAGCCGATCGATCCCGCTGCGCCCGAGCCGTGGCATTGTACGCAATGAACCTTGAACGCCGAACGACCGCCTTCAATCGCCTGTTGCAGCAATTGCGGGTTGTTGCTCATCTCATTGATATCCTGGGATACCAGAGCTGCGCGGATCGGTTCGAGCTCTTTCTCCCGCTCTGCGACGGCACTCTCATATTCTCCGCGGCTGCTCCATCCGAGCAGCCCTTCGCTGGCAGAATTGAGCATCGGGATCGCCGGATAAAGAATGACATAGCCGATCGCCCAGACGATTGTGGCGTAAAGGGTCCAGAGCCACCAGCGCGGCATCGGGGTATCAAGTTCCTCGATGCCATCCCATTCATGGCCAACGGTTTCGGTGCCGGTTGGTTCGTCGACGCGTCTTTTGTCAGACATCTGTTTTGTCCTCGTCAAAAATCATATGGGCGGCTTCTTTATGATTGCGTCCGGCGCCCGGACGGAATGTCCAGCCGATCAGCGTCAGGAACACCGCCGTCATGAACAACAGGCCCCAGCTGTCGGCAAAATGGCGGAGCGCATCATAGTTCATCGTGGCTGCTCCAGCGCTTCGCCTGCCTCGAAATCAACCAATGTACCGATCATTTGCAAATAGGCGATCAGCGCGTCCATTTCGCTGAGACGGTCAGGATTGCCATCAAAATCGCGGATCTGCACCTTGGGGTAGCGCTTTTCCAGGTCGGCCGAACTGGCGAACGGGTCAACCTGGGTCAGTAAATCCTCATTGGCCTTGGCAATCGATTCCTTGGAATAGGGAACACCGACCCGCGAAAGAGCGCGCAGATGGTCGCCCATGTCGCCGGCTTTCAGTTCCTTTTCGGCAAGAAAGGCATAAGGCGGCATATTTGATTCCGGAACGACGGCGCGGGGATCGGTCAGATGCTGGACGTGCCATTCATCCGAATAACGGCCTCCGACGCGGGCCAGATCCGGCCCGGTGCGCTTGGAGCCCCACTGGAAAGGGTGATCGTACATCGATTCCGCGGCCAGCGAATAATGACCGTAGCGCTCAACTTCGTCGCGGAACGGCCGGATCATCTGGCTGTGGCAGGAATAGCATCCTTCGCGGACATAAATATTGCGGCCAGCCAGTTCGAGCGGAGTATAGGGGCGGACGCCCTCGACTTCCTCGACCGTATTGTCGATCCAGAAGAGCGGCGCGATTTCGACGATCCCCCCGATCATCACCGTGACCAGTGCGAGTACAGCGAGCAAGGTGACGTTGCGCTCGATCTTCTTGTGCTTTTGCGTGAGTGTGGTCATTTTCCTGTCTCCCTCACTCTGCCGGAACCGCGACCAGCGGCTTGTCGGCCTCCGGATCATGGGGTGTCTCGGTCATTGATTTTTCGTCGCGGACTTTGCCGGCTACCGTCATCCAGACATTGTAAACCATGACGGCTGCACCAGCGAGATAGAGCAGGCCACCGGCCGATCTGATGACATACATCGGGAACATCGCCGAGACGACTTCGCTGAAGGCGTAGACGAGATAGCCGTCGTCACCATATTCGCGCCACATCAGGCCCTGCATGATCCCGGCGACCCACATCGAAGCGATGTAGAGAACGATGCCGAGCGTCGCGAGCCAGAAATGCCAGTTGACCATGCGCAGGCTGTACAGGCGTTGGCGGCCCCAAAGGCGCGGCACCATATAGTAGAGCGCGGCAAAGGTGATCATGCCGTTCCAGCCGAGTGCGCCGCTATGGACGTGACCGACGGTCCAGTCGGTATAATGCGACAGGCTGTTGACCGACTTGATCGACATCATCGGACCTTCAAAGGTGCTCATGCCGTAAAAGGCGAGCGCCAGGACCATCATCCGGATGATCGGATCGGTGCGGATCTTGTCCCATGCGCCGTTCAGCGTCATCAGACCGTTGATCATCCCGCCCCAGCTTGGCATCCACAGTACGATCGAGAAAACCATGCCGAGCGTCTGCGCCCAGTCGGGGAGCGCGGTATAATGGAGATGGTGCGGACCGGCCCAGATATAGAGGAAGATCAGCGACCAGAAGTGGATGATCGACAGACGATAGCTGTACACCGGCCGCTCTGCCTGTTTCGGCACGAAATAATACATCATGCCGAGGAAGCCCGCAGTCAGGAAAAATCCGACAGCGTTATGGCCGTACCACCATTGCGTCAGCGCATCCTGGACGCCGGCAAAGGCACTATAGCTTTTTGCGCCGAGCAGACTGACCGGCATGGCCAGGCCATTGACCAGATGCAGCAGCGCCACGGTCAGGATGAAGCTGAGGAAAAACCAGTTGGCAACGTAAATATGGGGTTCGGACCGTTTGACGATGGTGCCGATGAACACGGCTGCATAGCTCACCCAGACGATGGTCAGCCAGATATCGATATACCATTCCGGTTCGGCATATTCCTTGGACTGGGTTACGCCCATAAGATAGCCGGTGGCGGCCAGCACGATGAACAGCTGGTAACCCCAGAAAACAAAGCGGGCGAGACGGGGGAAGGCCAGCCTCGCCCTGCAAGTGCGCTGGACGATATAGAAACTCGTCGCGATTAGCGCATTGCCTCCGAAAGCAAAAATGACGGCAGAAGTGTGGAGCGGGCGGAGCCGCCCGAATGTGGTATATTCCAGACCGAGATTGAGGGCCGGAAAAGCGAGTTGCAGGGCGATATACAATCCGACGAAGAATCCTGCCATGCCCCAGAAAAGCGTGGCGATCACACCCCAGCGGATCGGATCGTCGTCATATTTTCCGGGATCAGCCGGAGCATTCAATATTCCGCGACCGATCGCCGCATAATCAGCCTTGCTGATCGTCACCCATAGCGCGATCAGGCACGCGATCATGATAATCGCCATATGCACGGCGAAACCACCGTCCACCGCCATTACCATTGCAATGAATGCCAGAAACACGAGCGCCAGCCATCCGCCAGCCTTTACCAGTAAATTGTCCATAACGTCCTTCCACGTTGTGTGGAACTGGCGCTACCAGTGTGCTGTTCGGGGCAATATAGGTAGAGTTACGTAGTGCTGTCAGGTGACAGCCGAAGGGACTTTAGCCGAATGCGATTGTCGCCCATACCGGCAGATGATCGGATGCCTTGCGCGCAGCCGGGCTATCGTGGACTCCCGCGGCTGAAGACTGGATATCATCGGAGTGCATGATCCGGTCGAGCGTGGCGATCGGGCTGCGGGAATGAAAGCTCCGGCCGCATTCCACCATCTCGAAAGCCTTGCCAAAATCCTTCAGGCAGCCGCTGGCGGCGCTCCATTCATTGAGATCGCCCATCAGCACGACCGGGACCTCGCGTTGCTTTTCCTGGGCGAGCTTGATGATTGCCGCGGCCTGCCTTCTGCGCCACAGGCCCGACAGATCGAGGTGCATGCCGAAAATCGCCAGCTCTTTGCCCTCCCACTCGCAATGGGCCATGATCGCGCCGCGCGGTTCGAGACAGGGTATATGCATGATATCATGAGCCACCACCGTCGCGGATTTACGGACCAGTATCGCGTTACCGTGCCAGCCCATTGAATCGATCTGCACATCCAGCGGTATAGCGCGATAGTCGCTGTGCATCTCGAGCAGTTTCTGCGGAATAGCCGCAGCCCTCGCGCCAAAGCGGCGGTCAGCCTCCTGCAGTGCGATAATATCTGCATCGATCTCGTTGAGCACATCGATGATCCGACCCGGGTTGCGGCGCCTGTCGGTGCCGACCCCCTTGTGAATATTGTAACTAGCGACCTTCAGCATGGATAATGGTTCACCGGATCAGAACGGGTTGATCGTGAAATCCTGCTGTTGCAGCAGGGCGTGGGCCGTCATCGCGGAGAGCGACATTTGTACGCCCGGCAGCAGGTCAGCGTTGCTGATGCCGTTGGCCGCCGCGCTCTGGCCGCACAGGTAAAATTTCACCCCATATTCCTGCAATTGCGCGATGGCTGCTGCGTTGGCATTTTCAGCACCGTCCCTGCGCGCCGCGAAAAATTCCTGATTTGTCAGATCCAACGATGCGCCGCCATGAACGACTATAGCAAGCTGGATATTCTTCTCCGGAACTCCGGCGGCGACATGCATGTTGATGAAACGCGCAGCGCTTTCGATCGTGCGATTGATCTTGTCCGGTTCAGCCCCCTTGGCCACATCAAAGCTGATCTTGAACATTGCGTCTTTCGTCAGTGGCTCGCTTTGCTGGACCGGAGCCGTCGGGCCGAAATCTGTGAAAACCGGGCCGGGCTTGAAATTTTCCATCTGGGCCGATGCGGGTTGGGCGAGGGCCAGTAGCGGCAACAGGGCGACGAGAAGGGGTTTTTGCATTTTCATTCCAGTTCTTTTTGATTTTTGAGGCAAAGGCGATGCTTGTTCAGTAGCCAATCGCCTGACCGTCTTTGCGCATTTCGGTGGCGCCGGTGTAGACGCCCGTCTCCGCGTCGCGGGTGATCGCCTGATAACCGCCGAACATTGCGCCATTGTCAACGACCTCTACAACATGTCCCATCGCTTTCAGCCTTTCGATCGTTTCCGCCGATATGCCCGGTTCGACATTGAGTATACCCAGCAGATCGGCACCGGTTCCAGCCAGATCATCGGTCGGCTGGCGACCGCCGTCATGGTTGAGACGCGCGGCGTCGCCGGCTTCCTGCAGATTCATGCCATAATCGACCATGTTGATCATCACCTGGACATGGCCCTGCGGCTGCATGCCGCCGCCCATCAGGCCGAACGACATGAACGGTTTGCCGTCCTTCTTCATGAAGGCGGGGATGATCGTCTGGAACGGACGCTTGCCGGGCGCATAGGCATTGGGATGCTTGGCATCGAGCGAGTACAACTCTCCGCGATCCTGAAACATGAAGCCGAGGCCATCGGCGACCAGCCCGCTGCCCATGCCGCGATAATTGGACTGGATCAGCGACACCATCATGCCATCCTTGTCGGCGACGGTGAGATAGGTCGTGTCGCCTTCGCCTTCGAGCTTCGGCTCGCCCGGACCGAAGCCGGGTGTGGCTTTAGCCGGATCGATCAAAGCGAAACGTTCTTTGCCATAATCGTCGGACAGCAGCCATTGCAGCGGGGCAGGGGATGCCTCCGGATCGGCGTAAAAGCGCGCGACATCTTCAAAGGCCAGCCGTTTGGCTTCGGTAATATAATGCAAAACCTCGGCGCTGCCGCGCGGCCATTGGGTCAGATCGACATTTTTGAGGATATTGGCCATTTGCAGCGCCGCGAAGCCTTGCGAGTTAGGTGGCAGCTCGCACAGCTCATAGCCCTTGCGATAGTCGACGCAGCCCGGTTCTACCCAAAGACTGCTGTGGGCGGCGAAATCTTCATAGCGCAGATTGCCGCCAATCCGTTTGAAATAGCCGTCGATCGTCTTGGCAATCTCGCCTTTGTAAAAGGCATCGCGGCCGCCAGTGGCGATTTTTCCGAGCGTGTTGGCGAGATCAGGATTTTTGAACATCTCGCCCGCCTTGGGCGCGCCGTTTTTGAAATAGGTATTCCGCGCATTGTCGAAATCACCGATCATATCCAGGCTTTGCTCGAACCGCTTGAGATTGCTGTCGAGATAATAGCCGATCACCGGCGCGACCGGATGGCCGTCCTTGGCATAAGCGATCGTCGGCGCGAGGATATCGGCCATGCTCAGCTTGCCGAACTTTCCGTGCATTTCGAACCAGGCGTCGACCGTTCCGGGCACCGTGACCGGCATCGGGCCGAAAGGCGGGATGGTCTTGCTGCCCTTCAGCTGCTTGATGAACTGCTTGTAGCTGGTCCCCATCGGGCTTTTGCCCGAACCGTTGAGGCCGTATAATTTCTGCGTCTCGGGATCCCAGATGATCCCGAACATATCGCCGCCGATACCGTTGCCGGTCGGCTCCATCAGCCCCAGCGCCGCGTTTGCCGCAATCGCCGCGTCGACGGCAGAACCTCCCTTTTTCAATATGTCGATGGCGATCTGGCTGGCCAGCGGATGGGCGGTCGCCGCCATGCCATGCTGGGCATAGACCGGGCTGCGCGACCAGGCCTCGCCAACCGGTCGTCCGCCTGCGCCGATATCCAGCGCCGGTTTCTCCGGAGAAGCTGTTTCCTGAGCGGCGGCGGGGCTGACCGTGAAAGCGGCGAGAGCGATGGCGGAAAGGAGCAGGTTGCGCATGTTATCATCCGTCTTGAAGGGCGTGTGCCTCGCGTGGTGCGAGAAGTTTCCACTTTAACCAGTCTGCCTCATGCATCAAGTAGGAACGATAGCGAGTGTCTTGATTAGAAAGGCCGCTTTTGGGCCTTGGCGTTCAAGTTGGACCCATCTCTTCATACGGCCTCAATGGTTGAAAGGGGGACAATTGAAATATGTGCCAAAATGGGAATGATAGTGAAATCTGGGGAATTCTATTGATTATGGCCGTGGTAGCGGTTAACTTTTTGTTAAGAGCTGCGTAATTTGGAGTCGCTTCGATTGATGTGTTCTTTCCCGAAAGGGAGCTACAGGGAGTTTATAATTATGAAAATTTCAGTCTTTGCAGTCGTCGCGACTGGCGCGCTTTTCTCAAGTTCAGCTGCATTTGGTGCAACCACCATTTTCAATGACAGGACATCGTTCGACAGTGCCACTGGCGTTAATACTATCATCGATTTTGAAGGTTGTCCGGGTGGTACTGGTTTATCAAACAACCAGTCGGTGTCGAGCGGCAGCGGTCCATGTTCAGGCGTTGCCGCCGGTATAACCTTTACGCCAGAAAATGGCGGGAATTTTTATATCGCCGCTGCCGGCCAGTCCAGTAATCCAACAATAGCGTTAGGCACAGATTTTCCTCTCGGTGGTGTCATGAGTATTTCTCTCGACAACCCCACTGACGTTTTCGGAGCCGACTTTTTCCAGAATTTTGGTGGCGGTTCTCAAAGTGGAGCCAATGCACCATTCATATTTTACCTGTTCAATGGCGCAACGCTTCTCGACACAATCAACTTTGACGTCGCGTCCGGCGGGGGTTCATTTTTCGGTGTGACTTCAACCAATTCTTTCGATCGAGTAGAACTAGGCCAGACAAATGGCTTTGCAGTCATTGATAATGTTGCATTTGGTTCACTTACCGGAGCAGTTCCAGAGCCAGCGACATGGGCGTTCATGATCTTTGGCTTTGGAGCCATAGGCGGGGCATTGCGCCGTCAACGCAAGGCAAATGTGAAAGTCAGCTACGCTTAATTGCCACACAACAAATGTGTTTCAAAGCCCTGTCGGAGCAATCTGGCGGGGCTTTTTGTTTGTGCGCTAATATGTCCGCGCTGGAAGGGGATCGCGACCGCCGAGATGGATTGCGGCGTTTGTTGGCCAAAATGTCCTGAATTTTATGGTGTAATCTTATTCCAAGCGGATCAATCCCGTTTCGCGCATCAGCGTTTCCAGCTTGATCCCGCTAAAACCATAGGCCATTTTATAGGCTTCATATTGCTCGAGATATTTTGGAGAGGTCTTGTTCTTCCTGATCGCTGTGATCAGCGTGTTTTTTTGCGTCTGCCTCGCGTGGTGCGCGGCCGGTGAACTATCCACTCTAACCAGTCTGCTTCCCGCTTCAAGTGGGAACGGTGGCCAGTGCCTCGATTTTAATTGCCGCTTTCTGTTCGTGGCAGTTGCCTGTCCCGATTAAGCTCAATCCTCAATAGGGGCGCACAACCTGGGATTGGAAAAAAATCGAAGCTGCCAGTCAGTTCACGCCCCCCACTTCCGGATATCCACACTGGTCGTATTGAGCGCTCGCATGTGGACGTAAAAGCGGGCCTTACAATGAACGCAACATCGGCTATGCATGCTGGATAACAGGGCGCTTTCTTCGGTGCGGAAAAGGGGATTACAATGACCACACGCCTTTCGAAAAGTGCTTCCGATATAATGCGTTTGCTGACCGCCTGTGCCTTGGCGGCTTTGACGGTGGGGTGCAGCAGCCCTCAAAACGACGGGATCAACTCTGTCAGGGCGTCCGAACACGCGCCAGATATTTCATGGCCGCAAGAAGAATGGGAATATTCGACGCTCGAGGCGGAAGGATTTGATCCCGAACCCGTCAATCGTTTCATCGAGGACCTGGTAGCTGAAAAATACGGCCGCGTTGATCATTTTCTGCTCATTCGACACGGTCGCATCGTCGCCGAAAAGAACATCAAGCGGGACTATGCAGCGCTGGCCGCGACGCTGGCCAAGGATGACCGGTTAACGCCGAACTTCAGCAATCCAATATATAATTACGACAATGCTGCTTTGCATCCTTATTATCAGGGAACGGATCTGCATACAGTGCAGTCCGTCACGAAAAGCATCAATTCCGCTGCCCTGGGTATCGCGATTGACGAGGGGCTTATCGAGGGAATCGACGTGCCGATACTGCCCTTTTTTGACGCATATGAAGTCGATAGATCGGACCCGCGCAAGGGGCGTATAACGATCAGCGATCTCCTGACCATGCGAACCGGCATCGCGTGGGATGACGCGGGTGGTTTCGGGTCTGAAACCGACAGTACTTACTTGCTTGAAAACTCCGAGACGTGGATTCAGTTCATCCTTGACCAGCCGATGTATGCGGAGCCTGGCACAGTCTTCAAATATAATGACGGCGCGAGCGTGCTTCTCGGTAAAATCCTGCACGAAGCGACCGGCAAGCGCGTCGATGCGTGGGCGCGAGAAAAGCTGTTCAGCCCAATCGGTATTGATGAGTTCTACTGGAAAATCACGCCCGATGGCGAAGCGGATACAGAAGGCGGGCTATACCTTTCAGCCCATGATCTGGCGCGGATCGGGTATCTGTTCCTGCGAGACGGGCTATGGGACGGCAAGCGCGTTATTTCAAAAAACTGGGTGCGCCGGTCTGTGGCTTCTATTGTTCCGCCTGGCGCAACCGGGGACAATTCCTCCCCTTATGGCTACGGCTATCAATGGTGGGTGCCTGAGGACGGGAATGGGTCCGCACTCGGTTTCGGGGGGTTTGGACTGGGGGGACAGCGGATCATGGTGTTCCCGGACGATGATGTCGTTGTCGTGTTCCAGGGTTGGGACCCTGTCGGCGAGTATTGGAAAGCCAGCAATGCCCTCCAGAAGACCGTATTGCCCGCGTCACTGGCAAAGCCGGAATAGAGGGGCATCCTTACGACGGCTTCCAGCCCATCAGCGGTCTTTCCAACTCAGGTTTGTCTGCGCCAACAGCGGATGATCCTCGATCACTCTTGATGAGGCTGCGCGCTTTAGATGCAAGTGGCCAAGCCTGTAATTGACTGTTACGAGGCAGGGAAATTCTGTGGAGTGCTGGAATTTGAAACGTCGCTCGAGCCCATCGTGCATGCGCCAAATTCCGAAGCCGCATTTTAGCAGCGTTCAAGAGTTGATGAATCCATTGAGGCGAGAAAATTATTGTTAGAACGTTTGAAAGTTGCGTCTCAGTACATGCTGCCAAAGCGGGGGCTTACCACCTTTGCTGGCCGCGTTGCCGAGGCGGAGCAAGGCAAGCTGACGACCCGGCTGATACGCTGGTTCGTTGGCAAATATGCAGTCGATATGAGCGAGGCAAAAAATCCGGACATCTTGAGTTATAACAGCTTCAACGCTTTCTTCACCCGTCCACTCAGGGCCGGCGCGCGACCGATCACCAAAGCGGATTTTGCCTGCCCGGTGGATGGCGCGATCAGTCAGCTTGGTGCTATTGATGACCATCACATCCTTCAGGCCAAGGGCCATTCTTTTACGACGACCGAGTTGCTTGGCGGCGATACAGCATTAGCGGCAAAGTTCCGCAACGGCAGCTTCGCCAATGTCTACCTGTCACCCAAGGATTATCACCGCATACACATGCCTTGTGACGGCCGGCTTACGAGCATGACCTACGTGCCGGGCTCGCTGTTTTCGGTTAATCCAACCACTGCGCGCGCTGTGTCTAATCTTTTCGCGCGAAACGAGCGGGTCGTATGTGTGTTTGAATCAGCGGAGCATGGCACATTCGCGATGGTCCTGGTCGGCGCTACAATCGTCGGCAGCATGGCAACTGTCTGGCACGGCGTAGTCAGACCAAAGCCTGCCAACAAGATTATGCAGTGGACTTATGCGGATCAGGATATCGCGCTCGAAAAGGGCGAGGAGATGGGGCGTTTCCTGCTCGGCTCTACGGTAATCATGCTGTTCAGGCCGCAGACCGTGGCTTTCTCAGCCGACTGGGCGCCGGAAAAGGTGGTGCGTCTCGGGGAAACAATGGGCAATCGGCTCGGTTCTTGAAGTTTCATCGACTGGCATCGCAAGTCCAGCAACTTGGCGGTCTCGACCGGAGAGATGCATTGTGCCGGTTGTTAGCCAAAGCGGCGCGAAAACTAGGGCGCGGTTTTACTCCGAGCGGATCAACCCCGCCTCGCGCATCAGCGTCTCCAGCTTGATCCCGCTAAAGCCATAGGCCTTCTTATAGGCTTCATATTGCTCGAGATATTTGGGAGAGGGCTTGTTCTTCTTGATCGCTGTGATCAGCGTGTTTTTCTGCGTGTGCTCGGTCGAGACGAAATCGATGACATCGACCTGATAACCCTGCGAACGGAGAAGCATTACGCGGCTGTTGTCGGTGATCAGATCCGCCTGCTTTTGCAGAAACAGGCCGTGCGAGATGAATTTCCGGTTCTCGGTCTCGCTCTTCTGCAGATCGACCAAGACTTCATGCTGGCAGCAGGGGGCGCAGACGATCAGTTTGGATTTCGATCTTATGCCATAGAATAAGGCATCGTCGGTTGCGGTGTCGCAGGCGTGCAGGGCGATGATCGCATCATAATAGCCCTGAACGAAATCCTCGGCCTTCATATTGTGGAACGCCAGATTTTCAAAACCGGAGGTTTGTGCCGCTTGATTGCAGAGGTCGACCATCTCCGAGCGTGTATCGACGCCGTCAATCTTGGGATTGAGTCCGGCCCGGGCGAGCTGGTCATACATCGCAAAGGTCAGATAGCCTTTGCCCGATCCGATATCCAGAACCTTGACCCGCTTCTGTTTGACCGCCTGGGTCCGCTCGATCCGCTCGATGAAAATCTCGACAAAGCGGCAGATCTGGCGATATTTCGCATATTTATTGGGTTTGATCTCTCCGGCGTCGTTGGCGACGCCCAGAGCCTTGAGAAACAAGCTGTCGCTTTTAATCCGGTAGTTCTTGTCACGATTGTGTGGCTTTTCGTCTGTCATGGGCTACGCCATAAATATATCTGTCAGGATTGATAGTTTTTTGGTTGTCACCGGGTTCCGGCACCGACGTTCGCCGGTAGAGGGCAGTGGGTATGGGTCGAGCAAGCGAGGCCAGCGAATTGCCCATGCCCGTTGCTGGACGTCGGCATGTTTCAGCAGTTCAAGTCGATAGCGCTCAAGATGACCGCAATGTGCCGTTTCCAGGTGAAATATTCACGCGCGCGAAGCTGGCCCGCTCGACCCATTTTCTGGCTCGACTGTTTATCGGCTAATAGTCGCTCCAGTGCTTGGACGATGGCATCGGTGTCGGCCCCGTCGACGATCAGCCCCGAAATACCCTCAACAACCAGTTCTTTTGCACCGCCTTGCTCACCGACTATGACAGCGGCCCCGGCCGCCATCGCGTCGCCGATCGCGATGCCGAATCCTTCGAAATCGCGGCCGTCATCGGCTGCCACCTGCGGGTGAAGGAAGATGTCGGCGTCGGCATAAAGCTGTGCCGCGCGTTCTGCAGATACGAATCCGGCGACTTCGACGAAGTCCTCCAAAGCGCAGCTTTCCACAACGGCTTTAATTGCTTCAAGGTCCGGACCGCGTCCGGCAATAAGATAGCGGAAGTCGTACCCCTTGTCGCGCAAGGTGGCGCAGGCTCTTACGCAGGCAATGATATTCTTGCGCGGTTCGAGCCTGCAGAGCGAGGCCAGCAGAGGCGTGTGGTTTTCTTTGCGCGGGCTCCGGGCAGAGCGGTTCCAGGCACTCAGGCCATTCCATGCAACCAAGGGAACGGTAGCGAGCGGTGCCAGACGGCCCACAAGCTGGTTGGCACTGTAATGGCTGACGGCAAAACAGCGTTGCGCCCGTCGTGCAACAAGCCGCATCAAAGTCAGCATGGCGCCGCGCGCATACATGAATTCGCGGCCATGGAATGTGGTAACATAAGGGAGTCGCAGGACCATCGGCAGCACCGATGTGCGCCAGGTTGTGCCATGCGTGAACAGCGGCGCGCCCTTGAGCCGCAGTTCCTGCCGCATCGCGCGCCAGAACCGGACCGGAACGCTAGCGCCTCCGCCCGGCCCGATGTCGATCACGCGCACAGCACCCGCGCTAAAGTCCCGCGGCCCGGCGCTGGTTTGCGTGAACACCGTGACCGCCGCTCCGCTCGCCGCGTAAGCGTCGGCGACACCCTCAGCATAGGTCTGCATGCCACCCTCGTCCGGGTGGTAACCTTTGGCCATGACCCAGACCCGCTGACCATCGAGACTTGCGAAATCATCCATTGAGTAGGTCCAATATTGCATGCGCAGAACGGTTAGCCGCGGTTTCGTCGGTTATCGAAAAAGTATCGGCCAGCATGGCGCGCTGGGACGCGAGATAATCGCCATGCGTGGCAATGGCTTCATCGACCGCCTCGACAATATTGGCGCGTCGTCCGGCGACAGGCCCGGCGTGCCAGTGGAGATAGCTGGGATCGTCGCGCCAATCGACACCATGCGCGTCGAGATGCAGGCACGGGCGCGGGCGGCGCAGGAATTCATACACCTGGCTGCTGACGTCTCCGATATAGATGTCCGCTGCGTTGGTATAGCTCATATCGGTCGAGGCTGCGCTGCCCTGATCAACCAGCAAGTTCGTGCGCGCCGTTAGCGCTGGTGCAAGAGCACGGACACGGCGAAATGCCGGAGGTGCTATCGTTACGACATTGCGGCGGGCGAACAGCATTACATGGGGCGCGAAAATGACGTTGTAGCGGTCCGATGCGGTAAGCTCGTTCAACACCCGTTCCCCCATGGCGAACCAGCTCGAAAGGCGAGGGGATGGATGCGGATTGTAAAGGACGGTCGGTTTGTCGGAATCCGGAAAAGGTAGGTCCGCACGGACATCGGCATAGAGATCGAATTTGGCATAGCCGGTAATTGCAATCCGTTCCCGCGAGACGCCCGCCTCTGCCTGAAGACGGCGGGCAATCTTCTCGCCCGCGACCAGCGACAGGTCGAACAACGCACTTTCCTTGTTAAATCCGATGCTGCGGTCCCCGGCTCCGTGCCGCGTGTGGATGATTTTAACTTGGTCCAGACCGTAACGGGTCTTGAGAATCAGCGACGTCTTCTCCGTCACCACAATTGCATCGAACTGACGGAAAAATTCCAGATTATCACGATAAATGAGCAGTTTGCGGGCGGGCACGATCTTGTCAAACGCCATCCTTGTGAATCGGGAGAAAGTGGATTGCAAATCAAGCCTAACGATCTCCATTTGTAACAAGGACGAGCCAGCGATCCGTTCGATCTGTCCGGCGATTGCGTCGCTGGTCACGGCAAGCGTTACAGCAACTCCCTCTCGTTCAGCCAGAACCAAGGCAATGGGCAGGCTATGCGCGATTTGATGCGTTTGATCATGGTTGAACAGGAAGCAAATCCGTTTTGCCTGTGTCATCGTCTAATACCGCTGCTCAGGCGCAGTTGCGCTCGATCTGCCGATGCTCCAGGGGGCGTGGCGATGAAAAATGACGTGGTGACCGGCCATCAAGAAGGCTCCGGCCTGAAACGGATGGGCGCGAACATTGTCTGGCTTTTTGGGGGAGAAGGCTTCGACGCTATATGTTCGATCGCCTATCTTGTAATTCTCGCTCGCTCCTTGGGAATTCGGGATTTCGGGCATTTCTCGCTCATCTTTGCAACCGGGTAGGCTTTCGTTGCGCTTGCCGGCTTCGAAAGTTGGCAAACGATGGTGCGCTATGGCACTCGATATGTGCATGCACAAGACTGGGTTAAATTTGGTAGACTGAGCATGCTCTGCGGGCTTTTGGACTGGATCGGGGCAACGCTCGGCTACGGCCAGAGTCAATATGCCGACAAGGTCCGTTCTTGCAATATTTTCAAACCGGTCATGCCGCATTACTATTTGTCCATATTTGTTATTCGACATCGGCGGATAGACAGGAATTGTGGCTGGAGCATGGAGAGGATCGTCCGAACGGAAATTCGCTTAGAGACACGACGCCGCTTGACATGATTTCAAAAACACCTATGTTGCATCGCAGCAAGGGCGGCAATATCGATTGACC
>TARA_R110001606_G_scaffold69420_3_pt1 | contig 25162 bp, 20 predicted proteins | sample TARA_R110001606 | Tara Oceans TARA_R110001606 (sample SAMEA4398315) | marine metagenome | biome: Polar Biome; feature: [SRF] surface water layer (ENVO:00010504); material: water (ENVO:00002006), including particulate matter (ENVO:01000060) such as... | depth 5 m
CAGCGATAACAATAAAGAACAGCAAACCCCACTAGCGACTTCTACACCGGTAACCTAGTATTTACAGTTTATTTATTACAAATAAAGAAAAAGGTTACTACCATGAACACGCCTTTAATATTGATTTAACGCATATCGTTTACAGTGATAAAAATGATATTATAAACATCTCGTTATACTCAGCTCAGTAAGGCAGATAGCAATGAGTACACCTAATTTATCAAGACGCATGCGCAGGCTTCGCCACAGTGACGCAATGCGACAGTTAGTACGCGAATTTGATTTTAATATTGGCGATCTTATCCATCCTATTTTTATCGAAGAGTCGTTAACTGAAAGTCTAGAAATATCCACTATGCCTGGTATACAGCGCATTCCTGAACATGCATTAGCCCAAGAAATTACTGAACTGCATAGATTAGGAATTCAGTATGTTATGCCTTTTGGTATATCGCATCATAAAGACAGTGTTGGCAGTGATACATGGCACGATGATGGTTTACTGGCACGTATGATTAAAACAATCAAACAAACATGCCCCGAGATGATGGTAATACCCGACATTTGTTTTTGTGAATATACAGATCATGGACACTGTGGCGTTGTTGAAGATAATCAAGTTTGTAACGACCAAACTGTTGCTAACCTTGTAAAGCAGAGTGTATGCGCAGCAAAAGCAGGTGCCGATATGCTAGCCCCATCTGCGATGATGGATGGTCAAGTTAAAGCTATTCGAGCAGGCCTTGACAATGCAGGGTTTGAACATGTTGCCATTTTAGCTCACGCCATTAAATTTGCTTCATCTTTCTATGGTCCATTTAGAGCTGCTGTTGATTGTGAATTAAGTGGTGATCGCAAAGGCTATCAAATGGATTACGCAAATATTCGTCAAGCGCTTCAAGAAGCCCTTCTTGATGAACAAGAAGGCGCTGATATTCTAATGGTGAAACCAGGCACGCCCTATCTTGATGTCCTTAGCAGCTTGAGAGAGAAAACAAACTTACCTTTAGCTGCCTACCAAGTTGGTGGTGAGTATGCCGCTATTAAATTTGCAGCATTAGCAGGTGCCCTTGATGAAAAGAAAGTGATATTTGAAACACTGACCGGCTTCAAACGTGCAGGCGCTGATTTAATAGTGAGTTATTATACAAAACAAGTTGCACAGTGGTTAAAAGAATAACCGTGGTAATTTTTAGGGCATGTAACATTTTAGAACACGCTAACCCTATATTGGCTTAGTTTAAACCTACGTAAATATCTTAACGTGTTACATGCGCAAAAATTAAAAAACAAAACTTGATCTCGTAAATCATAATTTGTCTTGTTTTATAGAGTGAGGATAAGTAATGTTTGCTGTGTTTTTACAAATATTGCTCATAGATAACCGATAAAAAGAGTCAATAATCACCACAACTTTGCAGAATCAAGGAAGTACACCATTAAAACTGAGTAATGGTAAGCAGATCATAGCAAATGGGCAACTTGACTTTATCGATATAAACCAAGTTGATGCAACGCAAACCAACGTAGGCAAGTTACCCGAGAGTATGAATAAACTTCCTTCTGTTTAATCATTTTCAACAGCAAATTACCTCGTTCATCGCAACGCCTTAGCGCGTTACAACAACCTCACCACGAAGATAGTAATTATTTTTATCGTAAGCATCCGAATTCGTTTGTTCATCATATTGAGTGACCGTAAAGCTGGCTGCATGTATCTGTGGCATCGGCTTTGCTGACTCATATTGTGTAACGTAATAAACAATCTCACCACTTCTGTAGTAGTTGCGCTCAAACACCTCAAAATTAACAGGTTCAGCGCCTATCAATATATGGCTATCTTCCCCATTTAAGTAAAAAATATGCTGATTATCGCTGGCAAAATTTTCATCTAATCGTGAAAAACTGGCGGTATCAATATCAATATCAACATCCGCTAAAATAGCGAGACCTTGATAAAAGATATGTTGCCCGTCTTTCCCATAACTATCATCAATAGGGACAAATGACTGCGCATCTATGTTATGCATGGGTTCATCGTGATGGTAAATGACCTGATTTCCCTCATGCCCTGAGATATTCCAAAAACTATAATAATCATATGCTGAATAAGTGCTAGGATCTGCGCCCTCAACAATACGCTCGCCTTTAATCACCTGAGTATCGTTAAGCCAATAAAGATCACTGCCAATTATCTTAGCGTGCAAGTTTTCAAGGTTAACACCACTCACAGCTTGACCGCTGTAGTAAAGATGCTGTTTATCTTTAGCGTACAGTTGAGCATCATAGGTATTTAAATCAGCTTGACTGTAACTGATAAAGCTTTCAGCATCAGCGTGTTCCATTAACTTAGCATTATAGTAAACACGCTGTTCGACCACACAGTAGCCACCATTGGCAACACCTTGAAGCAGATTCTTAACCATACTGGTATAGCCAAATATCGTAAATAAAAATCCGATAACAACGACACTTATCAGTGCCATCTTGTAACTGTTAATGCCAAAATAACTACCACCAAATAAACCAATCAACAAAAATAACGGTACCGGATAGCTTAAAAATAATAAGGCTGTTAATACCGCTTGCTTGTTATTCGTCGCGCCAGGGGCACCGAACATCATCGGCGACATCATCATCATGCTTCCCCAAAAGCACAGTGCCAACGTGACTAAGATATTAATTACTACAGACATTATCTTCCTTGTTTAATTAGTTGTATTGGTATCATACAACAACCAATATTTTTACTTAATTGTAGAATGAAAATAAAGCTACTCTTCTGCTTCTGCAAACACTCTAATATGTTCTACAGCGCTTCGCCCTAGCGCAGATAAATTATATCCTCCTTCTAAAAAAGAGATAATCCCTTTACAGCCAGTACTTTTTACCATGTCACACAGCTGTTGTGTCAACCAGGCATAATCAGCCTCAACAAATTTGAGGCTTGCCATATCATCTTCAAAATGCGCATCAAACCCTGCGCTGATAAACAATAATTCTGGCTTAAACTCTGTTAATTTAGGTAACCACTGTTGGTTATACAACGTTTTTAAATCATTGCCATCGCTGGCTATGGGCAACGGTGAATTAACCAATGTATCGTTATTTTCAACGGCGGTATTAGGGTAAAAAGGATGCTGAAATAATGAGCAAAGCAACACATTGTCATCATCGATAAAAATGTCTTGCGTGCCATTACCGTGGTGAACATCAAAATCGACAATCGCAATGCGCTTAATCCCTTTACTTTGCGCGTACTTCACCGAAATTGCTAAGTTATTAAACACACAAAAGCCGGCAGAGGTTGTACGGTTTGCATGATGACCCGGTGGCCGTACGGAGCAAAATGCGGCATCGAGGTTATCCGCTAATATTTCATCGACGGCTAATAGCCCTGCCCCTACCGCCCGCTCAATTGCCAAAAATGACTCTGGGCATAACCAAGTGTCGCCATCAAGTGATACTAAACCTTGTTCCGGGAGGGTGTTTTCCACCAGCGATACAAGGGCCTCATCATGGGCTAATAAGTAATGCTCACGTAATGCTTTAGGCGCTTGCTTTTGCTGGACGGCAATATCCAAGCCACTGGCCAAAAGACGATCGGTAATAGCATCTAAGCGCTCAGGACACTCTGGATGATCCGCGATCATTTTGTGTTTACGGCAAAAAGGATGAGAAATAATCGCAGTACGCATAAATGCTCCAAATGAGTTAACGACTGTAACTATAACAAAGCCACCCTTTGGTGGCTTTGCGACTTTGGTTTACTATTTAGCTTGCAAATGAAGATTTCTAAAATCAAAACTGAAATCAGTCACCGCTGTTGATACTGCACGCATTGTCGCTTCATTCACACGATTTTTAGTGCTCATATCAAAGCTAATATACGCATCAGCTTCGAGTAGCTTTTCATCCCACTTGACGATAAATGTGTTGCCCGTGTAATGCTCAAGCTGCCCTTTTAAACGTTTAGTATGCGTGAAATCAATACGTAACTTACCGTCTAGCTCTTCAATAATAACATCACCATACCAATCATCGTGCAAAGTGCCGGTGTAGCTAATATTTGGTAACTGTGGTTGATAGTCTGCAGGAGCGTCCGGTTTAGCATTAGCATACGCTTTTTGCTTACCTTCAAAATGCTTTTTAGCCAACTCTGCTACCCAATCTTTATCTTCAAGTTCAAGGGCGTCTTCAAGCACTTCATGAGTAATAGCAGAGAGCGCACCGAATGCTTGCTGATTAGATAAAATAACAATCCCGAGGTTTTTCTCAGGCAATAACGTCACCTGCGATACCATTCCTAAAATACCACCACCATGGCCTAATTTTTTAATACCGTGGTAGTCTTCAATGCTCCAACCTAAACCATAACCTCTAAATTGCTGATGATAAGCCTCATAAGCGCTTTTTGACGCCAGTGAGGTAATATGTGGATGCCACATTTGCTCTTGTTGTTTTTCACTAAACAACTGCTCGCCATTTGGCATTTTACCATGGGCTAATTGTGTACGTAGCCATTGGCTCATATCATTCACACTGGATGCAATAGCGCCGGCACCACGAAAATCTTCTAAGTAATTAACGAAAAATGGATGTAATTGACCATCCATAGGAATATGACCCGTTGCCCAGTTCTTATTACTTTTTGGAATACGCGAAAAACCGGCGCGTGAGTTATCCATGTGCAAAGGCTGGAGAATATTCTTTTCAATATAATCATTCCAGCTCATACCTGAGACCCGCGCGACTACCTCGCCAGCGGTCACAAACATCAAGTTGTTATAAGCGTATGTGCTGCGAAAGCTACTAGCTGGTTTTAAATATTTAAGGCCTGCGAGAATTTCTTCGATTGATTTATCGGTGTCAGGCCAAATCATTAAATCCCCTTGGCCTAACCCTAAACCACTACGGTGACTTAATAAATCACGGATCGTCATTTCGCGGGTTACATAAGGGTCGTATAAACGAAATTCAGGAAGGTGATCAATTACCTTGTCATCCCAACTGAGCTTTTCTTCATCAACTAATTTTGCCAATGCCGCAACCGTAAATGCTTTAGTATTTGATGCAATACCAAATAAGGTGTCTTTATTCACCTTACTACCTGTATCTAAGTTACTAACACCAAAGCCTTTAGCAAAAATAACCTTATCGTTTTCAACAATCGCCACGGCCATACCCGGCACATCAAAGCGCGCCATTGAATTTTCAATCACTTGATTAATGTGCTTGGTATCAATATCGGCGTAGCTATTAAATGCACAGCCTGCTAATAAGGTGGCCGCAATCGCTAGTTTAGTTAATTTCATAACAATCCTTGGAGTTATCATTTTAGTTTTTATTTTTGATGTACAGCAAACTCAATGGCTGCACGCGCACTGTCGCTATCTTGGCAGGTTGGCCGAGACTTTATGGCATCACTGTACGCATTTGGCACACCAGCTTCAAGCGCACCGCGATGAACGTGCTGCATATACCAATCGTAAGGCAGTATCTGAGCATCAGTGGTGTTGGCAATATAACAATGCGCCGCTACTTGTTGCCCATCAAGTAATGTTACTTGAATATCTACGCAGTCATAACGAGGCCCTTCGATGGCGTCTAAAATCGTTTTTTCTGCGTCATTGAGTTGATATACCACGCCATATACTTGCGCGTTCTTATCATTTGATGGGCGTACATTGCCTTTTCCTGAGCCATCAGTACTTACCATATCAAAGGTTAACTCGTAACCGGCTAGTATTGCCGTACCAATACGAGTAGCGTTTGGTAAACGCGCCAACAAACGACTCGACGACATATTTGAACCAAACGAAAAATTATATACAGCCATATTCACCTACTACAGATTTCTGTTAAAACAACACTTACACTACAATTCTTATTGCTAGAGCGATCAAAATCACGCCAATACCACGGTCAAACCAATAGCCACTTTTTTGAAAAAAACCGCGAACACTAGGCTTTGATAGCACCAAGGATAGAAACGAAAACCACGCCCACGTTGCCAATGCCATATACAGCCCATAGCCTGCTTGCACAATTAATGGCGTTGATTGGCTGATCACTAAAGTAAACAACGACATAAAAAATAACGTGGCTTTTGGGTTTAACGCATTGGTTAAAAAGCCGCGACGAAATGCAATCCAACTGGATTCAACACCTTGAGATTGAAAAACAGTTTCTTGCTGCGCTGGCGCCGGTCTAGCACTTCTAAGCGCTTGCACACCAATGTAGGCCAAGTATGCACCCGCTAAATATTTTAATGCCATAAATACGTTTGGTGATTGCGTTAATAAAACCGCAACCCCGAGTAAGCAATAACTAACATGTAATAAAATAGCCAGGCCTACCCCAAAGCTGGTCCACAATGCATTACGACGCCCCTGCTGAACACTTTGTTTAAGCACAATGGCAAAATCTGGGCCGGGGCTTGCTACAGCAAAAAAGTGCGCCAGTGCAATCAATAAAAACTCATCTAAATAAGCCACGATTACCCCGCTTTTTTATCATCAAGCGCTAACAACAACGGATTAGCAGTACTATTAACTAAGGCTTTTATTTCTTTTTGCGCCTTTTTGAATTGGCTGCGTAAGTGCGGCTTTAAATGCTTTTTAGAATCTTTATAGCCTTTAAAGTGGCAAATAAGGGCATGCATAAATAAGGTTTGCGGTTCACTAAGTGCAGCTTGCCTGTTCGCATAGGGGTTGTAACACGAGCCACAGCCCCCTTTAAACTGATATACCGTATTGCTCATCATTACCCCAAAACCTAAAAAACATGCCACGGCATCGGCGGCCTGTGGTAAAAACTCTTTACCGCCTGGTGGCAACACGCCCACATGGTGGATCATAATTGTCGCTAAAGTACCGGCAAAGCTGGCCACTAAATCTTGTGGCTGATTAATTTGATTTGGATTAAATGACACATTAACCGTATGGCTTGGCGGCACAATTAATTGGCTATTATCACCACGTAACTGATTACTAAAAGCAAAATGAGGAAATACTTGCGGCTGCAATTGCTGTGGAGCCACCAGCGTAATTGGCCAAGCTTGCAGCCCCGCATAGCCAACCACTCGCTCAAACACTTTACTGGCCATTTCTTCAATGCTTGAAACCGCATCGGGAAAGCATTGGTGGTTTGGCAAAACTAATTGCGAGTTATTAATGAAATAATCGCTGTCAAAATTTTCCACCGCCCACACAAAAGTATCAATCAGCCATTGCTGCTCTTGTTCATCTAATAAAGGTTTGCTTTTAAATAACGCTAACATAGTTTGCTCTTTTGCTTATTCTTGCTCTTGTGCCCATGCCCATGCTTGGGTGTTATATAATGGCACAGTGGATAACGCATGATGATGACTGCCGGTTGACTCTTTAGTTGAGTACGACAGATATAACAGAGTTCGCGTTTGCGCATCATAAATTCGACGCACTTTTAATGATTTAAATAAAATACTTTTTGATGATTTAAATACCACCTCACCCGACTTACTACGGTCAATCGCTTGTAATTGGTCGGCAGTAATTGGTCCTGTTTGGCGACACGCAATAGACATATCAGACGGATCAGCAAAATCTAAGTTTGCTTCGATATGGCTAATATGACAGGTTACACCTTTTACTAACGGGTCTTGTTGCGAGTTAACTTTAATATCTTTAGTGGTAAATAATCCCAAACTAACTGATGCAACATCATCAGAGCAGCCCGCTAAGGTGATCAATAAACCTGTCAATACACCTATCATTATAGGTTTCATATATTACTTGCTCCATGTAGGGGTAAACGATTCGTGGCTTACATTTAATATTCAGCTATGTTTCAATACTAACTTAAATTAATCACAACAACGAGCACGACACCATGAAAAAAGTATTTGTTTTACTGTGCTTACTGTTAGTAAGTCAGAGTGCGTTAGCTGGTTACTCACTGAGTCTTTATACTGGTAAAAGCTTTAATCAATCATTAGAAACTAAAAACGGTTTAGCTATAGAGCTCAAAGATAGTAACCATCTTGCTTTTAGTATTGATAGAACAATTGACTCAGCTCGTTATGGTTTTTACTTTTCAAACACCGAAAGTGACTTTCAATCCTCCCCTGATAAAAACGTTGAAATGCAGTATTTTATGTTTCAAAGTGCTGTTGAAGTCCCTTTAAGCAACCACATTAATAGTTATGTCGGCGCACAAATTGGTGCAAATTACATAAGTCCTAACTTCGCCAGCTCTGATACTTTCTTTGCCAGCGGCCTGTATGGCGGTTTAGAATACTTATTTAGCGATCAAGCTCGCATCTTATTTGAAACTCGCTGGCTTGCAACGATCGTCAATAATGCCAGTAACGTTTCATGTGCATTACCAACAGACGAAAACAAGCAATGCTTGTGGCATTTTGATGGTGATGTACTCAATCAGTTTCAAACCAGCTTAGGTTTCACATATCGTTTTTAGGGGAGCAAATAGATAACATGCCACATATCATCATTGAACATTCTGAAGATTTACCGGTATTACCGCAGGTATTGGTTGAAAAAATTCATCAAGCAACGTTTAACAGTGGCTTGTTTGAATTAGCAACGATCAAAACTCGCGCTATAGCCTATACACATTATCAATTGGGCTATGGTAAGGAAGGTTTTATCCATATTGGCGCACACATTATGCAAGGACGTACGATTAAACAAAAGCAACAACTCAGCGAGCAGTTGTTAGACTGTTTAAAAATATACTGCCGAGAATCAGACAGCTTAAGCGTTAACGTTCACGATATGGAACACGAAATTTACCGAAAGTGTTAAACAGCCTCTAGGGTAAATATTCAGCTTTAATACGCTTAATATCAATTTGTGGTGATTTATACGAGGTATACACTAACCAGCCTATATTTTCGATATAGGTCAAACCTGAGCTGCGGCTAAATGCACGCTCAGGTAAACGCATCAAATCATGCTGACTTTGCGTAGAAAAATCATAATAACTCAAACGGTAATCGTCCCGTTCTACATTGAAGTAATATACTCTTGATAACGCCTGAGTTGCTCCCTCAACATAGTACCAAGATGAATGATTAGACAAATTAATAGATTCAACAAGTAATTGCGCATGGCCACTATCAGGCTGTTTTATCCATAATTGTTTGGCTGCAATATCTGCAAAAATTAACGCTCCATGCTTATCCTCATACGCATACATTGTTGATTGCTCAATCGCTTTACCTAAATTATCGCCTTTGAGATTAAACCGGTATAACTCATTATTATTTGAGGTCAATATACTCTTACTATCCGGCGCCCAGCTTGGTTTGCCATGATAATTAAGGCCTGTATTTATTTGGCTGCTACTTTGTGAATTAAAATCATAAATTCGAAGGCTATTCACTTCATTTTTAGATACGACAAATGCTATATAACGTCCATCTGGTGACCAAACAGGACTATAAATAGTGGCATTTAACTGAGTTAGTTTCTTGCGTTGTGTGCCATCCTTATTGGCAATCCACAACTCTGTCGTGCCTGATTCATTTGACACAAATACCAATTTATTTTTAGTAGCACTGTAATCAGGAAAACGCGTATTAAAATGTGTAGATAAAACAGGAAATGGAGAGCTCGCCACCACATTATTTGTTTCAACTCGCATCAGCGTAGAGTCGATATCCCATTGGTGAAAATACAAACTGCCGTCTTGGCTATATTCTGGATAACTTAATCCGTCAATGTGCGCATCAACTAAGCGCCCAGTTGCTAATTCATAAAAATAACCATGCCGCTTACCTTGATCAACCCCAGAAAAAACCAACAAATCTTTACTCGGGTGCCAATCCACACCACGAATATCAACAAATCCCGAGGTCAATTGCTTAGCATTGCCAGTAGCAATTTCAACTAAAAATAGCTCTTCGTAGCCGGAGGCTAAATTTCGCGATACCACGAGCTGCTTACCATCCGGCGAAAATACCACTGATTCATCATTAAAATCACAGTTCCCAGAGCAAGGCACTCGTGTTATTGCTAACTCATTTGATTGAAGATCAACAATATTTAGCTGTGTTTGTGCGTGATCATTTTTATCATCACTGATAAATACCAGCTGATTACCTGCGGCGTTAATATCAAGATCGGTGCTTCGGCCTTGACCGCATGTTGCCAACACCCTTGTTACTGCTGTCGTTAAATTTTGTTTAACTATTTCACACTGCCTTTGCTCATCTCGCCGATAATAAAATATATTATTTAAATCATGACTAAATACAGCACGTCCCTCAAGAAATGAGCTCTCAGTTAAGGCTATAGCCGCTTGTTCAGGTGAAAATAAATCTCGAAGATAAAGGTTTGCTTGCTGTCCAGGGCGACGCCAAGAATAAACAATAAAATGGCTGTCATTTGAAATTGCCGGAAATAACTCCCGACCTGGGCTCGTGGTAATGGTTTCAACATGTTCAGATAAAGATGTGAACTTTAACGGCTCAAGACTCGGAATTTGCCGCTTAAAATAAAAAAACGCAAGACATACCATAACGGTAGCCACCATGACTGCAATTTTAACACTACTAAAAAGTACTTGTTTACTCTTTTTTATTTGCGTTAACTGCGGCTTTACTTCTGATTTTAGCTTTTGATTATCTAAAAATACTGGTTGCTGTGCCAAGCGATAGCCTGTTTTGCGAACTGTAGCAATATAAGCATGAGCAGGGTCTAGTTCTTTAAAGGTTTTACGCAAATGCCAGATTGCATTGGTCAGCGCTTTTTCACCGACAAATTGATTACCATCCCAGACACCATCGATTAGATCTTCACGAGTAACAAGTTCTGGATAACGCATAACAAGAAAACACAGCAACTCGACAAATTTAGGTTGCAATACACATTCACTCTCACCACATAACAGCTTATTTTCAATTGTATTAACTTCGCACTGCCCTAAGGAAAATGACTGGTTAGTTTTCATAAATAACGTATTTACACCTTATATTTAGAAGTCTAGAAGGTTAACCTTTTATTGGCACAAAAAGCAAAATAACGCGATAGACAGCATAATTACAATTTACCAACCATTCGATTGAATAAACTCAACCATATGATAATAAAGGAATAGATATAAAATAGATGTAAAATAGGGATATAAACGAGATACCTTTCATTGTGTTTTTGTTCACGATTATTTAAAACAACTCACGAATATACCCAAATCACCTCAAGATGCAGAATTCAGCGTTTTACAGGAGCTTAATATCAAGGCGTTACTTTGCAACAATGACAATCCCTTTTAACAAGAGAGTAAGTGTCTGTGAAACGCCCAAAGGGTTGATTTAAAAGCGGATTTATACTTCGTTATTGATTTTAACAATAGAGCCAATCAATGCCTTGCCTAAATCGCTTTTAATTCTAACTGAAACTCACATCTGAGCTGGTTTGGGTATAAACCCATTCGCTAATGCATTAGTTGCTGTACTTTGAACTGCCCTTCAAAGATTACTAATACATTAGTTTTATCAAGATTCAATATGTAAGGGAAATCTGTGAGCAGTATATTAACAAAAAAATGCGCATTAGCACTGGCGATCACAGCAAGCTTTTCAGGCCAATTAATTGCAAATGATAAACAAATTGAACATCAATTAACGCCAAATAAAACAACGATAAAAGAAGAGAAACAAGAAGCCCCTGAAAAAATAGTGGTGACTGGCTCTCGCTTAAAGCGTGATAGTTTTTCTGTTGCCACACCACTAGTGACTATGGATCGCGCGGCGATTCAAGACACTGGTTTAGGTAACTTATCTGATGTTCTTGTTGATAACATGCCTGCACTTAGCCAAAGTATAGGCAACAATACAAGTCAATCGAGTATTTCTGGCACTGGCCTTTCAACCGTTCAATTACGTGACTTAGGCGCTAATCGTACCCTTACTCTTATTGATGGTCGCCGTGTAGTGTCAAATAGCTACGGCGGTAACTATGTAAGCTTAAATACCATTCCAAGTGGCATGGTTGAACGTGTTGAAATAATCAGTGGTGGCGCATCTGCAACTTATGGAGCCGATGCAGTCGCTGGGGTCGTCAATATAATTACCCAATCAAAAAAAGAAGGCTTTGATTTTCAGGCTCGTGGTGGCCAAACCACTGAAGGTGGCGGCAAAGAGTTTACTCTTGATTTAAACTACGGCGATTCATTTGCTAATAATAAAGGGTATGTGTTTTTTAGTGCTAACTGGGACCGCGATTTTGGCATTAGTTACTATGATCGCGATCGTGCAAAAATAGAAGCCGCACATAGCTATAATAACACTCTTATGTGCAATCAAATGATGACCGAAAGTGGCTCTAAATGTATGCGTGACATTACTCAAGCTGATTGGGTAAGTAAAAGTGATGGCACCTTAGGCGGCGTTTTTCTAGAAAACAATAACAACGAAACGCAATTTTGGTATGACGGTCAAACACTGCGTGATGACTGGAAAGGCAATGAAGAAATATACGGTATTAACTCAAATCAGTACGTAATGCTGGATGTACCAAGTGATAACCTGTCAACAGCTGTAAAAATCGATTTTGATATCAGCGACGACATCATGAGTTACTTCCAACTGCAATATAGTAAAAGTGGCTCGTTCAACAGTAAGTCACCTGAAGATGAATATGAGGGTGCATTCGTACCGCGTTATGATGCTGTAACAGGCGATCCAATCGCAGATATCGCACCGGGCTACATTCCAATTAATAACCCGTATGTGCCACAACAAATCTTAGACGCAAATCCATACAAAGACCGCATTTATTGGGATCGTCGCTTTGGCGAAGTCGGTAATATCAGTACTGATAATGACCGTACCACTATCCGGACATGGGCAGGCCTACAAGGTACTATGTTTAATCACCAATGGGATTGGGATGTATCAGCCGGATATGGGCAATTTAAACAGCATCAAATCCGTAATAATGAACTGAATGTAATAAATTTAAATCAAGCATTACAAGCAGAGAAACTTGCTGATGGCTCTATTCAATGTATAGATGAAGCAGCCCGTGCAGCAGGCTGTGTACCAATCAACCTATTTGGTGAAGGTTCAATTACTCCAGATATGGCCGACTGGATCCGTAGCAACCCGATTATTGATACAAAGATTCAGCAATATACAGTGATGGGTTACATCACAGGTGATTTATTTGAATTACCAGCAGGGAGTGTTTCTGCGGTATTTGGTGGCGAATATCGTAAAGATAGCCAAAGCTTAGATACCAGTGAGGACATGAAAGTTGGCGGTATTACGTTTAACGTTGTTCCTTCGTTTTATGGTGAAGTTGAAGTCTATGAAGCCTTTGCAGAATTGGCGATTCCACTACTAAAAGATGCCCCTCTTGCAAAAAGCTTATCCGCTGAAACCTCGTTACGCTTAGCTAATTACAGCATGGAAAACGTCAATACTGTAGCCAGCTATAAACTAGGTTTACTATGGCAGCCAGTTGATGGCTACATGGTACGCGCAAATTATGCTCGCGCACAGCGCGCTCCAACGATTACCGAATTGATGTCTCCACCGCGTGGCGATTTCGACTCATATGATGATATTTGTGATGGCTTAACGGCGACCTCAACTAAGCCAGGTCATGATAATTGTCGTTTAGAGCCAACTCTTGCTAAACAGCTAGCTGAGGATCCTAACTTTAAATTCGACAGCGAAGATAACAATTATTCTCCAGGTACAGGTAACCCTAACCTTAAAGAAGAAACGGCCGATACCTATACCTTTGGTGTAACACTATCACCGGAGTTTTTCCGTGGTTTTAATCTCGCCATCGATTACTACGATATTGCCATTATTGATGCGATTGATGAGATCAGTAACGAAAATATTATGAATGAATGTTACGATTCTGAAGCAGCTTGGGGTAGCAATAATGAGTTCTGTAATGATATCACCCGAAATAACGAAGGTAACATTATCAAAATTCTACAGCGTGAATATAATTTAGATGAGCTGACAGCCCGTGGTTATGATGTAGTCGCGACTTATGATTTTGATATTGGTAGTTATGGCGAAGTATCTTTAAAGCTTGACTACAATCACGTTATTGAAAACTCACAAACCTATGAAGGTTTAGATGGCAATAACGTAGTTACTCATTATGCTGGATATGGTCGCAGTAAAGACAAAGCCGCGATGTCAATTGCATGGAGTTTGGATGACTTGCGTATTCGTTGGCGTACCAACTTCTTGGGCTCTTTTAAAGCCGATCAACAAGATGAAAAAGATTACCTAACGGCCGTGTTAGAAAACAATGAAAACTGTGCCGCTGCAAGTGCAGACTGTATTTCCAACCCAGAGCCTCTTGCTTATCAAGACTACGGCTCATATATAAAGCATAGTTTATCAGCTTCTTACACTATGGCCTTAACTTCAAACAGCGACTTACGCGTGTTTGGTGGAATTAATAATATATTTGATAATAAAGGCGCATTCTACCCAAGTGGCAACGGTAATTATTACAGTGGATATGGCGGTGGTACTGGTCGTTATATGTACTTAGGTGCGCAATATAGTTTTTAAATGATAGCGTCTAAAATTTATTGCTAACGAAGTGTTAATGATTCGTTAGTTTTATAACTACTAGGTTGTTGTCAAAGGTACGTATCGCAAGAACGTACCTTTTTTATTTAAACCTAGAACCAGTTTTGCATTTCTATTAATCTTGACTCGGTGCGTGCGTATTCAAATGCCAGCTTTTTACCTTGATATAAATCAGCAATGCCAACCTCGCTACTCAGTATCAATAACTTGCCACGGTCGTAAAATTCATCCACTAAAGCAATAAAGCGTCGCGCTTCATCGTCTAGTGTATGTTCTTGTAAATCTTGTTTTTCACGCTGATAGCTATCTTCAATACCATGCACTATTTGCTTACCTGTTGCCGCAGCGCCCATTACTGGCACATTACAGATATACACACGCTGATAGTACTTTGCTAAATGAATATAATCAGCGGTACTACGCGGGCCTGAGCACAACGCCATAAAATCAAACATAATGGCATTATTGCTGAGCCTTAAACACGCCAGTTTACGCCCGTAAATAGAAATATCAGTTGCTGTTTGTAAGTTATCTGCAAAAGCCAAAAAATCAGCATCCAGTTCAGAGTTAGCCGAGCTGTTAAAATAATGAGTTGCGTGCTTACCAAAACGAAATCGGTGGTCAACAGAGCCTGTGACATTAATAATATGACAATGCGCTTTAATTAACGCTATGGTGGGTAAAAAGCGCGCTCGCTGCAAGCCGTTATAATAAAGCTGCTCAGGTTGACAATTTGACGTAGCAACCAAAATGATGCCTTTGGCAAACAAGGCTTTAAATAGGCCGGCCATGATCATAGCATCGCCAATATCAGAGACAAAAAACTCATCAAAACAAATTAATTTAAGCGTTTCTGACCACTCATTTGCTATTTTATCCAGCGGGTTTTTAACCCCTTGCAACTGTCCTAGACGAGTATGTACTTGAGCAATAAAATGATGGAAGTGTAAACGTGTTTTTTGTTTAATTGCTACAGTCTCAAAAAACACATCCATTAGCATCGATTTACCCCGTCCAACAGGTCCATACAAATAAATGCCTTGCAAAGATACCGATTTTTGCCACCAATGATGCGGTTTATCAATGGCAATTGCGAGATTGTCTAGTGCATTCACCGCTGCTAATTGGGCATCATCAAATTGCAATTTACCGGTGGCTATTTGCTGTTGATAATATGCTAATATTTGTCCACTGTGTACTGTCATGCGTTATCACTATCCGTTATACTCGCCGCCATTGTAGTCGACTAGAAGTGTGAACCCAATGAAATTCCCTTGCCGCCTAGATAAATTTATTAGCCATCTAGCAGAAACGCCACGCACCAAAGCGAGAGCAGGAATAAAGCGTAAAGATGCCAGCGTAAATGGCGAGGTGATCAGCGCTTATGATCATCCAATCACAGCGACAGATAACGTATTATGGCAAGGTAAGCCGCTAGTTTTTCTAGGTAAACGCTATTATATGCTGAATAAACCGGTCGGTTATGTATGCGCCAACAGTGACGAGTTACACCCAACGGTATTTGATTTACTCGATGAACCTAACATGAGTGATTTTCATGTTGCAGGTCGGCTTGATCTCGATACAACTGGGCTTGTGATCATTACCAATGATGGCGATTGGTCACATAAAATCACCTCCCCAAAACATAACAAATTTAAGACTTACCTGATTGAAACACAAGAACCTCTAACGGATGATGCGCTGGAAAAACTTCGCCAAGGAGTGCAATTACACAACGAAAAAGAACTAACCAGACCCGCAATTGCAGAGCAACTTGCCACATATCGTATGCGTCTGTCGATCTGCGAAGGTAAATATCATCAGGTTAAACGCATGCTCGCTGCAGTAGGCAATAAGGTCGTTGAATTACATAGAGAAAAAGTAGCAAATATCGAGCTTGATGAGGCTCTTGCTAGCGGAGAATATCGACTCTTAAGCGCAGCAGAAATCACGCTTTAATTTACCCGTAATGGAAACTTGAGTAAAAGTCACGTCTAATTCCCATATTATTGTTAATTAAAGCTAACATCTGGCCGACAAACATGGTAGAAAATCATGGTCATAAAAATAATAAGGGGCGCGATGTGCTGTCAGGTTTAGCATTAAGAACTAAAATAATTTTGTTCGCTGGAGCGATGTTTGTAGCACTCAATGCTATTGCATTACTGGGCTTACAATCTCTTCGCCACGCAAGTGAAAGCGATAATATTGCCCGTATCAATCAACTCATGAAAAGCACGACAAATATTGTCGAGCAATTTGAGTTACTTGCTAAAAATGGGCAACTAACCGAGCAACAGGCGCGTGAATTTGCCACGCAAATGTTGCGTGAAAACAAATACCACGACAGTGAATATGTGTACGTAGTGAATGATAAACTCGACTTTATTGCTACACCTCACGATCCGCAGCTACACAACACCAGTTTTAATGATTTCAAAGATGCCAGCGGTAACAGTATTGGTCGTATGGTTGAACAATTAGTCGGTAATCAAACCAACAAAATTATTACCTATCATTGGGATTCTGTCCGTGATGGTGAAACCGTTGACCTAACCTCTGTGGTGCAAAAAACCCCTTACTTTGGTTGGTATGTTGGTACCGGGATCAGCGAAAAAGAAGTTGATGAGCGTTACTGGAATACCGCTAAGTGGTTACTAGGCTTGTCACTACTTATTGCCCTTGCTTTAACTGCTGCAATTGCTCGCTTTGGTATTTCTTTAAGCAACGCGTTAGGCGGTGAAGTCACTGAGGTAATTGGTATTGTTAAGCAAGTTTCTCGTGGCAACTTAAATTCGCATATTCGTACTGACGCCCAACCTGAAAGCATTATTGCTGCCATGCACTATATGCAACAAGGGCTACGGGGTGTAGTTGGCAGTATTAAAGATGTTACTGATAGTCTAAAAAATCAGAGTTTAGATAACGAATCCCGCTCAACTGAGCTTGATAAACTGACCCGCAGCCTAAACGAAGAAACCCATATGGTCGCATCAGCTATCACTGAGCTAACAGCCTCTGCGCAAACAGTGGTTGAGCATGCCGAGCAAGCCGCCTTTTCAGTACAAGAAGCCGAAAGCCAAGGACAAAATGCCAGTCATTTAACTGCTGAGGCAGCAAATACCATAGCTCTTTTAGAGCAACAAATTGACAGCGCTGGTAATAACATCCAACTCCTTGATGATGAAGTAAATAATATTGCAAATGTGCTTACTGTTATTCAAAGTATTGCCGAGCAAACTAACCTGTTAGCACTCAATGCAGCCATTGAAGCTGCCCGTGCCGGTGAACAAGGAAGAGGCTTTGCGGTCGTTGCGGATGAAGTACGTCAACTAGCGCAGCGCACGCAAACTAGCACAGAAGAAATTCGTACTATGATCGGTAAATTACAATCCGCCACTAAAGATGCAAAAACTTCAGTTAACTTAAGTATTGCCACCAGTGAACAAACCGTAGCGAAATCTAAAGATGCCAGTGAAGAGTTGCAGCGTGTTGCTGCATCTTTGAGTGCCATAGCACAAATGAGCCATCAAATAGCCATTGCAGCTAAAGAGCAGCTCGATGCAGGGGAAGACACAGCAAGACGCATTGTGACCATCTCTGACACCGCCTCACAGACCGCAGACCTATCGCATCAAGCCCATGCCGCAACGGACTTGATAAAAGGACTGACGAGCGATTTAGAAGCTGAAACCGGCAAGTTTAGATCCTAGTAATTGGTTACCTAAAACTAAAAAGCCCGCGTTAATTACGCGGGCTTTTTAATTGAATTGATTAAGTTAAGATTTAATTTGTACTAAATCAAAATCAGCCATACTTGGTACTATCATTTGTAATCGTGATTCGGTGACATCAAGCGAGTTTAAACATTCACAGTATTCTGAGGCTTTTAACTCTAACTGTTGAGCTTTTTTCTGCAATGACTTATCGATTTCTTTTGAAATAATATCCATGCGCTGTCCCATGTCATTGATACGATCTTCAATATTACCTTCGCGGGACTTAAATGCATCACCTAGAGAAACTAAAATAGCGCCGAGAGAGCCATGAACTGCAGAGTGAATTTTTTGACTGATCTCTTCGGTAAAAAAATCATCAATTTTAGATAGTGATTGTGGGGCAATAAAAAAGAAATCATCACCGCGTTTAAATTTATCCATTAAAGCGCGCTCAACATATTGCAGTTGCGTTTTTAGCACTTCCGACTCTTTGTCCGACATACCTTCAACAACTTGCTCTATCGCACTTAAGCCAAGATTAACACCGTCAGTTGCCAACTCTACCAACTCAGGCACCGTATCGCGAATACCCGCGCTAAACTGTTTTAACACTAGGGTTTCATCTGACGTTAGATCAATCCAATAGCCACGGATAAAGAGTTGATTATCATTATTTATTTGTACGCGGGTTTGGCCCTTATCAACAATACGAATGACATCATCAGTGATGATCAAACCATGCCTTAGCTCTACTTCGCACACGGCTTTAGCGCTGACATTAAGACTTGATAGTGCTATGGACATCGCCAATATCGAACGAGATAAAAACGCCATAAACACCTCAAAAAGACTAAAAATGGAAGGCGGCTAGGTTAACAAAAAACCAGTTTTATGCAAGAGAAACTAGGCCCTAGCTTCTAGGGCCTTATAGATAACATTTAAATTGGTGATCCTGGTGGGATTGGTAATGCAGTAAAATTTGTAGGCCAATTGCCGGTAGCCAGAAACTGTTTAATTTGATCGGCTAAGTATTGCTTAAACGCACTTTCACCAACATCAGCACTGCTAAGTAAAGACTCTTGCTGATACGCCTTACTCAGTTTTACTAAGTAATAACGCAACTGAGCTTGCACCTCTGGAGCAACTTTATCACTGGCGACTAAATCAGCAAACTGCTTTGCTGTTAATAACTGCACCCGCTGAGTGATTTTGCCTGCCATGCCTTTTTTACTCTGAATCAAAAACACCTGCTGATAAACCTTTGCAAGCAGTTCATCTAAGCTAAAAAATGCATCACTGCGCGCTTGTTGCTGTGCTAAACGATTTAATCGTTGGCTATTTAGCAATAACGCTAAACTATGTTGTGCAGCCACTTCGGGTAGCGCCATTGCATCTAAGGTTAAGCCAGTGCGGCCAACAATGCTTTCTCGGCTTTTAGATTCGCCATAGGCCTTGGGTGGAATTAGCGCTAACACTGATTCTGGTAATACTAAATTGTCAGCATTTAGGGTAGTTAAGATGGCCTTTAAAGCGAGCTGTTGAGTTGCCTTTGCAACAACTTGTGCACCTTTTACCATACCTTGACCACGTACTTCGTAATCATAATCAACACCTGCAATCAGTTTTACAGCAGACTCGACCTGATAACGATGGAATAAATACAGCGGCACCAGCATCTCTTCTAGCTGAGATAGTGAGGTTCCTTCTTTGATATTGTTAATACCAAATTTAGCGAGTGCTTGTTGTCTTACGTCAAGCACTCTTAATAGCTCTTCACTTGGCGAACTGCCGTTATCCCATAAATGTGCTGTTGGATGCGCGCCACCTTGCGCTCGTGCATCACTATCAGAAATAAACTCCAGCCCTTTAGCTTGGTTATCCGCTAAAATTGCACTTAGTTCTGCATCTTCATCAAGGTTACGAAAATCACTGTAACCGTACTTTATAACTTGCGTATCCCACTGCCCCATACCTTGTGCATAACCTCGGCTCACATCGAGTTCACCTTGGTCATTAAAGCCCACTAGTGGGTGCGGATAATCCATCACCGAAGCACGATCAGCCACTGACGCAGAGAAATTATGCGCTATACCAAGTGTGTGACCAATTTCGTGAGCACTGAGCTGGCGAATACGATCAAGTGCCATTGCTTGTAACGTTTTTGCCACTTCATTACCTTCTAAATAAGGCGCTGCAAGTGCTTCAGCGATTAAAATATCTTGGCGCACACGCAGTGAGCCTAATGTAACGTGACCTTTTAAAATCTCACCTGTACGCGGATCGATCACCGAGCTGCCATAAGACCAACCGCGCGTTGCACGATGCACCCACTGGATCACGTTATAACGCACATCCATAGGATCCGCGTTATCTGGTAACACTTTAACAATAAATGCATTTTTATAACCCGCTTGAGAAAACGCATCATCCCACCATTTTGCGCCATCGAGTAACGCTGTTTTTACCGGCTCTGGTACGCCAGGATCTAAATAATAAATAATCGGCTCAACGGGTTCGCTAATAGGTAAGCTTGGGTCTTTTTTCGCTAGACGATGACGCGGAATATAACGTACCAACATTGATTCACTTAATGGCGCGGCATAATCTTTATGTTCAATACTCCAATAACCTGATTGCGGATGAAACGCACGTGGCGTGTAATTATCATCAGGTAACTGTATTAAAGAGTGATGCATATGCACGGTTAATGCGTAAGGGTCAGCACTGACCTGACGAATATACTCACCCGGTTGAGTGCCATTAAATGTCAGTACAGCTTCAAGTTCAGTATTTTTCATAAACGCTTTTGAGCGATCCATATTTACTGCACTGCGACTTTCATCAAGGCTAAAATTGCCTTGTTTACGTGCAGCAAGCGTTCGACCCACACCATGTACATCGCTCAGTAAATAGGGCGTATAATCAATCAAGACAGCTTGCGGGCTTTGTGCAACCACTTTAAAACCCGCTAAAATACTTGATGCAAAGGCTTCTTGAATACTTTTTTGTTCGGCTTTATTGCTGGTATTTGCACGGTAGTAGGTATTAATAGCCCGTAACATCACTTTATCGCCAAAGCGCTCAAACTGTACTAGATGCGTATTGCCTAACTGGCCGCGATCAAGGCCAATATCGTTAGAGCCGACACCATAAGGCAAGCTTTGCTGTAATAAAAATTGCTGCTTGAGTTTATCAACTTTTAAATAAATTTTACCGTTTTGAGTGTCGTAATAAAAAGAGAAGTAGCCCGGAAAATGATTCATTTGTTCAGTAAAATCATTAATAGACTTAATTGCTGCGTGCGCTTGGGTTATCATAGTTAGCAACACAGTAAAGAGTATGTAACGTATCAATGGTATTTTTTGCATAATCTTATCTTTGTTATTCGCGTTTTAAATACGGTTAAGGTGTGTCCAGTATAGGATGTTGCACCTAAAATACAGTTATTTAAGACGAAATTCAGCGCTTGCTGTGATGATCCCTCTCACCCTATGATTATCATGGCCCATAACGTTATCAGGAAAATAGAATGCGTAGACTACCTCCGGTATTACTTGAAGACGGTTGCCCTAGAGAGTTAATCTCATTGATCAGAACGATTTTAGCGGCCTGTAAAGAAATTTCATTCCGCGTCGGCCAAGGTGCCCTGTCCGGTGTACTAGGTTCAACGCTTGATGAAAACATTCAAGGCGAAACACAAAAGAAACTCGATGTTCTGACCAACCAACTACTTAAAGATATTTTACTGGAGTCAGGCTACGTAAAAGCGATAGCCTCAGAAGAAGAAGACTACACAGTAGCTGGTAACCCGAATGCAGAATATATCGTTGCGTTTGACCCACTTGATGGCTCATCAAATACCGATATCAATTCACTGGTTGGTACTATTTTCTCAGTAATGAAAGCGCCTGAAGGCTCAGATCCTGCAGATCAAAGTATCTTTATGCAACCGGGTAAAAGCCAAGTCGCTGCGGGATATGTATTATATGGCCCATCTACAGTGCTTGCATTAACGACTGGCAAAGGTACTCGTTTCTTCACGCTAGATAAAACACACGGCAGCTTCTTATTAACTCAAGATTTTGCCCAAGTACCAGAAGAGACCAACGAATACGCCATCAATGCGTCAAATCAACGCCATTGGCAGCCTGCGATGCAAAACTACATAAATGACTTAATGGCTGGCGAAACAGGCCCACGAGCGCGTAACTTTAACATGCGCTGGATTGCCGCCATGGTCGGTGATGTTCATCGCGTGTTATGTCGCGGTGGTATTTTTACCTACCCAACCGACATTAAAGATCCAAACAAACCAAATAAGCTACGCCTACTTTACGAAGCAAACCCAATGGCTATGCTGATCGAGCAAGCCGGCGGCATCGCCTCAACTGGCACAGAACGCATTATGGATATTCAACCCGACGCTATCCACCAACGCGTAGCGGTGATTTTAGGTTCGAAAAACGAAGTAGAAACCTGCTTGGGATATCATAAGTAATAGACTTTAGGATAGAGGAGCTAGGTAAAAGGCTCTAGGAAAGTGATTTCCTCAGATAACAATCACATCGTAGGCGCGGCTTTATGCCGCGTTTTTTATTTTCAGCCATATCAAGGCGAAGTTAGCCGCAATATCCCTAGAACCTAGCCCCTACTAACTTGCTAATAATTCAACCAACTTCGCAACTTTACTCTTATCAAGCTCGCCCATTTGTTCGCTGTTGCTGAGGGCATAGATAACCCCTTCGACGCCGCTGTAGTCGATGTCGGTTCTAGATTCTATAACATTCGCCCACAACTCCAGATCGTCTAAATCAATCTCATCTGCTTGGCAGCGAGTGAGCACATCCAAAACAGTTGCGAGCGTCAATATGTAAATTGGGCCTTGGTTATCTATTGTTGATGCAACAATAATACTTATTGCCTCGTCTTTGTATTTACCAAAAGTGACAAATTCTGCTAACGCTTGTGCTCTGTTCATTTTTAATTATCTGTTATCCTGTAACTGACTATTTCATTAAAGATTAAAATATATCTAATGACTATTTTAGCCTGCTCGCAATGCCAAGCGACTCTTAACTGCAATGTTGATGATATCAATGCCTGTTGGTGCAATGAGCTGCCTGCTATTTTACCGCTTGATAGCACAACCACCAGCTGTTTATGCAGAGATTGTACGTTGACTAAAATCAATCTATTTTTAAATGCCCTCTATCAGCAACCACTTAAAAACCAGCTTAGTTTTGCAGCCTCTTTCTCTAGCCATAATCCCCTAATAGAAAATCTCGATTATACAATGCAGAACAACTATATGGTGTTCTCACGCTGGTTCTTTTTAAAACGTGGTACATGTTGTAAAAACAATTGTAAAAACTGCCCATTCAAAAACACAAAATTAACAAGTGATGCAAAATAGCAAAAAAACCATAAAGAGAAAAAAATTCATACAAATATTAATATGCAATAAAAACTCTTTAAAGCACTAAAAAACGTTTTTTGATGAATATTTTATCTATATAATTGCATATTAATTTCCGTACCCTTTCAGCCATCTTGTTTATCTTTTTATAACATGCTTTCTTATTAGAAAATGACAACCAGATAAACAAAAAACAGGATAATCAATGAAACAGTTCAAGCCTAATATTGTCGCTTGCGCAATAGCCGCCCAATTTTTTACTGCCGGTCATGCTGTTGCAGCGGAGCAACAAGTTGCAACAGAAAAAGCAATTGAAACAATTCAAATTACCGCGACTCGTCGTGCGGGCTCAGTGCAAGAAGCACCACTTAATATTACCGCCCTTGATGGTGATGTGATCAAAGATCAAAACATTGGTGATCTTGAAGATGTGGCACGCTGGGTGCCAGGTTTAACTATTTCTGATCAAGGTGGCCGTGAAGGTTCACCAATTATTGTCCGAGGCTTAAATACCAATACTTCTGATCGTATTTCTGATGGTGGTACAGTAGCGACTTACGTGGGTGAAATTCCACTAAATATTGATTTACGCTTAACAGACGTAGACCGTGTTGAAGTGCTTATTGGTCCACAAGGTACATTATACGGAGCGGGAACATTAGGTGGTGCAATTCGTTACTTATTAAAACAACCTCAGCTCGATATTACCGAAGGGCAAGTCACTGGTGATGTGTTTAGCTTAAACGAAAGTGACGGCACTGGCGGTGAGTTTGGTTTAGTATTTAATACGCCGTTAATTGACGATGTATTGGCAATCCGCGCTAGCGTCAATTACTACACCAACCCAGGTTATATCGATTATAACTTCGTAGTACAAAACCCAGGCGTATCAAACCCAAATCCTGATTTTACCAACCCACAGGATGTTAGTGCTAACTTGCGCAGTGTCAGTGATGTAAATGATGAGCAAATTACCACAGGTCGTGTGTCACTGCGCTGGCAAGCTAATGAAGCTGTAGAGGCAACGCTAAACTATTTTTATCAAAAACAAGAAAATGGCGGTAATTCTACATCGCAATATAATTCATTAAGTGACAGCAGTGCCTTACAAGGTATGGTGGGTCAATACGAAAATGCCGCCCGCATACTTGAGCCTGGTGAAGAAGAAAACGACTTATTAAGCTTGGAAATTAAAGCGGATCTAGGCTTTGCTGAACTTGTCTCAGCATCTGGTTGGTCAAGCTATGAGCAATCTGGGCAACGCGACCAAACAGACTTGCTTTACGACATATGGACTGGTTATGCAGAATTTCCAGCGTTTGTTGCGCAAACCTTGGATACATCAAAACGTGATAGTTTCACTCAAGAAATTCGTTTAGTGTCTAACTCTGATAGCGCTTTTAACTGGATTGTCGGTGGTTACTACAACAAGCTTGAAACTCACTCAGA
>TARA_R110001606_G_scaffold3642_26_pt1 | contig 25090 bp, 23 predicted proteins | sample TARA_R110001606 | Tara Oceans TARA_R110001606 (sample SAMEA4398315) | marine metagenome | biome: Polar Biome; feature: [SRF] surface water layer (ENVO:00010504); material: water (ENVO:00002006), including particulate matter (ENVO:01000060) such as... | depth 5 m
TCCGATGATCTCTTCCTATGACAAGCAGGTGTTCGAGCGGCAGAAGTTCACGGAGCAGAGCGCCTCCGCCCGAAAACTCCTGAAGCAGGAGCAGGCAATCTTCGCCGCCGCTGACCTCGTCCTTGCCGATACGGAGGGACATGCCGCCTTCTTCCGGGAGACGCTAAATAGGCCCGCCGACAAAGTCCGGGTGGTCGCCCTCGGGGCGGAAGAAGGACTGTTTACCCCTGCGCCCATGGCTGAAAAGTCGCCGGACGCGCCGCTGGAGGTGCTATTCTTCGGCAGTTTCATCGGCTTGCAGGGACCGGAGATCATTATCGAGGCGGCGAAGCGCTGCCCGGCGCAAGTGCGCTGGACAATGCTCGGCGATGGCCCGTTGAAAGAGGCGTGCGAGGCTGCAGCGGCGGGTCATCCCGCGATCAAATTCGAGGGGTATCTCCCCTATGACCAACTCCCGGCCCGCATTCAACAGGCCGATATCCTGCTGGGTGTATTCGGGATAAGCGCCAAGGCGGAACGGGTCATCCCCAACAAAGTCTATCAGGCGCTGGCCTGTGGTCGCCCGGTCATCACCCGCCACTCGACCGCCTATCCGGGCGGCGAGACTACCGGCCTTCTGCAAATACCGGAGGGGGATCCAGAGGCCCTCGCGGCGACGGTGGCGGACCTTGCCAAAAACCGGCACAAACTAGCGGCGCGCGGACAGGCAGCAGAAAATTATTATGCGGAGAATTTCAGCATGGACACGATCCGTGCCCAGCTCGCGGACGCGCTAACAGAGGTCTTAGGCCGATAGGGCATCGCGCCCGGTATCGAACTGGAGCTTCGCCAGCTTGGCGTAGAGCCCACCTTCCTTCATCAGCTCCTCATGGGTGCCCTGGGTCACGATCCGGCCATGCTCCAGCACGATGATCCGGTCGGCATTCAGCACCGTCGCCAGCCGATGGGCGATCACCAGCGTCGTGCGGTTCTCCATCAGATGCTCAAGCGCAATCTGCACCATCCGCTCGCTCTCCGCATCAAGCGCGGAAGTCGCCTCGTCCAGCAGCAGGATATCCGGATCACGCAGGATGGCGCGGGCAATGGCAATGCGCTGTTTCTGCCCGCCGGACAGCTTGACTCCGCGCTCGCCGAATTCGGTGTGGAACCCTTCGGGCATGGCCTCGATGAATTCGGTGGCAACGGCGGCATCGGCGGCGGCACGCACTTCCGCATCGCTCGCCTCAGGCCTGCCATAGCGGATATTCTCCATGGCGGTATCGGCGAAGATCACCGCATCCTGCGGCACCAGCCCCATCAGGGCCCGCAGCCGTGTCGGATCGACATCGGCAATATTGACGCCATCGATGGTGATTTTGCCGGACTGCGGATCATAGAAACGCAGGAGAAGCTGGAACATGGTGGTCTTGCCGGCCCCGCTCGGCCCGACCAGCGCGATTGTCTCCCCCTTGGCGACTTCCAGGTCGATGCCGTTGAGTGCCGCCGTATCGGGGCGGGAGGGGTAATGAAAGCTGACCCTGTCGAATTTGATATTGCGCGTCACGCTGTCGCCGATGGGCAGCGGGTTTTCGGCAATGTTCACCGTCGGCACCTCGGCGAGAATTTCGAGAAGCCGCTCTGACGCACCAGCAGCGCGCTGCAAATCGCCCCAGACCTCGCTCAGCGATCCCATGGACCCGGCGACTATGACGGCATAGAAAACGAAAGAGGCGAGCGTGCCCGCCGACATGGAACCATCGACTACGGCGGTCGCTCCGCTCCAGAGCACGAAATCAATGGCGCCGAAAATCAGCAGGATTACCAGCGCGGTCAGCCAGGCCCGCGCCTGTATTCGCTTGACGGCAATGCGGAAGCTGACCTCGACTGCTTCGCCGAACTGGACGCGGTCATGGGCCTCATGTGTATAGGCTTGCGATGTCTGGATGGCGCGCAATGTCTCGTCGGCACGGGAACTGACGGCGGCGATGCTGTCCTGATTGGTGCGGCTGAGCTTGCGCACCATACGGCCGAAGATAATGATCGGCACCAGCACGAAGGGCACAACGATCAGCACCATCCCGGCAAGCGCTGGACTAGTATAGATGAGCAGCGCAAGCCCCCCCAGAAACAGCAGGAAATTGCGAAGCGCAACCGAGATAGAGGAGCCGATCACTGTCTGGATCAGGGTCGTATCGGTGGTCAGGCGCGAGAGCACCTCCCCCGTCCGGGTAATTTCGAAAAAAGCAGGGTTGAGGGTAAGAACATGATTGAAGACGGCTTTGCGAATATCGGAGATGACCCGCTCCCCGATCCAGGACACGAGGTAGTAGCGCCCGAATGTCGCGAAGGCGAGCACGGCGACAACACCCATCAGCCCGATGAAGTAGGGTTCCAGGCTGGCCGAGCCCGCCGAGAAGCCCTTGTCCAGCAGCAGCCGGATCGCCTGGCCGATCATCAGGGTCGCCCCGGCGGCGAAAATCAGCGCGATCAGCGCGCCCACCACCCGCCAGCGATAAGGCGCGACGAATCGCGACAATTGCCAAAGCCGCGTCACCACCTTTTTTGATTTTTCTGCCTGTTCCGCGGTGCGGTCTATCTCGCCTAAATCAGTCACGCGTTTCGTCCGATCGTGTCATATTCCGTGTTCTAGGGTGTAAAGGTCACGGCCAGGAATGCAAGAAAAAATGCCAAAAATCATATCTTTGCTTGCCATCGGCCCAAAGCTTTAATATAAGGCGCGCTGAGCAGATTTTAGCGTCCCCAAAAGGGTGAGCCGACATGAAAAAAGATATACATCCCGATTACCACACCATCACCGTCGAAATGACCGATGGTTCCACGTTCGAGACCCGTTCGACATACGGCAAGGAAGGGGACACCCTGAAGCTGGATATCGACGTGAAAACCCATCCGGCATGGACCGGTGGCGCGCAGCATATGCGTGATGACGGACGTGTTGCCAAGTTCAACAAGCGTTTCGCGAACTTCGGTATCAAGTCGAGCTAATCGACGAACCCTCGCGGTTTAACGGATCAGGCGCTCAACCGGGCGCCTTTTTCTTTGCCGCCCGAATTATTGCAGATTTATGGATTGGCGCGCCGGAAGGCGTCCCGCCCCTGCTGGTCAAGGCGGAGAAGCCGCTGATACAGCCGCTCGCTCCGCTCCAGTAGCGATTGCAGCCCTTCGGGTAATATCGCCGGGTCGCAGGTTGCTTCCTCGGGCAGGCAAATCTCCAGATGCTGGAGATGGCATTCCTCTTCCTGCGCTTCGGCCAGAGTAATCTCCCCTTCCTGCAGCGCCCGCTGATAGAGCAGCCAGGCCATCCCCTCGGTCAGCCGCGTCGTCAGCCGCAGCGATTCCGCCGCGTAGCCGAAATTGGCCTCCACCGGCAGGTTGCGCACGTCCTCCTTACCGCGACCGGCAAGATAGGTGCGTGCCTCCCGGACGAGGTCCAGCGCCTCGTCATAAGTCCGTGTGAAAAAGATGGTTTCCGACTTTAAAACCGCCTGATCATTGCCACTGACGCTCATTACTCACCCTTCGCCACCCTGCTCTGAGTGGAAATCACTCTTACGATGGAAAGAAAATTAGTCTTCAAAAGTTAATTTTCCATCTTTTCGCCTCTTGAATCCAGTTAAATATGCCACATATATGAAGCGTCAGGCGCCGATTTAGGGCCTGAAAACAAGGGTTTGGCCCATCTTGGGGAACCCGCAAATATATTGCTTCATAGGAGAATATAAAATGCGTACATATGATTTTTCACCTCTCATGCGTTCCACGGTCGGTTTTGACCGTATTGAACAGCTTTTCCGCGGCCTGGAACGGGCCTCTGCCGAGAACAGCTATCCGCCGTACAACATTATTCGCAAAGATGCCGATAACTATCGCATCACCATGGCGGTCGCCGGGTTCGAGGAAAACCAGATCGAGATTGTCGCCACCCAGAATTCGCTGAAGGTGACCGGCAAGTCGAGCGAGGAAAAAGACGAAACAGAAGGCCAGCAGTATCTGCATCGCGGCCTTGCGTCCCGCTCGTTCGTGCAGAATTTCGAACTCGCCGAGACGATCAAGGTTGTCGGGGCGGCCATGGAAAACGGCTTGCTTCACATTGACCTCGTTCGTGAAATCCCGGAGGAACTCAAACCCCGGACGATCGAGATCAACAAGGACAAGCTTATCGAAAATAAAGCTGCCTAATCCCGTCCCCCTCTAGACGGAAGATAGCCCGCCCGTAATGGCGGGCTATTTTTTTGCCCAAAGGAGATGACAGACGAAAATTTCTCTCATGGCGTCCGTCGAAGATGCTCGATATAGTACGGAAAAGTCCTCTTACGCTACAGGTGTTTCCTTCATGTCCTCGCTTATCTCCACCAAGATTGATTTCGATAAAGACGGTATCCAGCATGGATATCTCCAACTGCTGCATTCCGTCCATCGCTCCGCCTATGGCTATATCCCGATCCCCATTGCCAGCCTGAGAAACGGCGATGGGCCGACGGTTCTCCTGATGGCGGGAAATCATGGGGATGAATATGAAGGCCAGGTGATTCTCTCCAACCTGATCCGCACCCTGCCGCTGGACCAAATCCGCGGGCAGCTGATTATCCTGCCCATGGCGAATTTCCCCGCGGCCGAGGCGGGCCTTCGCACCTCGCCCATCGATCAGGGAAACCTCAACCGCTCCTTCCCCGGAATCGATACCGGCACCCCAACCCAGCAGATCGCCCATTATATCGAGCATACCCTGCTGGAACGCGCGGATTTCCTGTTCGATCTGCATTCGGGCGGCAGTTCGCTGTTCTACACGCCGACGCTGCTTTTCTCCGTCACCGCCGATGATCCGCATCTCGCCATGAAACGCGAGATCGCGGAGGCCTTCAGCCTGCCGCACACCCTTTATTTCGAACGCAGTGATGCCGGCAGTTTCTCTTCCGCCGCGGCGTTCCGCAAGAATGTCTGTAGCATCCTGACGGAGCTGGCGGGCGGCGGCACCGTCTCGAAGGGGCTGCCGAAGCTGGCGGGGGACGGGCTGCTGCGCTCCCTCCATCGGATCGGCGTGCTTACCACCGCGCCCGAAGCAGCGCCGTCAAAAGGCCGCGTCTTTTCCGAGGAGGGGAGTATTTTTGCAACCGAACCCGGTGTCTACGAGCCGCTCGCCGATCCCGGAGAAGATGTCGTGGAAGGCCAGCCCGCCGCCCTCATCCATCGTACCGAAACGCCGGGCCGCGCGCCCGTGGAGCTCTTTTTCGAGGGTAAGGGCGTCATCCTCGCCAAGCGGCAAGGCGCCCGCGTCGTCCGCGGCGACTGCCTGTTTCATATCGGCCAGAATGAAGAGCTGTGACCCGGCGGAAAGGAATTTAGGAACGGGCGGATCACACGCGCATGCATGATATTCTTCTCGCCGTCTCGGTCAGCTTCATGGCGTTCCTCTCGACCAGCATGGACAACCTGTTCCTGCTGATCACCTATACGCTGCATCCGAAATACGGGATTGCGAAAGTGCGCGCCGGTTACCTGCTTGCCGTGCTGATCATGCTCGGCATCTGTGCGATTTTTGCGCAAGGAATTGCACTTTTACCCGCCCATATTGTCCCTTTAATCGGGCTGGTCCCCATCGCGCTCGGCCTGTATGAGCTGTGGCAGTTAAATCGGGGGAGAAAGTCCGCGAGCCCCGGGACGGAGGGAGTCCGCAATCTGCAAGGCGGCAGCTTCCTGACCATCACCCTGATCATGATCGCCCATAGCTGGGATTCGATTGCGGTGCTGGCCCCACTCCTCGCCGATACCCGAGCTGACCTTGACATCTGGATGGCGGTGAGCGTCGTCTGTGCCGCGCTCCTCCTCACCTTTTTTGCGCAAAAGACTGTGAGCCATGAGAAAATCAGAACCCAGCTCGCCCGCTATGCCCCGAAAATCCTGCCCTTCCTGCTGATCGCCGTCGGCCTCTATATCCTGACCAACTCTCCGACGGATATTACGTAAGGGTACACTTACGCTCCACCGGCCTTTTCAAAGCCTTCAAACATTGCCCGGATGTCGTCGCGGACGGGGGCGGTTTTGTGGGTGGTCTGGTGGGTGTTGACCCAGACGATCTCGCCGGTGCAATAACGGGTGTCGGAGGCTTTGTCGAAAATCTCCAAAATGAAGGTTATGGAGGTGTTGCCGATTTTCTCGACACGGCAGCCGACGTCGATCTCGGCATCGAACAGGATCGGCTTTTCATAGAGGACGAGGGATTTGACGAGGTGGAAATCCTCTCCCGTTTCCCGGATATAGCCCTGATAGTCAAAGCCCAGATGCCGGAAAAACTCCGTAATGGTGGTGTCGAAATAGGTCAGGTAATGAGCGTTGAAGACAACCCCCTGCCCGTCAATCTCGGAATAGCGCACGCGAAAGGGATGAAAGAAGCGAAAATCCTGCCGGGCCATGAACCGTCCTTGTTTTTATCTTTTGTCCAGAATTTGCGATAATGCCTCTCGCCAGTCCGGCTGGTGAATATCGAAGACGCGCTTTATTTTTTCGCAGTCCAGCACGGAATTCTTCGGTCGCGTCGCCGGGACCGGATACTGCTCCGTCGGGATCGGATGGAGGGCGGGCGTCTCCCGCCCCGCGAAAATCGCCCTGGCGAAGCCGTACCAGGTAATCGCCGGGGCGCCGCAATAATGATAGATACCCCAGTCGGTGAATCCCTCCCCATTGACCTTCGCCGCAATTTTCAGCAGCGCATCGGCGATATCCGCCGCCGCCGTCGGGCCGCCTTTCTGGTCGTCAACGATGTTCAGTTCCTGATGGGTCTCGCCGAGACGCAGCATGGTATTGACGAAATTCTGTGCGCCACCGAAAACCCAGGCCGTGCGGAGAATGATATGTTTATGGGAAACGGCGGCAACGCGCGCCTCCCCCTCCGCCTTGCTCTTGCCATAGACGCTGAGCGGGGCGACCGGGTCCTCCTCGACATAGGCGCCCGGTTTTTTGCCATCGAAAACAAAATCCGTTGAAATATGCAAAACGGGAATATCACCGCAGGCCGCCGCGAGATTTTCCGGGCCCATCGCATTGATGGCGAAGGCGACATCGACCTCTTCTTCCGCCTTGTCCACCGCGGTATAGGCGGCGGCATTGATCACCACATCGGGCGCGGCCGCCTCGATCGCGGCCTTGACGGCGGCGCGGTCCGAAATATCGAGGGCCTGCCGGTCCAGCGCTATGATCTCGGCGTCATTGGAAGGCGCAGCGGACTGGAGCGCCTGCCCCACCTGCCCGTTCGCGCCCGTCACCAGAATTTTCATCAGCCCTTGGACCCGAGGCCGAGCCGTTCCTGCGTATAGTCCGCCGCGACCGCCTTGACCCAGTCAAGATTATCAAGATACCAGTCGACGGTTTTCTCAAGGCCGGTGTCGAGATTGAGAGACTGCGACCAGCCGAGTTCCGCTTCGATCTTCGAGCAGTCGACGGCATAGCGGGCATCATGGCCCGGCCGGTCGGTAACATAGCGGATCAGGTCCTCATGCGGGGCCTTGCCCGGATATTTGCGGTCCATGATCTGGCAGATACTGCGGACCATATGGATATTCGTCTGTTCTTCGCGACCACCGATCATGTAGGTCTCGCCGATTTTCCCGCTTCTGACCACATCCTGCAGCGCCGTTGCGTGATCCTCCACATAGAGCCAGTCGCGGACATTCTCGCCCTTGCCATAGACCGGCAGTTCCTTGCCATGCAGGCAGTTGAGGATGATCACCGGCAGAAGTTTCTCCGGGAACTGGTAGGGCCCGTAATTGTTCGAACAGTTGGTGACCAGCACCGGCAGGCCATATGTGCGGTACCAGGCCCGCGCGAGATGGTCGGAGCCCGCCTTGCTCGCGGAATAGGGAGAGTTGGGATCATAGGCGCTGGTTTCGGAGAACTGCCCCTCCGCCCCGAGCTCGCCATAGACCTCGTCCGTGGAGACATGCAGGAAACGGAAAGCGTCCTTCTCCGCCTCATCCAGCGCGCGCCAGTACTGATAGGCGGCGTCCAGCATAGTGAAGGTGCCGACAAGGTTGGTCTGGACGAAATCCGCCGGACCGTCGATTGACCGGTCGACATGGGATTCGGCCGCCAGGTGATAGACCGCGCGGGGTTTATACTTCGCGAACAGGGCGCCGATCCCGTCCCGGTCGCAAATATCGGTCTGAGAGAAATGGTAGCGCGGGCTGTTGCTGACCGGCTTCAGGCTCTCCAGGGACCCGGCATAGGTCAGCTTGTCGATGATCACGACATCTTCCTTGCCCTGGTTGATCAGGTCGCGCGCGAGGGCGGATCCGATAAAGCCGGCGCCGCCTGTGACAAAAACAGTCATCTGGTTTCCTTAAAGTCAAATAATCTGGGCTGGTCCTTTAATAGCGGCAAAATCTTATCTTTTTCTGAAAGAATGGCCTTATCCGCCGCCACCGGCCAATTGATTTTCAGCGCCGGATCGTTCCAGAAGATGCCGCAATCATGCTCCGGGCTGTAATAATCAGTGACCTTGTAGACGATCTCCGTATCCGGCTCCAGCGTGCAGTAGCCATGGGCGAAACCCGGCGGCACCCATATCTGCCGCCAGTTGTCCGCCGACAGCTCGACCGCGACATGTTGGCCGAAGGTCGGAGAGCCGACACGGATATCCACCGCCACGTCAATCATCGATCCGCGGGTGACCCGGACCAGCTTGCCCTGCGCTTTCGGATCGAGCTGGTAATGCAGCCCCCTGAGGACGCCTGCTTCCGCATTTGCGGCATGATTATCCTGCACGAAATCCATGACAAGGCCCATCTCCGCCAGCGTCCGGGCGTTCCAGACCTCGGAGAAGAATCCCCGCGCATCACCGAATTTCTTCGGGGTCAGGATCTTTACGTCGGAAATTTCTGTCGCTTCTACCTGCATATTATACTTAATCCTTCAAGATACCGTCAGCGGACGGCCGTGGCATACTATATTGCCTATTTCCTGTTATATCGTAAACAATCCGGATAGCTAATCGTATAGCGCGCCACATCGATTATTCCGTCTTCGAACATGATTTCAAGCTGGTAGAAATAGATCGCCCCGATGGTCATGGATATCAGTTGCTGACGTTTTGTACAGCTTTGTGTCAGCAGATTACCCTTAGCCCCCTGCTGCCAGTATTTACTCCGCTCTATGTCATTTTCCAGTTCCTGGCGCAGATAAATCGACAGCATCAGCCCGTCCGCCATGACATTCGTTACCTCCAGCGAGGGGTTAGTCATTTCCGGCCGCTCCGGTCGGGAGGCAATCAGCTGGAATGCGCCGGTCAATTGCTCCAGCAGGCGCCCATCCACCCGCTCCCCGTTGGGCCAGTAGCGGATCATGTTATGCCGCCCCATGACGGCCTCCCGATCCAACAGCGGCAGCTCGTTGGCGACGCAGAAGCCCTTGTTCATTTTTTCGCGCGCCGTTTTATCGCTCTTGCCGCCCTTGAGGGTGACAAGGAACTCATAGTCGAACCCCTTGTCCAGCAAGTATCGCGCATCCGGGTCCTCGCAGGCGCGGGCGCGCAATTCATCGACATAATTCCCGATGATGTTCTGCCGGAAGGAGGCAATAATCTCCTCCGCTTCCAGCCGGTCCAGCCGGTAATCGAAATGATCGGCGATCAGCTTTCCGTCGATATTACGATAGGAAAAGTCGAGCTGCGGGGGCGCCTCCCCCGGAATGCCTCCCTCCGCCTTCGTCAGGTAGCGTTCCGCCACCTGCCGTTCCGCCGGGTCCTTGGGCCAGGTGATCTCGCCTGCGCGCCGGGTATCGCTGGCGCAGGCGGCAAGGCCGAGGAACAGGATCGAAATAACAAGCGCTTTCATTCTGCCTCTGGTCGTTTGGGTAAGATGCACAGTATAGAAGCCTTTTCCGTTTCTTCATTCATAAATCGCTGCCGCCATCATCACAAATAAATTAGTCCACTTTCCTGAGATTACCGGATAAGCTCGACAAAAATAAGTTCAAGGATGACAAATGCTTAAAATTTTCTTCTCCCCCGGAACCGTCGCCCTCGCCTCGCATATCGCCCTTGCCGAGGCGGATGCCGATTATGAGGCCATAAAACTTGATTTCGCGAACGCGGCGCAAACGAAACCTGACTATCTGGCCATCAATCCCAAGGGCCGGGTGCCCGCGCTGGTCACGGATCAGGGTATTCTGACGGAAACCCCGGCGATCCTTCTCTATGTTGCACAGGCCTTTCCGGATGCGAAACTGGCGCCGCTGGATGATATCTACCGCCTGGCGGAGATGCAGTCCTTTAACAACTATCTGTGCGCCACCGTGCATGTCAACCATGCCCATCGCATGCGTGGGCTTCGCTGGGTGGAAGAGACGGAGACCGCCGCCATGGAGGCGATGCAGCGCAAGGTGAAAAGCAATATGAGCGACTGCTTTCACCTGATCGAGGACACAATGTTCAAAGGCCCCTGGGTGATGGGCGCGGACTACAGCGTCGCCGATGCCTATCTGTTCACGGTCGGGCGCTGGCTGGAAAGCGACGACCTCGCCATCGACGATTTCCCCAAAGTCGCCGCGCACCGCGCCCGCATGTTGGACCGCAAAGCCGTCATGCGAGCGATGTCCGAGCAGGGGATGTAGGCGCAGCCCCTACCGCTTGATCGGTTTGTATTTGATACGGTGGGGCTCCGTGGCCTCCTTGCCGAGGCGCTTCTTCTTGTCTTCCTCATAGGCCTCGAAGTTGCCCTCGAACCATTCGACATGGCTGTCGCCCTCATAGGCGAGCATATGGGTGGCGACGCGGTCGAGGAACCAGCGATCATGGCTTATAACCACAGCGCACCCGGCGAACTGCAGCAGTGCCTCCTCCAGCGCGCGGAGCGTATCGACATCGAGGTCGTTGGTCGGTTCGTCGAGCAGCAGGAAGTTTGAACCGGATTTCAGCATCTTCGCTAGATTGACGCGGTTGCGCTCGCCGCCGGAGAGCTGCCCGACTTTCTTCTGCTGGTCCGACCCCTTGAAGTTGAAGCCCGAGACATAGGCGCGGCTGTTGATCTCCTTCTTGCCCAAGGAAATCACCTCGTTCCCCTCGGAGATTTCCTCCCACACATTCTTGTTGGCATCCAGGGTGTCGCGGTCCTGATCGACATAGCCGAGCTGCACCGTCGGGCCAACCTTGAAGCTGCCGCTGTCGGGCTCCTCCTGCCCGGTGAGCAGCTTGAACAGCGTCGTCTTACCGGCGCCGTTCGGCCCGATAACGCCGACAATCGCCCCCGCCGGGAGCTTGAAAGAGAGATCGTCGATCAGCAGCTTGTCACCAAACGCCTTGGAGACATGGTCGGCCTCGACCACCAGATCGCCGAGCCGCTGTCCCGCCGGGATGTAAATCTGCATCGCATCGGCCTGTTTCGAGTTCTGCTCGGCCAGCAGATCCTCATAGGCACTGATACGGGCCTTCGATTTCGACTGGCGGCCCTTCGGTCCCTGCCGGATCCATTCCAGCTCTCGATCGAGGGTCTTGCGGCGCGCATCCTCGGATTTCCCTTCCTGCGCGAGGCGTTTTTCCTTCTGCTCCAGCCAGCTTGAATAGTTGCCTTCCCACGGGATGCCATGGCCGCGGTCGAGTTCCAGGATCCAGCCCGCGACGTTATCGAGGAAGTAGCGGTCATGGGTGACGGCGACCACAGTGCCGGAATAGTCATGGAGGAAACGCTCCAGCCAGGCGACGCTCTCGGCATCGAGATGGTTGGTCGGCTCGTCCAGCAGCAGCATATCGGGCTGCGAGAGCAAGAGGCGGCAGAGCGCGACGCGGCGGCGCTCACCGCCGGAAAGCTTGGTGACATCGGCATCGCCGGGCGGACAGCGGAGCGCATCCATGGCAATCTCCACCTCGCGGTCGAGGTCCCAGAGGTTCTGCGCGTCGATCTGCTCCTGCAGCTCGCCCTGCTCCGCGATCAGCTCGTTCATCTCGTCATCGGTGAGGTCCTCGGCGAAGCGGGCCGAAACCTCGTTGAATTTGTCCAGCAACGCCTTCTTCTCATGCACCCCGTCCATGACATTACCGAGCACGTCCTTCGCCGCATCCAGCTCCGGCTCCTGCGCGAGATAGCCAACCTTGACCCCGTCGGCGGCCCAGGCCTCCCCGGTGAATTCGGTCTCGATCCCCGCCATGATCTTGAGCAGCGTCGACTTACCCGAGCCGTTCAGCCCCAGCACGCCGATCTTTGCGCCGGGGAAGAAGGAAAGCCGGATGTCCTTCAACACCTGCTTGCCGCCCGGATAGGTCTTCGACAGACCATTCATCACATAAATATACTGATAAGACGCCATAGGGATTTCCGCTCCTGATCCACAAATAATTCGCTGCGCCCCTTTTACCGAAGACGCGACGGATACGCAATTGTTGTGATCAAGAGCTCCAGAATTTTAGACGATCCCAAATACTTTTATTTTGAGTTGAGTTTTCATTGTTTTTAAAACCATCAAACCAGCCACGATAGTTATCCTCATCAGGCATTAAGTCTTTGTCTACTAGTTCATCTGGCAATTTAACACCCACAACGATAGAGGTATTCTTTCCATACATTTCAGCTAATTTACAACCATATTCATTTAAGTCTTTGGCTATCGTGAATGAATAAAAAATGCAGTCATCCAACGATTTAGAAATTTCATCCATGATATTGGAGTACCTTTCATCTACGGTTCTATTTTCTTGTACCAACCCTAAATAAACTTCCAGCTTTTCTTTTTCCGTAATATTTTTATTAGATTTCCATTCGTAAATTATTTGATGTCTTCTTTCGAACAGCTCTTTTATCGAATTTGTCGCATGATTCAGAGCTGAATACATCGCCGCAACACGGGTTGGAGCAGCAATTTTGCCATAGATAATTTCAGAAATTGTCTCTGTTGGAAAAAGCGGCATAGCGACTTCACTCATATCCGCTGTTCCGGCAAATGATACTTTTTGTCCGTTTGATAGCTTCATCATATATTCTTCATATTGCTTAGACGTTTCTTTGTAGCCGTCCATCATTGGTTTTATTTGCTGTTCTTTCAATGATAAAGAGCTAATAAAAACACTAAATGTGAGCGTTATTGCAGCGTTTATATTACGAATTTCCTCCCGTAAATTCACCGCCTGTTGATGTTTTTTAGCAATATAATATGCAGCTATTGCACCAAAGAATGCGCCAGCAAGTGCAGTAATAAAATTACTATTCAAAAAGTTCCAGATGAGACATAGAATCGATTGAACATAATCCCAGTAATTTTCCTGCATTTTTATTCATCCTTTGACATAAGCCAAATAGTAGCACCAAGGGCAAATGTATTCACCCCACAAATAAATCCGCGGGCATCAACCCTGTTGTCATGGCGTAGAGCAGGAGCGTCACGGTGACGACGGAGAGCATGGTGGTGAGCAGGATGGTGGCGGAGGCGCGCTCGACCCAGACGCCATATTGCTGGGCGATGACAAACACATTTGTCGCGGTCGGCAGCGCGGCGAGCAGGACCGCCGTATAGACCCAGAGCGGATCGAAATCGCCAAAGAAGCTTAAGGAAAAATACATGGCGAGCGGATGCACCACGAGGTTGAAGGGGATGATGAAGGAAAGCTCCCCCGGTATGCGCTTCAACGGCCGAAGCGCCAGCGTCACGCCCATGGCGAACAGCGCGCAGGGCGCGGCGGCCTGCGCGAGATAGTCGATCAGCCGGGCGATGGGAACGGGCGGCGTGAATTCGATAATCGCCGCGGCGACGCCGACGATGGTGGCGAGGATGAAGGGGTGCAGGAAGACTTTCTTTGCGATCTGGGCCATCAGGGCGCCGATGCGCCGCTCCTTCCCGCTTGAGAGCGCCATCATCGTCGGCGCAATGGTGAAATGCAGGATATTCTCGAAACAGAAGATGAGCGCGAGGGGGACGGCGGCTTCCTCCCCGAAGGTTAAGAGCGCGATCCCCGGCCCCATATAGCCGATATTGCCGTAGGCACCCGCGAGGCCCTGAATGGTGGCCTCCGCCGTTGTCGCCTTCACCACCAGCCGGGCGATGGCGTAGACGGCGAGGAAAATCACGAAGGTGGTCGAGATATTGGCGGTGATGAATTCCCAGCTTGTGAGCTTCTCGATTGGCGTCTTCGATAAGAGCTTGAAGAACAGGCAGGGCAGCGCGACATAGATGATAAAGGTGTTGAGCCAGCCCATGGCCTCGGTCGGCTGCTTGGTGATGCGCGCGGTGAGATAGCCGAGCAGGATCAGCCCGAACAGGGGAAAGACAAGCCCGGCGATTTCAGCCATTGAACGCTACCTTGAGATAATTGCAGTTTTTCCTAACTAGCCCGCGTCCGCCGCCCGGTCAATCGCAAAGCCGCTATTTCGGCGGGAGGCTGCCGACAAAACGCGCCGAGAGGTCGATCCAGCTCTTGAGTCCCGCCTCCTGCGCCGCGTCAACATCGACAAAGACAAAGCCGCCCATCTTGCGGCCGGTGAAGTCCATCGGCTTTGCGCCGGGGCGCGCCATCGCCTCCGCCTCGTTCTCCTTGCCGACGCGGAACATGAAGCGATCCTCGCCCGTGCCGCAGAGCATATTGCCGTTCAGGAGAAAGCAGACACCGCCGAACATCTTCTTCTCGGTGATCCCGGTGCGGTCCATGAGAGCCGCGCGGAGGAGATCGGCGGTGTGTTCGTGCGACATAGCGTATTATTCCGCCGCGAGCGGCTCGACATCGCCTTTCTCGAAACGATCGAGCAGGCTTATCCGTTCCGCCTTCGCGGTCTTCAAATGCCGCTCCTTCACATGGCCGAAGCCGCGGATATGCTCGGGAACCGAGGCAATCTCGATGGCAAGCGGGAGGTTTTCACGGGTGAGTTTTGCCGCGATATCCGTCATCGTCGCCTCATACTCACCGATCAGCGCCCGCTCCGCTTTTCGCTCCTCCGTCCGGCCGAAGGGATCGAACGGCGTGCCGCGCAGGGCCTTGAATTTCGCCAGCAGGCCGAACGCCGTCATCATCCACGGGCCGAATTCCTGCTTGATCAGATGGCCGGTTTCCGGGTGCTTCCTGGCGAAGACCGGCGGCGCGAGATGGAATTTGAGCTTGAAGTCGCCCTCGAACTGGTTGTTCAGCTTTTTGCGGAAACTGCCGTCCGTATAGAGCCGCGCGACCTCATATTCGTCCTTATAGGCCATCAGCTTGAAATAATAGCGCGCGGCGGCCTCGGTCAGGGCGGTGGAGCCGGGCTGCGCCGCAGCCTCCGCCTTGCCGATGGTCTCGACGAGGGTCAGGTAGCGCTTCGCGTAGCGGCCATTCTGGTATTTTGTCAGGAAGTCGGCGCGCCGCTCGATGATTTTATCGAGGGTTTCAATCTCCACCACCTCCGCCGGGGCGTCGGGGAGGGCGATTTTCTCGACTTCACTCTGGCTGGCCGCCGCTTTACGGCCCCAGGCGAAGCTGCGCTTGTTGGCGTCGACCGCGATGCCGTTGAGCTCGATCGCCGTCTCGATGGATTTGAGCGACAGCGGAATGGCGCCGCGCTGGAAGGCAAAGCCGAGGAGGAACAGGTTCGCGGCGATGGAATCGCCCATCAGGGCGGTCGCCAGCGTCGTGCTGTCGATAAACTCCGCCTGCTCCCGACCGAGGCTCTCGCTCAAAAGGCCGGTCAGGCTGTCGCGGTCCATGGCGAGATCGGGGGTCAGCGTGAAGGCGGCAACGGGCACTACATAGTCATTGATGATCGCCTTGGTGCGGCCGAGATCGTAGGTCTGTAGCGCCTCCTTGCTGGCGGCAACGACCAGATCACAGCCGACGACCACATCGGTCTGCCGGCTCGGGATCCGGGTTCCGGCAAGCTCGGCGGCGGATTTGGCGATGCGCACATGGCTCATCACTGCGCCGTTCTTCTGGGCAAGGCCCGTCTGATCGAGGATCGAGGCGCCCTTCCCCTCCACATGCGCGGCCATGCCGAGCAGTGCGCCGACGGTGATCACGCCGGTGCCGCCGATGCCGGTCACCAGAATGTTATAGGTACCGTCAATGGCCGGAACCTCAGGCTCGGGCAGGTTTGCGGCCGGGTTCATGATGTCGATCTCGCTGGAGGTGACTTCCTTCTTCTCGGGCTTTTTAAGGCCACCGCCCTCGACGGTGACAAAGCTCGGGCAGAAGCCCTTCACGCAGGAGAAATCCTTGTTGCAGCTCGATTGGTCGATCATCCGCTTTCGGCCGAATTTGGTTTCCAGCGGTTTCACCGATACGCAGTTGGAGACGACGCCGCAATCGCCGCAGCCTTCGCAGACCGCCTCATTGATAAAGGCGCGCTTCGCCGGATCGGGGAAGGTGCCGCGCTTGCGACGGCGGCGTTTCTCGGCGGCGCAGGTCTGGTCATAAATCAGCGCCGTCACGCCCTCGACCTCGCGCAGCTCCCGCTGCACCTTGTCGAGATCGTCTCGGTGGTAGATTTTCACCCCCGGCGCCCATTTCGTATCGCTGGCGTATTTGTCCGGCTCGTCGGTCACGACGACGACCTGCTTCACCCCTTCCGCATGCACCTGCTGGCTGATCAGCCAGGGCGACAGCGGCCCGTCGAACGGCTGGCCGCCGGTCATGGCGACCGCATCGTTGAACAGGATCTTGTAGGTGATATTCACATTCGCCGCACAGGCCGCGCGGATAGCGAGCAGGCCCGAATGGTAATAGGTGCCGTCGCCGAGATTCTGGAAGATGTGCTTTTCGTTGGTGAAGGGCGACTGGCCGATCCAGTTGGCCCCCTCCGCGCCCATATGGGTATAGGTCTGCGTCCGCCGATTGGGCATATAGACCGCCATGGTGTGACAGCCGATCCCGGCCATGGCGCGGCTTCCCTCCGGCACGTTGGTCGAGGAGTTATGCGGACAGCCGGAGCAAAACCACGGCGAGCGGGTCACCGGCGCGGCGGGCATGAAGTTGCCGCTCTCGCGCGCCTCCGCGACGCTGATGCCTTCCATGACGCTGTCGGACAGATCGCGGAGTTTGAGGCGGGACGCAATCGCCTTTGCCACCAGCGCCGGGGTCAGTTCTCCGTCCGAGGGGAGCAGCATCTCCCCCTCCTCATCCTCCTTGCCGACCAGCATTGGATGCGCCTCCATCCCGTAGAGAATCTTGGCGATCTGGTCCTCAATCAGGCTGCGTTTTTCCTCGATGACGAGGATTTCATCCAGCCCGACGGCAAATTCGACGAGCCCTTCCGGTTCCAGCGGCCAGGGGCAGGCGACCTTGTAGACGGAGAGACCAATCTCCTCGATCTCTTTTTCATGAATGCCGAGATCGCCGAGCGCCTGCTCCACATCCAGCCAGGACTTGCCGGTGGTCACGATGCCGAAGCGCCGCTCGCTTGAATCCGTTGTGATCTTATCGAGCCCGTTGGCGCGCACGAAGGCCTTGATCATCGGCAGCTTGTGCCGCATCAGCCGCGTTTCCTGCGCGAGGCTGCTATCAGGCCAGCGGATATGCACGCCGTCTTCCGGCGGCTCGATATCCTCCGGGATGACAATATCCACCCGGTCCGGTCCGACATAGGCGGTGGCCGAGCTTTCGACCGTATCGGTCAGGCATTTCATGCCGACCCAGGCACCGCTGTAGCGGGACATGGCGATGCCATAGAGACCGTAGTCGAGATATTCCTGCACGGTCGCCGGGTTGAGAATGGGAATCATCGCCGCCACCAGCGCCTGCTCGCTCTGATGCGCGACCGTCGAGGATTTCGCCATATGATCGTCGCCCATCAGGACGAGAACGCCGCCATTCGGCGAGGTCCCCGCCATATTGCCATGCTTGAACACGTCGCCGGAGCGGTCAACGCCCGGCCCCTTGCCGTACCAGATGCCAAAGACGCCATCGAAATCGGTCTTGCCGAACATCGGAAGCTGCTGCGTGCCCCAAATGCTGGTCGCGGCCAGGTCCTCGTTCACGCCCGGCTGGAAATGGATATCGTTGTTTTTCAGGAACGGCTTCGCCTTCCACAGGGTCTGGTCATACAGACCGAGCGGCGAGCCACGGTAGCCCGAAATAAAACCGCCGGTTTTCAGGCCGGCGGCGACATCGCGCTGACGCTGCATAATCGGAATACGGACGAGCGCCTGCGTCCCGGTAATAAACACCTGACCGCGCTCCAGTTCATATTTGTCATCCAGGCTGATTGCCGTCAGATCATTCATTCTTGTTCTCCCGCGCCCCGGGATAATTTATTCAGAGGAACCGCCTTGATTTCCGGCCATTCTTCCTATGGCCCGTTCGTTGTTCTTCTGCGTGCCGTGCGCCTCTTGCCATAGCATATGTCCAAGAACCATGACTTACAAGCGGTGAGATAATCGACATCACCCCGAAGGCAAAATTCCTCGCCCGGAAGATTTGAGAAATATTTTCTCACGCGTTCATTTTTTCCACCCTATTTCATGAAAGTATGCGAGAACCGGCCTTAATATCACTGATTTGCGAGAGAAAGCCCGTTTGATGAGGCAACAGACGAAGAAATTTTTGCTGCTGCTGATTGGCTGGTTTTTTGTTGCCCTCGGCACTATCGGCCTGTTCCTGCCAGTGCTGCCAACGACGCCGTTCCTGCTAATCGCGCTCTGGGCCTTTTCGCAGAGCTCCGAACGGTTTCATGACTGGCTGTATAACCACCGGGTTTTCGGCCCGCCGCTTCAGGACTGGTCAAAACACGGTGTGATCCCGCTTCGCGCAAAAATCGTCGCCGTCGGCACCATGGCGATCAGCGCGACACTGGTGATCGTCTTTTCCAGTACGCCCTGGTACGGGCTTGTCGCCATGCTGGTGCTGATGGGCATCGGGGCGGGATTCATTCTCTCCCGGCCCAGTCGTCCCAGGCCGGAAGACGCCACCTGAACGACGCCTTACTCACGTCACCATAATCGGGGAGTTTTCCTGCGACAGCAGGGTCGCCAGCCGTTCCAGCGCGCGGAGGACGCGGCCCTCATGTGGTTCCGCCATCAGGCAGAGGCGGATATGGTTTGCCGCGACGGACTTATGCATGGCGAAGGTATCTCCCGCCACGACGATAATATTCTCCCGCCGGGCGGAGGAGACAAAATCCGACATCCCCTGCCCCTCCGGCAGGCGGAGCCAGAGATGAGCGAGCGGCGAATCATCCGGGGTTGGCGGCGTTTCAAGCCATGGGCCCAGTATCTCCCGCGCCGATCGCTCCCGCCGCAGACACACCTCGGTCAACAGTCGCGCCTGTGCGGCAACCTGCCCCGACTGGACCAGAAAGTTCGCGATATCGAGGATGATGGGAGAGGTCATCCAGTTGATCGTCGTCATTTTCGTGGCCAGCCGCGGCACCAGATTTTCTGGCGCGATCATGTAGCCGAGCCGGAGCGCCGGGCTCATCACCTTGGAAAAGGTCGTGAGATATACCGTTATATCGGGCGCGAGATCGTAATAGGCAGGAATACGGCGGTTATGCAGCGGCGCATAGGCACTGTCCTCAACGATCAGCACCCCATGGCGGCGGGCGATCCCGATAATCTCCTCACGTCGTTCCAGCGGCTGGGTCGCGCCGGTCGGGTTGTGATTGGTCGGCACGGTGATCAGCAGGCTCACCTTGCCGCGGCGGCAGGTTTCCTCGAACGCTGCGGGGATCATTCCTTGCGCATCCATGGCAATCGGTGCAATGCGCAGGTTCAGCTCATAGGCCGCCGCCCGGATACCGGGATAGCCGAACGCCTCCGTCGCCACCGTCTCCCCGGCGTTCGCCAGTGTCGCCATGGAAAGATACAACCCGGACTGGGCGCCCTGGGTAAGAATGATATTGTCCGTCTCGACATAATTGATCAGGGTTGATAGCCAGCTTGCCGCCACCTCGCGGTCAAACGGCCGGCCGCGGCTGTCGGAATAGGAAAAATAGGCATCGGGCTCGTTGCGCCGGAGCAGCCGCTGCGCCGCATCGCGCAACCGGTCCTCGGTCTCGATATGGAAATAGCTGTTTTTCGATAAATCCGTGAGATCGCTCGCCCCCTCTTTCCAGCTCTCTTCGGGGAAGAACGCGCCGCGGCCGACGGCGGCATCGTCGCCGGGCGTGCCATAGACAAACGTCCCCTGCCCGACCCGGCCATAGCAATAGCCGCGCCGCTCCAGTTCCGCATAGGCGCGGCTGGCGGTGCCGACGGAACATTCATAGTCAAAAGCGAGATCGCGATGGGTCGGCAGCTTCTCCCCCGGCTCAATGTGACCTTTCTCTACCAGCGAAATAAAGTCGGCGACGATTTTTTCGGATTTCTTCACCAATGACTCCCGTCAGAACCTGAAAATTATATTGTCACAGTGACAATATAGCGTTTGACGGGGACATTATTATAACAATATTGATACAATGTAAATTGTCATTATCCCTTTTGCAGCACGCGGGAATACCCAGATGGACTATGGAAAGATGGCTTTGGTCACCTTGTTTGCCATTTCGATGGTTGGCTCTCCGGGACCGGTGAATATGCTTCTGATGGCCTCCGGTGCGAACTTCGGTTACCGGCGGTCATTTCCCTTCCTGATCGGAAGCATATCGGGGTTTCTGCTGGTCTGCATTGCGACGGCGCTGGGGCTTGGCACGCTGTTTACGACTTCCCCAGTCCTGCAGCTTGTCTTCCTCGGCGCCTCGCTTTTTTACATCCTGTATCTTGCCTGGCGGGTGGCGATGGCCAACCCAACGCTGGCGACAGCGACGGAGCAGCCGGGATTCCTCTCCGGGATTGTGCTGCATCCGCTTAACCCAAAAGCCTGGGTGACCATCGTCGCCGCTTATTCGCAGTTTATTTCGCCCGATGATAGCTACGTGACCCAAGCCATTGTTATTATATTAATTTTTCTTATCGTCAGCCTGCCCTTCAACTCGCTCTGGTGCTACGGCGGTGACATTCTGCGGCGGCTGGTGACCTCAACACAGATCATGCGGGTGATCAATATATCGCTGGCGGCGCTGATGCTGATTGCGGTCGGCTTCGCGCTAGTTCAGGCGGATGTGCTGAAACCCCTGCTCGCTACCCTCGGCAGCTGATATTTCGTTCCAGTTCGCCTCGGCCATGCGCATGGTGCGCTCCGGCGGGAAATGCAGGGTGCAGACGGTCCCGACATCCACTTCGCTTTCCAGGGTAAAGGTCGCGCCGTGAACATCGGCAAGCATCTGGACAAGCGTCAGGCCAAGGCCGGTGCCCTCGTTATTGCGGGCGTAGGAGGTCTGCACCTGACCGAAGCGGTCGAGAACGCGCGGAATATCTTCTTCTGCGATGCCGATTCCCGTATCGGTCACCCGGATATCAAGGCCGTTGTCTTCGCGGATCACAACCGCAACCGTTATGGAACCGCCCTTGTTGGTGAATTTTACCGCATTGGAGACAAGATTAACGATGACCTGCTTGATCCGGGTCTCATCCCCGATGAAGACGGGCAGCTTGTCCGGCACCTCGGCAACCAGTGCAACCCCGGCCTCAAGCGCGCGCACGGACAACATCCGGAAACAGGACTGGATGACCGACGCCAGATCGATTTTCCGCTCGGAAAGCTGAAGCTGTCCGGCCTCGATCTTGGCAACGTCCAATACGTCGTTGATCAGGCCCAGGAGATGCCGACCGGCGCCATGAATATCCGATGAATATTCCTTGTAGTTCGGATGGCCGAGACTGCCGAAGGCCTCGGAGGTCAAGAGCTCGGAAAAGCCGATGATGGCGTTGAGCGGGGTACGGAGTTCATGGCTCATATTGGCGAGGAATTCCGACTTGGCACGGTTGGCAAGTTCCGCCATTTCCTTCGCCTTGCGCAAGTTCACCTCGCCGCGCACACGGTCGTTCATATCCGTCAGCGTGCCTTCGAGATAGAGCAACCTGCCATGATCATCGAAGACACCATGGGCGTTGATCGCACCCCAGGTCATCGTGCCGTCTTTTCGCTTCCACTGGTAGATTTCGTCGATTAGATACTGCTTCTTGGAGAGCAGCATGAGATGCTTGAGGGCAATATCCGGGTTGTCATAAACATCCGCTGCCAGCGTCGAGACCGTGTTTTTCATATCTTCGGACGATGAATAGCCGAGGAAGGTGGCGAGCGCCGGGTTGACATCCATCAGGCTGCCGTCGGCATAGACCTGGAAAATGCCTTCCGTCGCATTTTCATAGATCCGGCGGTGCTTGAGTTCGCTGCGCTCCAGCGCGATTTCAGAAACCCGCCGGTTGTAGATATAATAGATCAGCACGCCGGCGAGCCCGGCGAGTCCCAACAAGACCAGCAACACGGCATCGCGGAAAACATCGACCTGGTTTGCCTGATCGCGCAGCAGTGTGACGGCAATGTCATTAGAGTGGTCGTTCAGCTCTTCTGCCTTCTCGAGGGCTTCCTCTGCCCGCCCGAGCGCCGTCGAGAGCACAACATCGGAGGTTGGCGGCAAGCCGCCGATGCCCTCCTGCATCCATTGCTGAATATCATAGAGCGCCGTTCCCAGAACGCCATAAATCGCTGCCGTGCCGATCAGGTTGTCAAATCCGTATTGGACGCGCTTCTGGGTCAGGAGCACATGTATATCCGTCAGATTTCCGCGGATCAGTTCGATAACCTCCTCACGTTCGGTTCCGGCTACCTGCCTGGCGATTGCGATATTGTGAGTGATCTCATGGATGTTATAGAGAATGTCCGTCATCGCCTGCGAATCCTCTACCACCTTAAGCGGAATGGATTCCTCGATACTGGACAGCGTCACCTGAACATAACGCACCGTGCCGATAACGAACAGGGTTAGTATCAGAATGGCGATAATATAGTTGTTCTGCCGCTTCAGCAAATTGCTGGGTCTCATTTTCCAGGCAATATTGGACAGTTTCTGGGCGATCATCTGAACGGGGCTCAGTTCGGTTTCATGTTCGATTTCAGGGAGGCGACAGAGGGCATGACCTCGTCATAATATCGTTGTGCCCCTGGATGCAGCGGTACGCTCATCGAGGCAAAGGCCGATTTCAGATTGATCGTGTTCAGCTTCGGATGGATGCCGAGTTTCCGGATGCTCGGCAGGTTTTCCCAGAAAGTTTTTGTAATCTGATACACCATTTCGGGACTCTGGTCTTTATGTACAACCCAGAGTGCGGCAACGCCAAGCGTGCGCACCTGCCCGACCCCGTTATAGCTGTCAGCGGGAATCATCGTAGCGGAAAAAAAGGCATTGTCCTTTGTCAGCCGTGCCGCCACGGACCCGTCTATCGGGATCAGCGTAACCAGCCCTTCTTCGTTCAGTTCCGTAATCGCGTTTGACGGAGTTCCCGCAACCACGAAGAAGGCATCTAGCTCGTCGGCGCGCATTTTCTTGATCGCATCCACCGGCTTGATATATTGCGCCTTTAAGTCACTCTCCTGGAGACCATAGGCTTTCAGGATAATGCGGGCGGCGACAAGGGTGCCGGAACCGGGATCGTCCAGCGAGACGCGGCGACCGCGAAGATCGTTTATATTATCAATGCCGGAGCCCTTGCGCGCGACAAGGTGGATATCCTCCCGATAGAGGCTGGCAATGGCGCGAATATCCTTAAACGGCTCGCTGTCCTTGTAGATACCGGTGGCAGTGTGGGCCCAGAAGGCGACATCGGACTGGGAAAAGCCGCTTTCGATATGACCCTCTCGAATATCCTCGATATTGGAGACCGAACCGTTGGCGGTCTGGGCAACGGCCAGCAGACCCGCGACCCCGCAGGGCGCCGGCGCGCAGTCTTTGGCACCAGTGGGGTTGGTGACGGCGCGGGCGACGCCTTGTCCGACAGGATAATAGGTGCCGCTGATGCCGCCAGTGCCGATACGGAACAGGCTGGTTTCCCCAGCGATCGCGGTCTGCCCACCCCAGGGCGAATACGCCGCCAAAAGAAATCCGGCGAGGATGAGTGAAAAGCTGATACGCATTATACTTTCCTTGTTAGTCGGCAAGAATTGTCCTTTTCCCACGCGGAGACAGCCGGTAAGATGTTGTTTCAAGCCTTGACCCTAACATGGCCGCGTTAATGAGCCGTAAACAACGTCCGGACGTGCCGGATCGACAGCCGAATGGATATCATGCAAGACACCGCCGCAAAATCCCCGGAAGACATCGAGTTTCTGAACAGCGAATATCTGCCCCGCCACAGCGTGCCGAACGTCCAGCGCTATTTTGACACAGCCGCCGAGCGTAGCACCGCGGCGCGGGCGCGTCTGGTCGGTGAGCTTGATATCGCCTATGGCGACACAGCGCTGCAGCGGCTGGATATTTTCCCCGCATCCCGGCCCGGTGCCCCTGTCTTCATTTTCATTCATGGCGGCTATTGGCGTGCCCTCGACAAGAGTTTCTACAGCGATATCGCCGAGCCTTTCGTGGCCGCCGGGGCAACGGTTGTCGTGCCCAACTATGACCTTTGCCCGGACGTGTCAATCCCCGATATTGTGGCGCAGATGCGGAAGGCGCTTAAATGGTTCCACAGCAATGCCCAAAAATATAACGGCGATGCGGACAAGATTTATGTCTGCGGCCATTCCGCGGGCGGGCACCTGACCGGGATGATGATGGCGACGGACTGGACGGCGATGGGGCTGCCCGCCGATCTTCTGAAAGGCGCGGCGCCGCTCAGCGGTCTTTTTGATATCGAACCGCACCGCCATACGGACCTGCAGGTCGATATCCGCCTGAGTGCAGAGGACGCAGCGGCGAACAGTCCGCAGAACCTCCCCATTACCGCGCGCTGCCCGGTGATCTGCGCCGTCGGCGGCGGGGAGAGCGCGTCTTTCCACCGCCAGTCAAAGGAGTTCAGCGAGAAATGCCGCGCCGCAGGCCTGCCTTGCGACTATCTGGAAACCGGGAATGACAACCATTTCGAGATTACCGAGCGGCTGCACAAGCCCGACGATCCGTTAACGCTTGCCCTTTTGAAACTGATGGGGCTCTAATATAGAAAACAAACCGGGAGACCTGCCATGACAACAACCCTGACCGACAGCCGCGAAAAGCTCTCCGCCCTCACCGATCAATTTGTCGCCGCCTTCAACCGGCAGGATATCGACGCGGTGATGTCGTTCTTCGCCGAAAACGCGGTGTATCGCGACGCCTACGGCAAATCGCACGAGGGGCTTGCCGCCATC
>TARA_R110001606_G_scaffold11544_9_pt1 | contig 25059 bp, 30 predicted proteins | sample TARA_R110001606 | Tara Oceans TARA_R110001606 (sample SAMEA4398315) | marine metagenome | biome: Polar Biome; feature: [SRF] surface water layer (ENVO:00010504); material: water (ENVO:00002006), including particulate matter (ENVO:01000060) such as... | depth 5 m
TCTCCCATAAACCAGCGCATTCCACTGGATTGATACAACCTTTAATATCAGGTCTTTTTTCTTTTTCCCAATATTAATTGTAGCATACTTACCATCTTCTTCTGTCCTTATCTGTTCTGCTAAAGAAAATCGCAACCACTTGTCTTCTTCGGTTGTGGTTTCATCCTCTTTAAATGCGACTAAAGACAGCAATGTTACATGTCCTGCCGTTAGTTCAACGATTTGAACTAAGTCATTTTCATCAATACTGCTTGGATCATCTGACGCTTCAACTATCTCTCTTGCACCCTCTATAGGAACCTTGGTTCCTATAGGCTCTCCATTATAATCCAAAAGATACTGATTGAAATCAACAGAAACTACATCACTCATCGTAAAATCTCCTTGAAGGATTTTAAGAAAATGAGCTAATCGTTATCTACAATGAACTGACGTACAAAGTTTATTGCAGCCGACAGCCCTGCTACTACGTAAGGTACTACATCTGGCGCAGATAGAATATCAGGCATATACCCCATACCGCTAATGATGCTATACACAAGAGCGCCAGCTCCACCAACCACAGCACCCTTGCCTGTTTTTGAAGCTTCTTTTTTCCCAAAACCAAGTTTAATTAAATCTTTCATTATAGTTCCTTAATGTAAAGGGCGCATTGCCGCCGCGATCACTGTACCGATCAGCACCTGCAATACACCAATAACTGCCTCATGTTCAAACAATGACTGCCACTTACCCCACCCTCCAGAAACTTCTACTATCTGGTAGAAGATTATCAATGTCGTAGCCGCTACGGAAGCATACGCCGCACTTGACTTTTCCTTGCTTCGTGCGTGTTCGCTTTTTGTTAATGTGATGACTTGACGCTTTGCTTTCTTGGCTTCGTCTTTAGCTCCGCGCACTTCGTCCGTACGGTAGCGCAACGCCTCATTAGTCATGCCCTTCGTCTTGTGGCAATCCTCAAGCATACCGTAGAGGACTTTATAGTGCGCCCGCAACTCAGCAAAACTCCCAATAGTTGCAGGGTCTTTTGGCGGTCGCGGTGGCATTTACGCAGATTCCAATGCGGTGATCTTAGCTTCTTTGGTTGCTTCGGCCATTATACGTCTGTTGCGCTGGTGATAATACTGCGTATGTCCGCGCCTGTTTTTATCGTCTTCGCTTTTAGGTCTGCATAGGCCAGCGCAAACGGTGCGACAGGCTCATCGCCAGACTTAAAGGAGAAGCTATTAACTTCCAGCAGAGGCACCTTGTACTCACCCTGCCCTGCTTTGTCTGCCGATAGATATGCCTCAACATGATAGGCCACATGCCACTCGCCAGCGTCCTTTGATACGTCTACATTCTTAACTCTGAGGTATAAGTCGGCTATAGTCGTGCCGCCGATTCCGTTTGCAGTACCTGTAATTGCCATTTACTATGCTCCGATTGTTGGGGTGGTAGAGTTAGCCATTTCGTTTGTACCGAGAGCGTTCACCGATACGTAGTACGTGGTGGAACTATCATTTATGGCCACTTTTAAAGACTCACTGGCGTAGCTGTATGTCCTCGCCCCCGGCGAACCCTCTATGGTGGTCGAGGATATAACGGCAAAGCTGCCCGTTGCTGATGCGACTACGTCCATAAACGAGTGATTACTATCACCCGTATAGCCACATACAATGGCAAAAACACCGGCCCCGCCGATGCTTTGCAATAAGCTTCGCGCCGAATTATCAGCGACCAGAGTTCCCGTAAAACCAGAGAGCATATTGGCCGCGCCATTGCTCGCTGAGTTGCCTCGACCAAAGGAAACCGCGCCCTTAACCTGCATGATGCGAAGTGTTGAGGTTGGGACCTGCCCAACGCCAAGGACACCATTAGTGTCAATCGTCATTCTAATATTTGTCGGTTCTGACCCCGCCGCACCAATATCAGCCGTGGCGAAGTTCAGGTTCCAGTTGTCAGTTGCTATATACGCACCCGCTGTTCCCGCACCCGTTTGCAGATGGCCCTTCCCAGAGTCGAAGAAATCAGAAAACACATGATACGTTGACGTTGAACCCGTGGTTTTATAAGCTCCCGTGTTAACATTGAGATGCGTCCCATCAAACGTCAGGTTCGCCTCGGCACTCAGCGCACTCGTCTCATTGCCCGTCAAAAGATTACTGGTCGCTACCGTAGTGAGGCCCGTCCCACCGTCTGCCACGCCAATCGTATCAGCCGCAATAAACTCAGCGAGGCCGTTGGTGTCCGTGCCGCTGTAGGTGGCTTTGATCGGCTTCTTGTCAGCCATTGTTATTGTCCTTTATTAGTTTGTGCATGTTACGCAGATTCCAGTGCGGTGATCTTAGCCTCTGCCGCTTCAAGACGGATATTGTTCCAGCATCCATCGCCATCCTTGTCGAGATTCAACGCACATACCATAGTTCAACTTCGCCTACTGTAATATCTTTCATCTTAACCCAATTATCGCCAACGGGCTCGCCGCTTCGTATGGGAATCTGCCCCGTTAGTCCGACTGGCACCTTTTCTTCGCGGTCTTCATATGAAACATACTCCTGCTCCTCGTCAAAGTCTGGATTAACAATGCGCTTGCCGTCATCATCGTAAACATACGACCCAAAATCATCGCGCAAATACCTGCCCTTCCATTCATTCAGGTGGTTGTTGCCCAAAAATGAGATAAGCCCCTCTCCGCGCACTACACCCACAACGGACAATAGTGGATGGTCGCTTGCATACTCCAAAAGCCCATCCACTAATACCACACTTTTGCCCACCTCCATCGCCTCGCCTGATCTTGACTCAAAATATTCTCCCATGTCTGCGGCTGGCGTAGTCCAAGAAGTGTCGGCATATCCTGTCCCATTGCCAAGAAACCTAAACTCCCTAGCGCTGCCGGCGCTACTGCTAAACTCAGCAAAATCAAAGCCCGTCCCTGATGCTGTCGTGCAAAACAGAAGTAGCATATTGCCCGTATAAGATGCACTCGTATTTTCAGCCTGAATGCACGCACCTGATGCATGGCTATTGCTGGGATTAAATACGGTAGTTGCTAATGAGGCTGATGGCGTTGAGATTTTACCCGTGGAGTCGATCCGCATCGCTTCGGATGATGCGGCCACCTCAAATGCCAGCGAATCACCCGCATTAGCGGTTCCAATCCTGAACAAATTCGCATTGTGATTCCACCGCAGAATAGCACCAACTGCATCGGACGCAGACCCAAAGGCTAATGTGGCATCAGAGGCATCTGGAACAAGTATTGAAATGCCTCCATGTGTGCTATTTTCTACGACTAAATCATCCTGATTCACATTTGGCGCAACGGTCCCAGCCGTCGCGGTGTGGACATGGAGTGTGCCATCGGTGCGAGCGATGCCCACCCCTGCGTTCCCGACAACGTTCATCGTAGTCCCGTCAAACGTCAGGTTGGTATCAAGGACAACCTTACCCGTGCCGTGTGGCGTGATCGCAATATCGCCATTGGTGGTTGTAGTCGTAATGCTACGAGCTAAGACATCCAAATTGCCGCCCAGTTGGGGCGAGGTGTCGGAGACAAGGCTCTCGCCCACTGCTGCCGAGGTCAGCGCGATAGGATCAGAGGTAGTACCATCGGACTTGATAAAGGGCATCGACGCGCCTGTGGCTGAGACCGTGACGATGGTCGAATCGGCAACTCCACCACCATCCGTAGCGGTAACTGCGGCACCGACAAAGTTTAGCTTTGTCCTTTGCGTTAGACCACTACCCTCTTCTTCTATTGTGTGACCACCTGTTGCAGCCGCCCAGCTAATATCCGTGCCATCAGAAGTTAATACAGTCCCTGCCCCGCCTTGACCCAATACAGTAGTAACACTACTGGCGTTACCATAAATAATTGACCCACGGTCAAGTCCATCTAGAAGATTTAACTCAGCCGTTGTAACTGTTGCTCCATCCAATATCTCTAATTCAGCCTCACCAATAACTGCCGAACCAATAGTGAATCCACTGCCTGTGACTACTCCAGTGCCTGTGATCGTTGTTCCAGTAATTGCCGCTGCTGCGAAGGTTCCACCAGCTACGGTTAAAGTCCCAGTGGAGTGAGTGATAGTCATATTGGCGTTATCAAAGTTGACAACACCAGAAGCCCCTAAGTGTAGGTCGTTATAGCCAAGGGCCGAAGTTCCTAAATCCAGTCCAGCATCAGCAATGGGGTATAACGCAGTTGCGCTTAGAGTTAATTCCGCTGTATTGTTTATTTTGAAATCAATTTCGTTAGCTGTGCCGAAATCAATAGCAGTTTCTGAATCTTCACCGATTATCAAATCTGTAGCGTAGATAGAAGTTATCGTTGTCTGGGCCGCTGTTATCGCTACATCGTCAGCATTGGCCGTGATGCCATTGCCACCAATTACATTGAGGGTGGCAGCACCAGAGGTAGCACCACCCGTCATACCGGTGCCAGCTACTACGCTTGTTATGTCACCCGCTTCTGCCGACCAACTAATATCGGTGCCATCAGAAGTCAGAACAGTGCCGGGACCACCTTGACCCAATACAGTCGTTACACCACTCGCGTTGCCGTATAGGATAGATCCACGGTCGAGAGCATCTAATAGATTCAATTCGGCTGCTGTAGATGTAACTGCCGTAGACCCCAAGGTAAGAGATCCGTCTGCTATAGTGACAGTAGAGTCAAACTTAGCAGCACCATCATCTACCCATAGGGCATAATTGCTTCCACCCTCCGTTGGTGCATTCTTGATATACAGAGTAGCCGCACTGGTCACAGTTCCCGTTGCCGTAATATTAGGCTCTTCAATAGCAACACTGGCTACTAAGGCCGTAGTTCCAGTAGGAATCGTTTGCGCTCCTCCAGCAGTGACATGGAGAGCATACGTGTCTACGGTAGCTGCATGAGCAACCGCAGGAGGGCTTATAGTAACAAATTTATCATCAGCACCAGCAGCCCCAAAAGCAAAAACATCCAATCCAGCATCTACCACAAAGCCATTAGCAATATTATTTGTCTCTATGCGGAAGTCTATATCCGCAGATGCGTCATTAAAGACAACTCTTCCTGCTCCATCGGCTGGCGTTCCAGCTACCATAAACTCAACCGCAGATCCAGCAATAAGAGCTTTAAGCTTTACCTCTGAGTCTTCATCGCCATTGTCGGTGTCGGTCATTATCGCTTCAAGCTCAGCGATAGTAGCTACATTACCCTCATCGTCATCGGCTTGAAACAATATCTCTACACCATCTCCATCTGCTGGCGTTCCAGAGGCGGGATCAATAGAAAAGATAGCGGCTGTCCTCACTCCTCCAGCCGCCGCCGATGTATTTTCAAAACTTTTTAGACCCGTTATGGTCTGCGCTTGCCCCATAACGACAATACCATCTGAATTGCTGTAGTCTACGTTGTTCTCATCAATATTGTTGCCCTCTACAAACGTCTTTAAATTGGTAATCCACCCATTCAAAGGAGCGGCAATAATATCACCACCAGCAACAGGCAGTGTTGAAGTCGTTGGAACGGTTACAGTAGCCATATCTATTCCTTATGCTGCCGTGTTTGCAGTTGTATCATCTACGGTATACCATAATTGGTATCCGACCAAGCTAACGGTTGAACTTCCTGTGATCTTAAAGCCAGCCGTTAAAGCTGTTCTATTGCATCCCCAGACTTTTCTATCGTTTCCACCACCGGGGTACCGCAGTGCCGAGTCATACGTGTGTCCTTCGTCGTATTGCAAGTCAGTCCCAAGTTCTATCGTTCTGGATCTGGACCCACGAATGCCCTCATCGCGTATCATTTGGAAGTCAATAGATTGTGGGCCAGTCCCAACATCCCTATAGAACAAGACAACATTATGTATTGTCTTTTCTACCCCCGGAAATCCCAGATCATTGGGGGCTGTCTCAATCACCCACTGTATGCTGGCACCATCGTCATCTGTTCCGGTATTAGATTTATACATAAACCCAGAGCTATAGCCAGCCAGTAAATCGAACTCAACCCCACTTACAAAGAAGTTACTTATATAGCTCATCTTCGTTGTCTCATGCTTGTCTATTGAGACATCCCCCGTTTCCCAGTCCCAAGACAATATCAGGTCATGCCCTGTCGTATTATCAGGACTCGACATTAGCACTCGTACTTGATGCTCTTTTTCCCTTATACTAGAAATAGCATACTGTAAGCGGTCCATATTGAATTTGGCTTGAAAATCTATGTCTTTAGTAACAATAGAAAACTTGCCCTCTGGAGTAATTACATATCCCCCTTCTCTGGCAATACCAAATATAAACTCTGGCCTTGCAACTAAGGAAGTTTTAGATACGGGATGAAACCCCCTGAGATTGCCTACTTCTTCGTCTGGGACATACTCAATATAGCCAGAGTTATACTCTAATCTGCCGGGATAGACCCCATCTTTTTTAGCTATCCACAGCTTGCCCCAGTTGTCTATTCCACCAATTATAGGCGAACTATTCTCGCCACCGATCTCATACCTACTATTAGAGGGATAGCGCGTTATATCGCCAGTGAAGTCCTTGGTATTAACATCTGACCAAAGAATCCGTGTGTTCTTTTTACTTGAAGAAATAGTAGGAACCAATACAACCAAGGCATTGTTGTGTTCGACTAAGTCCTCTGCTGTAGTAAACACGGTTGAATCTGCTGCAAAGGTGAAAGCAGCAGCGTTGCCAGTGCCAGCCCAAGTGAAGCAGTTGTTTTTTCCGTTTGTTCCTACGATCTTGTCTTCGACAAAGTCCAACATAAAATATTCGTCATTACCACCTGTGAGACTAACGCTACTCGTTATGTCTGTTCTCGTTGAACCATCATCTGTATAGATCTTATCTGGAGTGCAAAACAGTCGCTTGACTCCATGCGTAGCAAACTCTTCTTCTATAAACCCTACCGCTGGCTCTGAGCTAGGGATCACTGTGGTATTGTATTTCTCATAGCCATTGCGAGAAGAGGCTAAGTTCTTTTCAGAGAAATTAATATTTGAAATAACAATACAGTTCTCTGGCGATAGCTCTGGATGCGGATATACCAACCGATCCTTTAGCCCCTTAAGTCTATAGATAGGACTCTTTTCTAAAGAGGTCTTATTAACAGGCAGTGCCATTAATCATCACTCGCATTAGGAATCTTTTCACCACTTCCACGTGAAATATATCTATTAGAAACATTTCTAAAGGCTCTGGATCGAACGCCCTTGTGCTGTTTCCTTCCTAAGTAAGCTTCTTTCCTTTGCTGAAACTTTTGATTAGCCGCCATAGCAGCAGACTCTTTGCCTTTGCCAGCCAGTAAGATTGCTTCTGGCCCATATATCAAAAGATCGTGATAGTCTTCTGGGATCTCTGGCCAATCATCATCATTGATAAGCGGCGGTTTGTGTGCCAAACAGCGAACAATGTAGGTCATTGCGGTGTCTGGCGTATAGTCAAACTCCCACCACTGATAACTTGGAGACTTACCATAGTAGGGGGGGATGACGGATAGTATGTTGTTATCCACATCTTTAACCGTTACATATCCAGCAAACTCAGCACTACTAGCATTAGAAAGAACTAATCGCCTAATGCCAATACCATTAGAAGCAGCATCAAAGCTTGTAGAGGACTCAACTTCAGTAGTTCCACTAAACTCAATAGACTCACGCATGTCTATACCCGAAGACATACCATTTACTATAATGCTATAATTGCCCCCAGACTCATCGGAGGCTGAAGAAGAAACAACTGAAATAACTCCTGCCGTTGCTGGCTGTCTTTGGACTCCATATTCGCCAAACCAATAAGCTCTGAGTGGAGTGCCTGACTCTGAGAGACCCGCACGATTCCTATCGAATTCATGTGGACCCCTCAGAGTAAGTATTCTATCATTGGTGTCATCTTCAATGTTCAACACTTGAGACACGTATATAGGCATCCCGTACTTGGCAATTCCAGAAACGGTAGTAAGAGTGAACTCCCTTCGCTCTAAGTCGTTATCGCCCTCTGAGAGTATCTCCTTATAGGTAAAGTTGATCTCTCGCTTTGCCATCAGTTGGAAATCGTCACCATCTTCCTCTGATGCCAGTAAATTTAGATGCGTATATAGGTCTTTAAATGTAGGCATTCTATCTACTTTTTCTTGGGTCTACCCCTGTTGGGAGTTTTAGCTTCAACCTCTTTGGGTTCTTCTTCGCTTAGATCCTTTTCTTCTTGCGCTAACATTTCTTGCTCTTCAGCCAACTCTTCAGCACTCAACGGTTCCATCTCATCTGGAGCCTCTAAGTCAATCAGTGCTTTCATCTGTTCTGGAGAATTCTTCTTTAGCATTTCCTGTAGAAATGATTCTGTGTTAATTATTTCTCCATCTTTCATTGCTACTTGATTAGGATCAGCAGATGAGTGTCCCATGTCATCAAGCCTTCCCATTAATTTACCAAAAAACTTTTCCATAGAGTTAAACATTTCTGCTTGCTCCATGTTTTTCTGGCGTTCATAGGTCTCTGCAAGTTTGCGTCTGGACTCAGGGCCATTCGTTAACTTTACCCATCCAAGACGAAAACACCACTCGGTATAGCGAGGAACCTGTAGTCCCATCGTTTCCTCTAGAAGCTCTGCTTCCTCTTCTTTAATAACCCTGCCATTATTCATGTCAATAGCAACGGTAGATTCGGCGGTGCCAACAAAGCGCAGGATCAGTCCATCGTCTTCAGAGATGCCAACAATCTCATCGTCCAAGAGCCTGTCTTCCATCCCTAATATAGCAAGTTTGGGATGAGCGACCATTGTAGTTTCCCACTCTTTGTGAGATGTATCAGAAAGATCAGGAGATTGTGCTTCGTATTTCCGATAAACAATCTTTGACTTATCTGTTTTAGACAGAGGCAAGAGAACGCCATCGTCTAAACTAGCTCGACCAGCACGGACCTCCTCCTCCAAAGTACTGGTTAATGTATTGTCAATACTAAGTATGGGCTTAGATGAGGTACTTAACACGGCAATCTCCTTTTATAGAATTCCGCTAATGGTAATTTGGCAATCGGCACTGGAAGAAGCAATCGCTCCTTCAGCTTTGTTTCCCGAACTGCACGGTAAGGTCAATCCAGCAAAGTGAAACGATGTCCCTTCCACGCTGACATCTATCTTACTTTCCCAAATGATAGTTGTTCCATCTTTTACAGTAATGACAGAGTCGGCATCGCCATGACCAGAGACCGCAGTGACAACATACATTCTATTGTCTTGAGCGGCTTTTGCTGCCGTTGCTCCTGAGTTAGTTCCTGCTGCTGTAGCACTCCAATATGATTCCATTGTTTTCTCCAATTAAAGATGGGGCAAGCCAGAAAGACCCTCAAGGATTGCGAGTTAAGCCCAAACTTACCAGCCTACCCCAATTTCTATGCTGCAATTTGAAAATCGTCAAGAATGCGCTGCATTCTCTTGTCATACGTATGGCCACTACGGACCTTTTCGTGTCCTGACCGCGCTATGCCTTCGCGTTCCATTGGGTTTTTTAGAAAATACTTTGTCTTATCAACAAGCTCTTGCTTGTCTTTGTATCCTACAAAGTGCTTGCCTTCCTCAAACCCTAAGTCATCAATGCCTTCTACAGTTGTATTTGTTAACAAGCACGTTCCCGTAGATAGCACTTCAAAAAACCTCATATTCAAATCATTGCGTATGCTAATATTAAAGCCAAGTCTTGCGCGAATAATTCGTACAGCCATGTCTTCAAAGAAGCATTGCCACGCAAGCCATGAATTGGGGAAATGACTAAACGCATGGTCAAGCCATTCTATCCTATTGTTAGAAGTATCGCTACCGTCACCTTCATTAAGGAATCCGACAAAGGCGAGGTCATACTTCTTATCCAATCCTTTGCCCCAAGTGTGATCGTCTTTGTTTTTATGTAGCATCATCTCAGAAAGATTAGGATGTGCCATAGGATTACAAGCCAATGGCAACCAGTAGACTTCTTTTATCCCATCTTTACGCATCTTCTCTACACCCTCTTTTTGAGCGCAATAAACCTTATCAAACTGACGCGCCTTCCAAAGTCTGTAGTCATAGCCCAAGTGCGTATCTACAGCCCAATAAGCTGAAGGGCCGGGGCATTTCCATTCTAAGTCATCCCTGCCATCGTCTACATAAATATACAACTCTCGCTCTGGAAGTTCTCCTTCGGGTCTCCACCGATCAACTTTATCGTTCCATCCCAACTGATGCTTAACAGAATTGAAGGCAAGGGTTGGCGTTCCATTGTTACGAATGTCGCTATTGTAAACAAAGGAAATTCTAGGATCGCTCATGCCACTGCCTCCTCTTTATCCCAACACTTTAAACTTCGGCATTTCAAAGCCAGCGTCCCATGAATATTTTCAATCATTTCTTCTACCCAAAAGTTCTGCGATTCCAATAAAGACTTGGCAGAATGGGGGGTATAGGCGTGAACATGCGTATGGTCAATAAGCATTGTTGGCAAATACTCATGGTTTGGCATAGTCAAAAGCAGCGTACCAGAAGGGCGTAAGACTCTCTTCCATTCATTTAAAGCAGCATAAGGATCGACTATGTGTTCTAATAAATGAGGTGCCATGATGTAGTCAACACTGTCGGTTTGAATTGGCAGCGAAGAGGCATTTGCAGTGGTGTCTGGATTAGCATCATCGTATTTCCTGCCGCCAGCCCCCTTTTCTCCAGCCCTTGCCATGTCAATGCCAAAAGCATCGTAAGCATCACCTTTGTGACCGCACCCTAGATTGAGTCCTTTCTTATCTTTCAAAACATCAAGATGACCTTCAATCCACTCTTCTTCTCGCATCCCCTCTTCTATCTTTTTTGTCTCAGAGCCGTAGGGTTGCCACCCCATCTGGAAGCAAGTATACCATTTCTTTATACCGTGCTTGCGAATCAGGGCATTGTTAGTGAGTTCTTGATGTTCCTTTGAGTCCCAAAAATTAGCATGGACCCTTTGTCCTGTCTGCTGTCCGATGTGATGGAGGTAAGCGGACCTGTCTGCTACAAGGACGTAACCCTTGTCCTGCATTCTTATAGACGAATCCAAATCATCGCCTCCCGGCAACGACTCATCTAAGCCTCCTATCTCTTTCAATAGGTCCGTGCGAACCACCATACAGAATCCAATAAGTAGACCTGTCTCCAGTTCCACTGGAAGGTTGATGTTGAAAAGGTTTTGATTCCCCGACACAAAGTTTGAGCAAGGTCCAACTGCTCCCACCTCTGGCCTATTGAAATGGCGCGTTAGACTGCGCCAAAACTCCTTAGAGTTAGGAGGAAACAAAACGTCATCATTCATCATGCAAAAGAATGGAGTATCGGTCTTTGCTAAGCCGATGTTAATCGCCCCCATCCACTTCATGTTGCTCCCCGGCTGTATTACCTCAATGTTATCTACATCCGTAGACTCAATCATAGAGCAGATATTGCTCTGCGACCCCTCAGTAGGGTCATTGTTTATTATGATGACCTTTAGTGGGTATTCTGTATTTGCAATGAGGGAGTAAATACACCACTGAAGTTGCTGGTAGTTTTGGTATGTCGGTATGCAAATGGTTAGAAGAGGCTCATTCATGCAGAAGCCTCCTTCTTCAATCCATTGCCAGCCATGTCCTCAAATATCTTAGGATTTAAACCTTTAAAGGTCTCATAGTATTCTTCACTAATCCACTCTACTTCCCACTTCTTATGGCGGGTTTTAGTAGAAGTGTCTACGTATCGTTGTATTCCATGCTGATGGCATTTCGTGCAAAAGAAAAAGTCTTCGCCAGCCCCCGTTGACTCAAACCAAGGCTGTGGCATCTGGCGAAAGATGGTCATATCAGAAAGGAACACCCCTGTGCCAAAGGCCAATGCTCCACCTACGTCAGAGTTTGTAATCAAGGTATCCTTTGGGTAGTCCAATACAAACTCACTGCTCATCATAGGCTTGCCAGAAGTCGAGTCTACCGACTCCTTGATTGTCATAATCACAGGGTTATAGGGCTGTCTTGCAGTAAAGGCCAGTGCGGCAACTACAGGAACTTGGTGCCTCCATAGTCGCAAGAACAGGCTGTGATCAAACAACATGTCATCGTCCCACATCAAGCAGTAATCAGCATCCCATGCCAAGGAGGATTCAATGATCATCTCTCTGGCTTTTCCCGGCAAAGAGCATCGGCTGTAATCCAATAAGCCCAATTCTAATATGCCAAGATTGTCCAAGTCTTCTTTGGTAGGCTCTGCACCTAATTCTTCTGGACTATCTGGAGAAATCTTAGGCAAATCATAGGTCAACAACTGCTCTCCAATGGCATTGTACATAATAGTTCTTTGCCGCAACTCGCCAAGGTAGGTCATAAAATCCATGAACCTTGCAAAGCAAGAAGTGTCTGGTCCATTATACCACGGCATTCCAATGACAAGTCTCATTTAATCCACCCCATTTTCATTCTAATGAATTCCCATGTGGTAGCATTCATTGCCATTGTTTGCTTATGTCCTACATGCTTCATCTTCACCTTAGAGGGTGAATCGCTCCAATACAACTCGTTGCATTGGCAGCGATACAACCTCTTAGACGAAGGGTCATGGGGCTTAAACCATGACTTAATTTGATCAAACATTTAACTCTCCTTGAGGGTTTTATCTGAGCTTATTTAGACAGCACGCAAGAAAACGTGATCCACGTAGTTGATGGCACCGAGTGAGTGCATAGTTGCAGTCACCGTGTCCAATGCCACTACCGGACCCAATAAGCCCTGCGTTGCACCCAACGAGCCTAGGCCCACAGATGCTCCTTGATTGCCCGGCCCTAACGGATGACCGGGAATAACCGTAACGGAACCAACGATGCGATAGATCAAGGCCGATTCATGGTACCCATAAACCTGAACCTCACCAACGTCATTGTTGGGAATGTCTTCATTGGCAAGACCGATAAAGCTGCCTTCGCCATTCAAGCAAGAATTGCTCTCCTGTGCAGCTTCGTTCGTTCCGACAGATGAAGTGTTTTTGTTGTTGGTCATTAGATACACTGGATAGTGCGTAGTGATCGTCTTCCCATCAACATTGGTAATATTCACCCAGACTCGTTCAGCGTCAGAGCGATTTACTTGTTGAATCTGCATTTTTTAACCTCTTTTAAATTAAAATGCGCCAACTACATGGGCAATGAACGTATAAATGCCTGTAGTCGTCTGGTCTACCCTCACAGTTCCTTGGGTAGTATTAACGGCCCCGCCAGTAGACGCATTCAGCACCACCAAGGGAGTTGTTGCTTCCTGTGCTGGAGTTGATATGGAAAAAGCCAAAACAGTACCCGAAGTAGGAACCACTGCAATGTGACTATCGGCATCTACTCCAGTAAAAGAACCTGTTATAACTGCATGTTCTCCTACGGGGCTAATGGTATCAATAGTCGGAGTAATTGCTGCCATTTTGGTATCTCCTATTTCTTAAGAGATGCCAGCCAAAACACCAAGCTTGCGCCTGTTGTTGACTGCCAAGTTGCCTTGGAAAAGGATCTGGGCAACAAGAGCATCCTGATCAATGGGCTTCTGAAACCCCTCGTCCGTCATAGCAAAATTAGCCTTGCCATGAATGAACATCATAACGTGGGCCGAGTTCAGCATATACATAACGCCGCCAGTGCAATAGTCATCCCAAACGACTTCAGCACCTTTGAACTTAAGCGTGTCAATGCCAGCATCGGCACCACCCGAAGGATTCTGCTCATAACGTACGCGAGGGGCGATAAGAGCCTCAAGAGCCTCATGCACCGTCTGCGTAGTCACGATGAAATCGGGGGTAGATGCTACGCCCTCTGATCCACGTGAACAGCTATTGTAGACCGAACGCATATTAGAAACAAGGTTTGCAGCCGCACTGCCAACGCTGGCCACCGAACGATTGCGCCATGCCGTATTGTCGGAAGGATCAATCGAAGCATAGGTAGTCGTAGCGGGAGTCTGATCAACAGCCGCTTGCAAGCCTGTCATCTGCTTGCTACCCGAACCAGTGCCATCGCTGAAAATACCCGTAGCAACACCATCACCCAAGGAAAGCTCCGCTTGACGAATCTTCTCTTGCATAATGTCGTTAATCTGAGTCGGACCCTGATTGGACCGCAACGTCAACCCATCAATAGCGATGCCAACGGCACCCTGTTTCCAAGTATACCACGCAGTGGTCTGTCCGATAGAAGGAGTGATACTCAACGTATCAAGTCCCGAATACCACTTAAACGTGTTGTTTTTCCCAGTCATTACTGGGATGCGAATTCGCTCACCACCCTGTAGAACCTTGATACGATTGCCAGACTTAAACCAAGACAGCGTCTTGGCCATATCATAGATATTGTCTTGGATAGCACCGGACGAAAGAATCTCGTCAAGCGTCATCGTAAGCAAGGGTCCATAGGTGCGACTTAGGCTAGATTCTCCAGTAGCCATAATGGAGTTGCTCCCTTAATTAATTGTTAACTGTTAAAATGCTTCCAAGACTTGAGGACTGCTTTAGACACAATGTCGTTTAAGTCATCATCGTCTTGTCGCAACGCTGGCTCTTGAGTGGGCGCATTAGAGGAACGGTTGTGTGAGCTTGCTGCCCTCGCAACTCTCTGCGTCCTACCTCCTTCACCCGCCGATGAAGCACCTTTATCATACTCAGCCTTTAGCAAGTTCTCATAGTTGTATAAGATGTAAAGTTGATTTGGGGTAATCCCCTCCTCTGGCGAACGCATAGATTTGAAAAGGTCACGAACTCCATCGTATATTTCTGGATTCCATACAAACTTCTCTCCATCCATAGCTCCGAAGTCTTCACCCCAACTATCTACGCCTTCCGTAATAGCACCCATCGTCATTTCAACGGATCGCTTATCACGTTCCTCCGCATCTAATTCATGTCTTGATACAAGGCCAAGCTCGTCTACGAATGCTTCAAACATATCTTGCGTCTGCTTGGGCATTCGCTTTAACAACTGTTGCCGCCGCACATCAGCAGGGTCAGGTGCTTCTGGAGTTTTGTTAGCGTCTTCAAGTTTACCAAGACGCTGCTCAAGCTCTTTGTTCGCATTTCCCTGCTGACTTATTGTTCTTTGGAACTGTTTTACCAGATCGGCTCCACCGGGAATCGCGTCAGCATTAGATTCCAGATAGTCCAGCAGTTCTTGTCGACTAGGAGTTTTCTCCGCACCATTAGAACCACCTGAGTGTCCGTTGCCGGGATCAGAGCCGTTCGATGCGTTACCGTTGTCGGGGGAAGTGCCATTCCCCTTTGCCGCCAATACGGAGTCAATAGCTTCCTTGTTCATGGCAGATTCTATCTGCTCAAGCTCTTGGGTAGCATTGGACGTAAAGGTGGGCGTTACTTCAGACATTGTTTAATCTCCTTGAGGTGGGGTTTTTGGGCTGGGCAAATCAGATGCACGTTTATAGTTGTCAACACTCTTACCGTCTTTGTTTTCTGTGCCGACAACAAAGTTGCGCGTATCTTCTTCTCGCTTTTCACCTTCTCTTCGGATGTCATCCAAGCTTCTTCCCGACAGCTTGCTGATAGGCTTTATGGTTTCGGGAGCAGAGGAGTCATAGTTTCTTGCCCCACGCACCTTGTCTCCAGCCTCAATGACATTTAAAGCTTTCATTGTTTGCTCTTTGTGTCTACGACCATGAATGTCCATGTTCAGCGATTCGTCGTAATACGACTCAAAAGGCTGAAACCCAAAGATTCCACTTGTAGGGAATTGATAAACGGCTTCTTTGCCGCAAGACAAACATTCTTGAGGCTGATTTCTTTTACTATAAAGAATAGGTATCTCATGGACAGCATCGCACGTACTGCATTTATAGTCGTAGAAAGGCATTGTATTATCCCATAGGTGGGCGTAGGCCCATCGTATTATCGTTTACCTGTTGCATCGAAGGACCACCACCAAAGCCAGCCCGTTCAGCCGCCTTATCGCCCCCCGGCATTATATTAGCCTTTTGCATCTTCTGCAATAAGCGGGGCATCACCTGTAGCTCTTCCATTGTAAACTCATTGAGAAGATCGGGCGGTATCCCAAAGTTTTTAGTTATCTTTGCCGCTGCCGCATCTTTAGCTGCCCGTGTCTGATCGGTATCATCCAACCCCTGTGGCTTGGGCGTTCCGGGTACAGGATTGCGTAATGGTGCCGAAGGCATCTTCTTGCGCGGCCTTGCCTTGGGCATGGGCCTTGCCTTGGGTGCCATCTTAGCGGCAGGCGTTCCTTGCTGCGCTGGCATAGCCGCAGGAGCAGGAGCGGGTGCCTGTCCTTTTGCTGGTACTTGCATTCTACGTCCTGCCATTATTTTGCTCCAACTCGTAAAGGACCACGGTAATCAGGTCGGGTATCATAAGGTAAGACCTCTACAGACGATCCTACCTCTAAGTATTCAGACAGCTTCATTAGATCTTTTTCCATAAAACGCATACAGCCGTGTGAAACAAAGCCTTCATTTTCAAAGCCTTCTCCAGAAGACTCAATGTCATCACGTTTGTGCGGTCCATGCAGCCCATAATGCTCCCAGTCAAGGCCCATCCACATTGGCCCATAACTTCCTTCAACTTGATCATAAGGCACTTTATTGATTATCTCAGATGTTCCAGTGGGTGTAAAGTATTTCTTGCCGTATCTAATACCCGTAGTGTCTCCCGTGCCTACGGCAAATGATTCTACTTGCATCCCATCGGCATCTAAGAGGTTCGCCATATTACTGTTGGGATTGATCACCAGCCTAAAAGGAGGATTAGGTTCCTTAGAAGCGGCTTCTTCCAGTGACGTATCGGTAACTATTATTTGACCCTTGGGCGATTTCCAGTTCGTGCCTAATGCCTTCTGGGTCCGTAAGACAATCTCTGTTAATACAGGCGATTCTTTTACTATCTTGGTGTCTGTCTGTTCGTCCGCAGATTTGGTCTTCAGCGGCAAGCCTATTGGCTCTGGATCATCTACAGGCAATGGAGATCTTTTGTTGGTAAGGCGATCCATTATCTCTGGATCTTCAAGATCTATCTCTATTTGCTCTGGCTCTGACTCTATATCCTCTGGGCTTTCACCTTCAAACCGCTCTGCTTCTAACTTTACCTCAGTTTTGGACTTTTTTTTTCCTCGTCTTTTGATATAACGCCAGTAGGCACTAACATTCGGAATTTATACATGTTACCTTCTTGCGTCCTGTCAACGGGCATGATGCCTATTCCCGTATAGGAATCAAACGAGTTATGCCACTCAGAAGATCCTGCACTGAAAGACCGATCAAATCCTTCGGGTGCTTCGTCACTTGCTTGTAATTTTGCTTTTTCTTGTGCCATTTGCATGTCTCGGCTTGAGCCTTCTATAACCTTAAAGCCCTTCGGAGGACTGCCAACCCACCAAGGTCTACCCTCTTTATCTTCGTCTTTTACATCTTTTGGTTTCATTAATTTAAAGTTTTCTTCACGACTGCGGCCTAATACAGTTCCAAGATCTTGTTCGGGCTGAGCGGCCCCTGTCATATCCACTTCGGCTGGCAACTCATCTTCATCTGAGTCAACCTCGCGCACAAAAGTGGTGCCATCGTTAGGATCGGTCCAATATTCCACTTTGCCAAGGGTAGCAGTTCCGCTTTTCTTATTTTTATTTTGACGAAGACGATCTAATCCCATAGTTCTTGACGAAGACTCAAGTAGCCCCGGCTCAGAGACTCCTACATCGGGATCATTAATCCATTCAGGTACATAGGTCTCTTCGGAAAACGTGGGATCAAACCCTGCAAACGCATCCTTTGCGCCTCTAGCTACTGCTGCTACTTTGCCGCCAGCCCTTTGGAATATATTCTTACGGTCTTTCTTAGCTGGCTCTGCCACAGGAGTCTCTTCTACCACAGGAGCTTCTGCCTCTACAACGGGGGCTGTGCGACTGATTTTACCATCTTGGCTTAGTGTGTCATACGAACTTTTTTCAGCATCAAATTTATCAAAGGCAGCAATGCTCCTTGAAGGCTGAGTCACTCTGGTCTTCCTACGGGTCTTTTTAGCAGCAGGATCAACCACCTGTGGCAAGTCTACTTCTGGCTCTTCTACTTCTGCTACAGGCTCTGCAAATCTGGGTTTATAGGCTTCTCTTTTAGGCTCTGCAAACCTTGGCTTATAGGCTGGACGATCTTCTTTAGGCTCTGCAAATTTGGGTTTACGGAGTGGTGGGGGCGTGTAGGTTTCTCCACGGGACTTAGCCCTTGCCTCTTCCACGTTATCGGGGCGGCTGAAGTCTTTGTTCTTTCTGCCAAAGCGATTGGCTGCGTCTTTTGGATGCGGCTTGGTATCTTCAGCCCATTCAGCATCAGTAGCACTGTATCCAGATTCTTTCCAAATCTTCCCATCAGGACCCCTGCTCTCAAATTTCCTAAGAGGTCTTTCCCCCTCTTGATCTGTTTCGGCTGGTGGCTTTCTACCCCAAGATTCTTTCCAAGTTTTAACGGGCTTTGAGGAGCGATAGGCTGGATTCTCTTCTTCAAAAGAATCTTGGGCAGGGTCTTGGGTAGAAATAGCCTCATCTGGAATCGTCCTGCGCGACTTGGAGGTAAAGTTTTCGTCCATCATAACCGCTTCAACTTTACCCGTCTTCTCACTACGCTCTATAATCCAAAAACTTCCCTCATCAAGCTCACCGAGATTGTCTTGCAACCAAGGGTCAAGGTCTTCCAGTTCTTCGTCACTCAACGATGCGGACGTAAATTTCTTAGCCATGACTACATGCCTTCTGCACTATTACGAGCTATAGCACTGTTGGGTCCGGCTCCACCACGATCTACTCTCATGGCATCGCCTTGGATAGCTGATTCTGTGGGGGGAGCAGAGCCAGTCGAGGGGGCTGGACCTCCTGCTCCTGCTCCCCCTGCTCCCATAAGAGCCGCCATAGCTCCTTTAGGCAATCCTCCACCTTCGGGACTTGAGCCGGGATCAATCACTTCTGGAGTAGGATTATTCAAAAAGGGCAAAATACGCTCTGGGTCTTGTATGCGATAGCCTCGTGTCAATAAGTCTTTGACCAACTCCGCTACGTCAATACCTACGCCATTATGCGTCTGCATGATCAGTTGGTTTACTGGGCCAGAGGCAAGGGCAATAAGATCCATAAACTGCTTGCGCTCTACGGCTGTAGCGGTAGCGGCTGAAGACACGTTGATCTCAAACTGATACTCGCCTTGAGCAAGGTCTTCTGTGATATTGACAAACTCCGCAGCACGGGGGTCAATAAGAAACATACGCTCTGGCCGAAACTCCGTCGTTAGCTGCCAGAACTTACGGGCCTTACGTACTTGATAGGCGGCGAACTTCTCCGCTCGTTCATCTTCTCTGGCGGTATTGCGCCTGTCTTGGATATTCGCTTCAGTAGCCGAATCTGACTTCGGCATTGAGATAGGCTGTGGAGTGCCATTGGCTCGGTCAAACATCGACTGTACGATGCGTAAGATCTCACCCTTCTCAGGGGGAACGTCACCAAACTGAATGGCCTGTATGGCCCTACCCTGCGCTTCTACCAGCCCCTCTACCTCAAAAGACTCCATATCGTCTGCTTCAAGGATGGCATCTATCTCTTCTTCGCGTATATAACGGGGATCATAGAGGAAGAGGTTCTTTTGCTTGCGTATAACCGACAGGTAGGAGTCCAATATCTCGTTGACCAGACTCTGCATAGAGTCGGCTCCACCCATAATAAGTGGACCTTTAGTGTGCCAATCGACTACGCCATCAGCCAGCGTCAGGATCTCGCAAGGAAAATCCTCAATAGAATCCATAGGCCACTCATTCTCGTAGCGCATGAACTTACTGTGGTCCCTACAGATATCTATCCACAAGTTTTCTTTTTGGTTTGTCCCTGTGATCTGTCCTTTGGCAAAGATTTCATACCCTTCGACCATGCCAAAGTCATCTACTTCCATGCCATCAACCATGTCGGGGGCATCGTCAAGACGAAAATTAGGCTCTAATCCTCCAGTATCCAAGTCTCCTTGGTATACCATCTCATCAATATGCTTTACATAGCGAAAAGCAACCCACTTAGCGTCCCGCAGACCATCAGAAGCCATAGGATCAATGATGATATCCCCCGCTTTCCAATGCACACCATACGGCGATTCCCATTTTATCGTTGTATTCTTGTCGGGAGAGCCTTGTTCTATGAAATAACGGTGGTCTGCTACGTGCGCTTCTAATATGGCCGCACGTTCTGGGGATGTATTGGGCTGTTGCAGGAACTGTGTGTGGGCTTCTATGTGGGCTGTGTGGTTCTGGTCCTGTAATACGGTCGTTATCTCACCGGATATAAGGAATAAGGACTCATCTACGGGGTCATCAATGACTCTGCCGGGGTTTATAGAGGGATCTTGAATGATTAACCCGTCTATATCCGCAGAATAGCCGATCTTACTGCCTCCAAACGGACAGACATACGCATCTAATAAGGCCCGCTTATCGTGTAGAAGCTGGTCTGTCTCCCTATACCAGTAGTCACTGATGCGCGAAACGATGCGTTCCGACCCAATACCCGCCTTATTAAAGGGATGGACAGTGAAAGTGGGGTCGTGAGCGGCTATATTAGCAATAGATTGATCAAGATAGCCAAAAACAATATTGGCTTTATTGCGGATACCGGGATCGGACTGATCCCCCATATTGTACCGCATCTCATCTTGTTCTCTGGTGGTAGCTGCCTCATTGTTATATTGGGCTACTAAGACCTTGGAAGGCTCAAATATAGGTTTCCAGTAGGCAATCGCATGTTCCAGTCTACGCTTCCACCACTCTAGTTGCCCGTCTTTGTTGTTTGGATAGCTTACCATTTTACCTTATTAGCCCAATACGCCGCAGACATATTGCCTTTAGAAATATTCTTTGCATGTCGAGCCTTAAAGCTCTTGCGTCTGGCTTTTTGTTTGGGGGAACTCGGACTGCTTCCCGCACCGCTTACGCCTTGCTGGCCAAAGCGAATAAGCTTGACTTTATCGCCTTTCTTAGCCAGTACGGCGTGGGACTTCTTAGGATGCTTGGGCGTTCTCTTAGGCTTGTTATAGCCAGAGAAAGTAGTGCTGCCACGCTTAATGGCCATTACTGACCATATCCAATGCCAGCGATGCCTGTCCTACCTTTTGTCATGGCACTCATTTTTTTTTTCGCTTTTTTCTTCTTTTTCTTGGGCTTAGCCTTACGGGCAGCAGAAGCAGCTTTCTTGCCAGCCGCTGTATAAGGATAAGATTTACCGTTTACTTTCGGCACAAGATTACTCCTAAGTTAGAATGATACAATCTCTATATAACCTAATTTAAGAAAAGAAACAACCCTTAATTTTCTTGTTAAATGTCAACCAGCGACCAATAATCTTCTTCGGGTGGCAATTCCATCGGTTCGTGATTGCCAGCAATAGGTGCTTCACTGTAAATAACCTTACCTCTTGACCTCCGCTCTGAGCGATGAATAAGCTCGTCAAAGGTGTAATTACGGGGAATCCATTCTTCTCTGGGGGAAGGAGGGGCTGTGCCGCCCCTAAGCTTCTCTAAAGCGAGTCCCAACAGAGAAAAACAGTCTACTTCGTCATCGTGCTTGAAAGTCGGGAATTTCAACAGTGTTTCTTGGACATCGCCTACCCAAAAGCGGTCTTTAGGAAAAAAGACCTTACCTTCTTGCGCTCGGCCCTGTATGGCTCTGGCGCGAACCGTCTTGTCTTTAGAGGGCGTAAACTGCTCCCTAAAGCAGTAAACGCCTCTTTCCTTCATGCGTTGCGATAGAAAGGGACCGACAGAGTTCAATATCTGCCCCCGTTCCTCGCACCACATCACGGGCTTCCACTTCTTCATCATATCAATACACGACTCAATCCAATCGACAGGCTTAGCCCTTTTCTTCCATACATCGCATACATAGATATTTTCTTCGGTGTCTATAGCAAAGACTATATGTACGGTGTAGTCGGACCCCTTACGCTCAGAGGTGGCGTAGTCTGAGCAGCCATAGAAGCGCAACTCCGTAATAGGCGGCATATCAATCGCCTCATTGCGTCCGTAGGTCTTAAACCAATCCAACTGGAAGTAATCGCCATGCTCTACGGTGGGAGACTGTTGGTAGAGTGCTTGGAACTCTCTGTTTTGAAGGACGGACTCTATCTCGCGTAAGGCTGGCACATCATACCATGCTGGCCAGAGGGCTTCGCCCGGTACTCGTCCCAAGGGGTCATCGTCCTTGGCCAGCGCAGGAAGGCTTAATACCTCCCATGCGGGGATGTTGGGATCGTCTTCCGACTGCTTAAGGAGTCTTCCCGCCAGATCATCATCGTGCCAGCGGGTCATAATCAGTACAATAGAGGCGTTGGGCATAAGGCGCGTAAAAGCCGTAGAGCGGTACCAGTTCCAGACCCGTTCACGCTCAGCCAGACTGTCGGCCTCTTCCCGGTTCTTATGAGGGTCATCAATCAGCAAGACTTTAGCCCCTCGACCCGTAGTAGCGGTGCCAATGCCTACGGCAAAGTATTCGCCTCTGGACCCATCTATCTTCCACTTATGAGCCGCCGCCGCATCGGTGGCAAGGCGCACTTTCGGGAAGATGCGCTTGTACTCAGCCGAGTCAACGATATTACGTACATCGCGCCCGAAGTCAGAGGAGAGGTCTTGCCCATACGAAGCGGTGATAATGGGATCGTCAGGATGCCTTCCAATATACCAAGCAGGGAACCTACGCGAGGCTAACTCGCTCTTGGTATGGCGTGGTGGCATGGTGATCATCAGTCGGCGGCATTCGCCCCGCTCAACACGCTCTAAGGCATCGGCAATAAGCTCATGGTGAGGGGCTGGCTCAAAGTCAGGAAAAGTAGCCTTAGTGAAGGGCAGCAGCCTGTTCGCCGATTCCCTGCGCCTAATTATTAATTGAGCCGCCTTAACCGCATCAATCTGCTTCTGCGAATTGTTCAACCTCACCCTCCTGTGTGCCAATTTCGACCGTATTCTCTATATCGTAATCCGCAGGGATCGCATTCTGCTCCACGATCCGCATCAACGCATCCGTAGACATATCGTCTAATGACTTTTTCTGCTCTATCGTCTGATGGATAATCGCTGCCTTGGGCGCATGTAACCCAAGGATCTTACAGCGTTGGTCAATGCACCACTGTATTTTGTCCAACCACTTAGTATCACCGGAGGGCAATAATGACTTGGTCTCTGAAACAAAGCTGGTATTGCCCGTAGACATCTCCGTAGTCGAGGTTTTGCCCTGCTGCGACAAATGATACCCCTCCCAAGAGACTTTTTCCAAATGATCGACTTTAGCCAACTGCATTGCCTTCGCCGCATTGAAGTCATACAAGGCTTGGCTCTGCCACGATGCTTGAAGGTCTTTAAGCCCCTTCTGAACCATATTGCGGCTAATAGCCAACTCTTCAATCATCTCACGCTGAGAACGGCCCTTAAGATACATATCGGCCAATGCAGCCGTATCAAATGCCCTCTCTAAGACCGTACGCTTAGCCTTTGGCTCTTTGCTTCCTCGCTTAATTCGTCTAGGCATCAGAATCCCCGTCCACAACCTTCCTGACTTCTCTATATGGGAAAACAGTCTCACATACTCTACATACATACTCATACGTCTGCAACTTCCAGACTACTCGACTACCGGGATGGTCGCAACCCCCCTTAAGCGTTCTCATCGCCATCTGAGCATCCTCCCATTCTATATAGGCCAATGCCTCGTCATAAGCCCCATACTCATAAGGCACATGCTCCATAACCGTATTACTCGTCTTCAACCTTACGGAACTCTATAAGATGGCTCATCTCAGCCCATGCCTGTAATGGATGAACGTGCCTGTCCTTTAAATTCTTATGCAATGCAATGATTTTTGATTCAAAACCAATGCACTGCTGATCTTCTATCACTGTATCGTCCATATCTATATCCATCATGTGTATGTCTCCTTGTGTATTAATATACGCGATATGTTCCACGTGAAACATATTTTTTTTATATAGGGTAATAGTGGGGGAAATATGGTGTGTGATCTATGAGTGCATTAAATATTAAATTACATGACGCGGGGGGAACGACGATTCCGTGGCGGCATAATGCAACGGAAGAATCGACAGACAGAAACAGGCCGATTTTCTGTTAGACTCTGTCTATTTCTGGCTGTCAGCACCTGTCGGACCACTGATGCCACGATAACACGGGTTCTTCGCGCCATTATCCGTATCAAGATTCTTGATCGCGCATCAATCAGGCTGTCGCCTTCTTTACAGCCTGATTCTGGAGGGAGTCCGTAGGGAATCTGAGCGTCGGACCCTGCTCTCTGTCCTTCGGCCTATCTGGTCCCATCCAATCAAAACCCGACTCTTATTGCAAGCAATAGGGGTGGAATCTGGCTTGTTGGCTGTTTGGAATGGCTCTGACCCCCTCTCTCTGCTACTCAGAGAGGGGGTAGGCGGGTGCTGAATGGTATTCAGAGCCAGAGGAGTTGACAGGCTGTCTCAGGTCTATTCTTCTCTCTGGTAAGGCAGAGAAGAATCACGCCTAGGCGTGCTGAATGATATTCAGAGGGCTGGCTTTCAATCCCCTTTAGGGATTCACGCGCACCAAGCAGAGCTTCATGTGCGTTACTATCCAAATTCGGCAAAAGTGGGGGTGCAGAAATTGCATCGACTTTTCCTTAAGGAAGAATGGAACCAACGTGTGTGCGAAAGATCCGCGCGTGTAGGATGCAAAGATTGCTGGCCGATTTGGGAAAAAAGCTGGATTTGCTGCAAATTCTGCACTTTGGGGGTCGCGCCTACACGGAAGCAAAGCTTCTTATGCGTGTAATGCAGACATGTGGGACGTGCGTGGACTTCGTCCTATTCGTGCGTTGGAGTCGAAGCCAATGGGTATCCGCGAAACATTCTAAGCCGTATGCGTCGTTCCGTATACGCGAGGCAAAAAAATCTCCCTTTAGGGAAAAATGTTTTGAGTGGCCAGTGGCACGGCGATTGCAATGATGTTTGCCGTCACCGTTCGCTTTCCGGTTCGGTTGACTTCATCACCCCCTCCAGTAGCGAGGGACGCAAGGTC
>TARA_R110001606_G_scaffold352215_1_pt1 | contig 25021 bp, 26 predicted proteins | sample TARA_R110001606 | Tara Oceans TARA_R110001606 (sample SAMEA4398315) | marine metagenome | biome: Polar Biome; feature: [SRF] surface water layer (ENVO:00010504); material: water (ENVO:00002006), including particulate matter (ENVO:01000060) such as... | depth 5 m
GCGAACTCTGGTCAGGCGGTTAAGATGGGGTTCGTGGAGCGCTTACGTACGAACGGTCACCTTGGGGTCGGCTTTTGGATGGATCATTCCGTAAAGGTCTGCAACAACCTGATCCTTGTCTGCCAGGAGCGGAAAATTTAGCCCTGCGCCCTGGGTTTTCTCGATGTCCTTCGCCCAGTCGTTATGTGAATCGAGCGGATCGACGGACACCCCGATCAGCTTCACACCGCGCCTGGCGAATTCGTCCTTACGCTTGGCGAAGGCACCGAGCTCTGTGGTACAGACTGGCGTGTAGTCGGCGGGGTGTGAAAACAATACGGCCCAATCGTCTCCGAGCCATTCATGAAACTGAATGTTTCCCTCGGTGGATTCCACGGTGAAATCGGGAGCAGTTTCTCCAAGTTGCAATGTCATCGTTTCGTTCTCCTTTGATTTGGCTGTCATTCTTCGTTCGTCCGCACAGACGATATCTTTAAAGTAAACTTTAAGGTCAAGGCTTTTGTCACAAGTTTTTCAACCAGTTCAGTCATGGCATTGCCCAAGTGCTGGCCTCAGTCAGATCCATCCGATTCGGCATTGGTGGTTGTTTTTTCACGCAACAAGCTTAAGGGAACGAGAAGTAAGGCACCGAGGATAAGACTGTAAGCGATGGCCTCTACTTTACGACAGTTCTTAAGGATCAACTTGATCAGCACGATTGAGACCACCACCGCGATTCCGATAAAAAAGTAGCGCTGCCCGCAGGCCGGAGATTGACATTGCTTAACCCTTGAGCGCCAGGATGCGCCTGGCACCGTTAAGCACAATGACCCCCGCGATGGTGCCTATAATCAGGTCCGGATAATTGGATCCGGTCCACGCGACCAGGGCGCCGGCGGTGATGACGCCCAGGTTGATCACCACGTCATTGGCCGAGAATATCCAGCTTGCCTTCATGTGCGCCCCGCCTTCTCGGTGTTTGGATATCAGCAGCAGACAACTGGTATTGGCAATCAATGCGACGAATGCGATAGCCATCATCATCAGCGATTCAGGCTCACTGCCAAATACAAAGCGTCTCACCACCTCCACGAGTACGCCAACAGCCAGAATCAGCTGGAGTACCCCCGCAAGATGCGCGGCACGCACCTGCATTCTCACGCTATGCCCAACCGCATAAAGGGCGAGCCCGTAGACCGCCGCATCGGCAAAATTATCGAGGGACTCGCCAATCAGGCCGGTGGACTGGGCAATCAGACCGGCAGTCATTTCCACCACGAACAGGACTGCATTGATGCCGAGCAACCAACGCAGGGTGACGGACTCCTGCTTGGCAGAGGCTGCGGAGGACTCGGCGGCCTTGATGGTCTCCGGATCAGCAGCGGCGGTTTCCTGAAGCGAGGCTCCCAGCCCCAAGGTGGTCAGTTTCGCAGTGATAGGATCAGCCTCTCCATCGTGTACGACCTTCAACCGGCGGTTCGACAGATCGAAGGACAGCGCCCGAATCTCATCAAAGCCATTCAAGGCCAAGCGAATTATTCGTTCTTCTGACGGGCAGTCCATCTTCGGCACGGCATAAACGCTGGCCCATTTCCCCGATGCTTCAGAGGAGCCCCCCTTATCGGTATCTGCTGGGGGCGTTGCATCGCTGCCACAGGCGTCTTCACAGGTTTTGTTCATGATAGGGCTCCACTTGAGTATTATTGAATAATGATTTAAAACCATATAGCCACTATAAGGTCAATAAAGCGGAAATAATCCGTTGAGGAGGAACCTGATGCGCATTGGACAGTTGGCACGGTCAGTAGGGGTCGATACCCAGACGATCCGCTTCTATGAACAGCAGGGCTTGTTGCCGCCGCCAGATCGGCAGGAGAACGGTTACCGTGTCTATACCGAGAAGCATGGTGAACGGCTGGCTTTCATCCGTCGCTGCAGGATCCTGGACTTGTCACTGGCTGAAATTCACGAACTACAGAGCTATCAGGACAACCCTCATCAGCCCTGTACAGCCGTCAACGCCTTGCTTGATGGTCGCATCTCTCATGTGCGGTCGCAGATAACAGCTCTGCAGGCGCTTGAGAAACAACTCGTTTCACTGAGAGCAAGTTGCAACGATGACCGGGAAGTTGAGGCTTGTGGGGTTCTTGCAGGAATCAGCGCGGGCCGCGGTCAGTCCGGAACCTTGGCGATGGCACGGGTAATAAGACCCACCATTACCGGGCTGTCCCATTCTTTGGCGCCGACCAAGCGGCCAATTTCACGACCTTCATGATCAATCAACAACGTCGTAGGGACGCCTTCTATACCAAGGGTTGAGGTAGCCAGGGTGGACGGATCAATATACTTGCGAAGATGTTGGACACCCGTTTCCCGGTAGAATTTTTCAACAACTCTGATGCCGGTATGGTCAATCGACAGAGCAACCACTTCGAATTGCTCTCCCCCAAGTTGAGCCTGGAGTGAGTCCAGCGTCGGCATTTCCTCACGACAGGGCGCACACCAGGTCGCCCAGATGTTGAGCAACACCACTTTGTCGTGAAAATCTGCCAGCGTTAAAGGCTTACCCTTTTCATCTTCCAATGCCAGTTCGGGCAGGTTCCGCGGCGTTTCCCAGATCAGAAACCCCTGAGGGCCGACCGAGCCCGGAACTTCCCCTGCAGTCGAAACGGCGGGAGCTAATGAAATTGCAAAAGCGAGCATTGCCGCCAGTACCCAGGCTAAAGGTGTAGGTTGCTGCCACATCAATGGTTGCTCCCGTTAACGGTTGTCGGTCTCCTGCCTCGTTGCTGTCCACAGGGACTACTCACTCTGCATCAGGCCTTCGATACGCCTATGCAGTCGGCTCCAGAACCCATCATCGGCTGCGGCATTGGGACCTATGGCAATGGCCTTGAGATAGGTCACCAGATGTTCAGGCTGAAATTTCAAACCGTGAAAGCGGGCACGCATCCGCCCCTGCGGATCGATCACGTGAGTGACTACACCATGTACCTGGACTCCGTCCCCCGTGTCCGTGAATCGAACGCCGTAAGCTTGGGCAAGCTCCGACGTCAATCCGGGCGGTTCGTCCCTGGCCCGGTAGAGAAACTGCCAGTTGCCAGGGTTGAGGTCGAAGTTCTCGCCGTAAGCGCGCATGTTTTCCCGTGTCCCAGCGACATCTTCACGATCAGTGGCAATGGTGATGAAGACCACCTCTTCGCTCAGCCCTTCGTCTTCAACCCCAGCTTGCAACTGCCGGATCAGGTTCATGTGCAAAGGGCAGGCCTCAGTGCAACGCGTGTAGAGAAAATTGAGCACAACGGTTTTGCCTTTTAAATCCGCCAGGGAGACAGTGTTACCGTCGCTGTCGGTGAGCTCAAACGGAGGGGCCGGTTGGTCGACAAACTGGGCATAGCGTTCTTTTTCATTTAACGACGCTTCGACATCCTCCATTGAGTGGGCATAAGCCTTGAGGCTCCCCAGGGCGACCATGGAAATCAGGAATACTCTTATTATGCTGTTCACAGTGGTTCTCCGTTTGATTCCTTTTTGTAAGGAACTCATAGGGTCATTGTGTCTTGGTATCGTCCAGATTCAGAGTAAGGGGCAGGTCAGCCGGTGCCAGGCAAACGCCTTCGTCACTGCAGGCCTGTACCCGCACCGTCATGTCGAGCTTGCCCGCCTCTTTCAACATGGCGGTCTGTTTTTCGTCAGGCAGCAGCCGAATGCTCGCGTCATCGTCGTAAACCGCAAGGGCAGTATCCCCAAGGGTAATGTCGCTGACCCGACCACGCGGATACCGGGTCGGAATTTCAAGTGACTGGCCGTTAACCGAGGAACTCGCGACCGTGGGAATCAGGAACTCCATGGACGCCGGGTTGGCGTTCACGTGCCAGCCCGGTTCAATGTCCAGTGCCAAAACGATTTCACCGGCATCCCCTGTCAGGGTTTTACTATCTCCAACAATTTTCAGGCGCACCTTGTCGGAAGAATTTGCCAGCCCCGAACGGGCACTGGGTGCTGGAGCATCAGAACTGGCGCGCTCCGTTTGTTTGGGACTGGCAGTATTTACGGGATTATTATCGATCAAAACGAATGCGGCCGCGCCCGCGAGCAGTAACATCGCTACGCTGGCCAACCATACTTTGTGCCGAATCACCATGATTCACCTCCAGTGTCTAACGTTGTGAGTTTCCGGTGCGGTCGATAGCCTCGACCAGGCTGTCGGTGTCAAAGAGTCCCGTGAAACGGGCGATAACGGCGCCGTCACCATCAATGACCGCTGCGAACGGTAAGGCCTGTCCACCCGTCGCGGTTAACAATGCGTCCCTGTCAGGGTCACTCGCTGTCACATCGACCTGTATGGGCACCATGTTGGCGCGCCGCACGGCTTCCGCCACAGCGGGCTCCTTATACACCGTGTGCTCCAGTACTTTGCAGTTAATGCACCAGTCCGCGGTGAACTCCAGCAAATGGGGCTCGTCACGGGCTTCTGTTTCCTGCAGGAGTTCCAATGAATAAGGTTGCCAGACAAGCCCGCCCTCACTATTCTCCGCAGGAAATGCGAAGACCAGCACCGTCGTAAGCGCGAGGCCTGCTGCCGTCGCGGCGATCACACGTACGGCTCCGTTGCCCTGGATGAATCGGCGGATACCCCAAAAGAGGACCAGTGCTAGCCAGGCCCACCATAGCCACGGGTAAACCGCTTTGGGGACCAGGCTCGCGCTGAAAAAGACAGCCGCAGCCAGCAAAACCAGCGCGAGCACTTCACGAATGGCAAGGGTCCAGGGACCCGCCTTCGGCAACCGACTCAGCCACTCGGGCTTGAGCATAAGTATCGCGTAGGGTAATGACAGCCCGAGCCCGATACTGCCGAATATCCCCATGATCACCAGCGCCGGCTGGGTGACTGCAAAGGCCAGAACCCCGCCCAGGAAAGGCCCGGCGCAGGGTGCAGCCAAAACGGCGCTCATCAGCCCTGAGACGAATGCCTCAAAGTAACGCCGACCATGGGCCGAGGCGGCAAACGCCGGAATCGGGATGGGCAGGTCCAGCCAGGTGACCACCGCAAACCCAACCATCAACGCAACAAGGACAGCCACAAATACCGTTGACTGGAACAAGGTGCCCCAATTCCACTGCAGCAGCGCGGTCAGGCCGCCCAGCGTCAGGAAAAAGGTCAGTGTTCCGGCCGTGAACGCCAGCGCAGCCAGCACACGGTGTGAACGCTGGCTGCCCGCTTCCCGCAGGATGGTCCGGACCTTGATGGGAATCGCGGGCAGAACACAGGGCGTCAGGTTGAGCAGCAAACCTGCCACAACCGCCATCAGGATCTGGCCAGCGATGAGTAAAGAAGGAAGCTGGTCCATTACTCAGCGATTCCCAGCGCCCTTGCCAAACAGAATGTCATAACAGGTAGGCTCCCATCTTTAGGTGTTAGGTAGTAGAAAACTGCTTGAACTATCCAAAGAGTCTGATCCGGTTTTTATCGCTGGAACCCGTTCTTGCGCCCCCCGCGTCGGGCCAAAAACAGCTTCGCAACAATCGGCAACAGGGTAATGCCGCTGACGAGAATCAGGATTATCGTCAGCAGTCCGGACTCAGTTGCCATGAGCAATTCGCCAAACATTGTGATCAGATAGGCCGCCGGAATAACACCGGCCAGAGTGGCGACCACGAAGCGCCAAAAAGCGAGCGGTGTCAGACCCGCTGCGTAGCTGACCGCATCAAATGAGATAAAGGGCACCAGCCGTGACGCAAAAATCACAAGCATCAAGGCGCCCTGAGAGCGGTCCTTGCCCAGCCACTCCAATACCGGACGTACCCGCCTCCAGCGATGTATAACGTCGTAACCCAGGGATCGGGCAATGGCGAAGGCTATCAGGGCACCGGCCTCGGCCCCGACAACCACGAACACCGTCCCCCAGAAGGAACCATAAACCGCCCCGGCGACCATGGCGACCGGGGCACTGGGGATCGGGCTCAGGACGATGGCCATGATCATCAGGCCGATGACGCCCACAGGTCCCCAATGCCCCAATTGATCGACCCATTCCCGCAACGCAACTTTGTTGGTCACGGCGGCCAGCGCTCCAGTCTCCAGCATGACCCAGTAGATCGCCGCAAAGACGATCAACAGAAGCAGGACCCCGGCCACCTTTGTTTTTGCGCTCAACCTAACTCCCTCATTTGCCGGTGGTTCCTGATAGCTTTTACGTTTCAGAGTGGGATTCATAATCCCTTCTGGTGTTCTTCCTCGCGCTTCCCGAATCATCTTTGTTTCTGGAAAATAGGTACTTGGTGAGGGCGACGGCGCCAAGCACAAGGGCGACAATGAGCAAAAGGGATATCAACCCCATTCCGGCCATTCCTAGGGTGCATGCTTCACTTGTCACCATGTCAATCTCCTGTCTCTGTGTGCCAGGTCTTTTAGCAAACGCTGGCTTGTGCTGCTCCACTTTCGCTTACGTTGCTTGCCGCAGAGTCTCTGCTATCGGATTTGAACCGGCCAAGCCGGAGGGAGTTGGTCACCACAAACACGCTGGAAAGGCTCATTGCACCGGCGGCCAGCATGGGGTTAAGCAGGTAGCCGGTAAACGGGAAAAGAACGCCCGCTGCCACCGGGATAAGTGCAAGGTTGTACCCGTAGGCCCAGGCAAAATTGCCGAGGATCGTTTTACGGGTGCGTCGGGAAAGCGCGGCGGCATCCACGATTCCCCGAAGGTCGCCGCGCATCAAAACCACGTCGCCGGCCTCGATCGCAATATCAGTACCCGTGCCGATGGCAATACCCACATCGGCCTGGGCCAATGCGGGGGCATCGTTGATGCCGTCACCCACGAAAGCAACCCGTGCACCTTCCTCCTGCAGTCGCTTTACCTCTGCCGCTTTCTGGTCCGGCAATACCTCAGCAAGCACCCGTTCAATACCCGCCTGCCGAGCGATGGCCTCGGCGGTAGCGCGATTGTCACCGGTGAGCATGGCCACACTCAGCCCTGCGGCCTTAAGCGCAGCAATCGCCTCCAACGAACCATCCTTAAGCGGATCGGCCACCGCAATCAGCGCGGCGAGGTGGCCGTCGACGGCAACATAAAGCGGGCTTTTCGCCTTTTCAGCGAGTGACACCGCGCTGTCGGCCACGTTGGTCAAATCGATACCAAGGCGGCGCATATAACGGTCCGCACCCACATTGATCCGGTGCCCGGCGACCTGTGCCTGGATCCCGTAGCCCGGCTCTGCCTGAAAATCACTGACCGCTGGCAACTTGAGTCCTCGATCCCTGGCGCCCTTGACGATGGCTTCCCCAATGGGATGTTCGCTCTCGGTTTCCACAGCTGCGACCCAGGCCAACACCTCATCCTCACGGCCTTCCACCAGAATGAAATCCGTCAGCTCGGGCCGGCCCCGGGTCAGGGTGCCAGTTTTGTCGAGGACGATGGTGTCCATCCGAGCCAGTGTCTCCAGGGCCGCCCCTTTGCGGAACAGCACGCCCATTTCGGCGCCCTTGCCCGTTCCGACCATAATGGCCGTCGGCGTGGCCAGCCCCATCGCGCAGGGGCAGGCGATCAGCAGCACACTGACCATTGTGACGAAGGCAAAGGACAGTGACGGAGCAGGCCCGAAGCTGAACCAGGCGATGAACGTCAGGATTGCAAGTAGGATCACAACAGGTACAAAAACCCCGGCGATCCTGTCAGCCAACGCCTGAATCGGGGGCTTATCGGCCTGGGCCGATTCCACCATGCTAATGATCTGTGCAAGAACGGTGTCCGCGCCCACCCGGGTAGCCCGAAACGTCAGTGAACCATTCTTGTTGATGGTTCCACCCACCAGTTCGGCGTCTTTCTGCTTGGCGACCGGCACCGGCTCGCCGCTGATCATGGACTCGTCCACGTAGGACTGTCCCTCTTCCACCACGCCATCAACAGGAACGCGTTCGCCCGGACGGACCTGGATACGGTCGCCAGGCACTACCGCTTCAATCGGAACCTCGACGGCTTCCCCGTCCCGAATGACACGGGCGGTCTTGGCCTGCAGTTGCAGAAGCTTTTTGATCGCCTCCGACGTCCGGCCTTTGGCGATGTGCTCGAAGTAGCGCCCCAGCAAAATGAGCGTCACGATCACCGCCGCCGCCTCGAAATAACTCTCGGCGGTGCCGGCGGGGAAAAATCCGGGAACCAATAATGCCGCAACGGAGTAGAAATAGGCGGCGCTGGAGCCGATCATGACCAGGCTGTTCATGCCGGGGTTGGCATGGCGCAGCTCAGCGTAGCCGGACCGGAAGAACCGCGACCCGGCGTAAAACAGCACCGGCGTGGTCAGGAGCCATTCAATAGCCATCCAGCCCCGATGAGACAAGACGTTGGCGTAGATAGCCTCAAGAGCAGGAATCATCTTGCCCATCGCAATAAGAACCACCGGGATGGTCAATACCGCAGCAAAGATCACTTTCCGGCGAAGGTCATTGCCCTCCTTGTCCTGCTCTTCCGCTTGAGAGCTGGTATCCGGTTCCCGAGGTTCATAACCGGCGTCCCGGATGGCCTGATGGATGCGCGGCAGCGACAGGGTGTCCGACAGGAACGCCACAAAGGCTTTCTCGGTGGTCAGATTGACACTGGCCTGGATCATACCGGGCTGCTTGTTCAATGCTTTCTCAATCCGAGACACACAGGAGCCGCAGGTCATGCCGGTAACGGGAATTTCCGCAGACTTTACCCGTGGCTGATAACCCGCATCCTGAATTGATTTGACCAGGGTAGCCGGAGTGGCGGGCTGATCAAATTCCACAGTGGCTTTTTCAGTGGCCAGGTTGACTTGGGCTGCCGAGACACCGAGCTGAGTCGTGAGAGCCCGCTCAATGCGACCTACGCACGAAGCGCACGACATTCCTTCAATACCAATCTCTATTTTCTGCATCCTGACTTTGCTCCTCCGCGCAACCAATCCAGCATCTCGTAGATCAGTTGTTCCAACGATAAACGGGCGCACTACCTTTCCTGGGCAATGGCCTCAACGATCGGGCAACCATCCATCGGCCCCTCTCCCGAACATTCCTCCAACGTTTTCGACAAAACCGCCTCGATACGGGAAAGACTCTGGATCTGGTGCCGGATCTTTTCCAGTTGCTCGCTCGCGATGCGTTTGGCCTCTGCACGGTCACCATTGGCATCCTGAAGCATCAGGAGTTCACGAATCTCGTCAAGAGTGAAACCCCATTGTTTGGCATGGATGATGAACTGCAGCCTGGCGACCGCATCCTCGGGGTAACGGCGATAATTGGATTGGGTTCGCGCAGGCTCGGGCATGAGATTTTCCCGCTCGTAAAAGCGAATCGCATGACTGGCCACGCCACTTTGATTAGAGAGTTCGCCGATATTGAACGTTTTCATTCATTCACCTTAAGCTGAGTCATCAATAACTGTTCGTAACCATAACCTTAAAGTTAACTTCAAGGTCAAGGGCTTTTTGAACGACTCGTAATTGCAAAATCCGAACAGGTGCTCAAGACTCATTCGACACGCCTTTTGTTTCATGAACGGATAAGAACCCGGAGACACTGCGATGAAGGTTTTTGAGAAACTATTTATTTTGATGATGGGGCTTATCCTGCCTTTCTCCGCTCTTGCCGACGGCCCCGGGCGCATGGGAGACGGTGTGATGGGCGGCGATATGATATTAGGCATGGGAATCTTCATGATGGTTATCTGGCTTTTTCTGATCGCCCTGCTATTGCTTGCGATTCTCGCACTGATCAAATATCTGAGGAAAAAATGATAAGCCAGGACAAAGTTCAGCGCCGCACAGTGCTCAGGGCCATGGCGGGTTCAGGATTTCTCCTTACGCTGTCACCGGGATTCCTGCTTACGGGTTGTGATGGTGGTGTAAGAGCGGTCGAGTCGGGAACCCTCGGCCTGGATTCAAAGGAATACGATGTTGAACTGAGCCTTCGCGCCACGTCCGACTCGGTCCCCATACTCCCCGGCGGCCCCAGTGAGGTGTGGCGCTACAAGGCCGAGTTACTGAAAGGTCCGGAAGATACGGTTTCCGAAAATGCAGACAGCTACCTGGGCCCAACGATCCGGCTACGCCGTGGCCAGACAGTGAAATTCCATCTTCACAATGAGCTCCCGGAAGATACCACTGTGCACTGGCACGGGCTTCATGTGCCGTCCGACGTAGACGGGCAACCAAGGCTGCCAATCCGCCCTGGCGAGTCTATGACAGTTGGCTTTGAGGTGTTGGACCGGGCCGGACTGTTCTGGTACCACTCCCATGCCCACGGCGAGCAGGGTGGGCGCGTGGGGTTCCAGAGCTACGCGGGGCTTGCCGGACTCCTGATCGTTGAAGACGACGAAGAGTTGGGGCTCAAACTGCCTGCCGGTAAGAATGAACTGTTATTGGTGCTCCAGGATCGGACCTTCGCAGGCGCCAACGAGTTGGTATACCTCGACGGTGGCATGGGTGCCATGATGGATCGCATGCGCGGTTTTCTGGGGGATCGGATATTGATCAACGGCGCTCCCCCGACCACACGCAAGGTCGTCACTCGCCCATACAGAATTCGAGTTCTCAACGGCTCCAATGCCCGCATCTACAAGCTGGCCTGGAGTGACGGGCGCCCCGTCACGGTTATTGGAGCCGATGGCGGTCTTCTTCATAAACCGGAAGGCAAACCCTATGTGGTTCTGGCTCCGGCTCAGCGGCTTGATATCTGGGTAGATCTTTCCGACTCCCGACCCGGTAGCACATTGGAGCTTATCAGCGGTAGCTATGAAGCTGGAATGATGAACGGCGGCATGATGGGCGGAATGCGGATGATGGGCAACTCAGGTCTGCCCGCCGGCAGCCGATTCACCCTGATGACACTAGAGGTGACCGAATCGATCAATACCGCCGAGACCCTTCCTGCGCAGCTCGCTCTGGCGCGGGAAAAAATACCCGTTACCGATTCCACACCGGTGAGGCAGTTTGAGCTAAGCCAAGCGATGATGCGGGGTTTCGCCATCAATGGTCGGCGCTTTGCCGGAACCACGGTTGCGGATGGCGAAAAAGTCCGCTTGGGGGATACGGAAATCTGGGAATTCCGGAACAACACACCAATGCCCCATCCCATGCACGTTCACGGCTTGCAGTTCAACGTTATCGGGCGCGATACCAGAGGCCATAGCCGTGGTTGGAATGGCCTGACCCAAGGACTGGTGGACAGTGGTTGGCACGATACGGTTCTTGTAATGCCGGGTGAAGCCGTTCAGCTGGCGATGACCTTTGAGCGTTTCGATGGCCTCTACATTTACCACTGTCACAACATGGAACATGAAGACACGGGGATGATGCGCTATTTTCAGGTGCAGAACTGAGCGCCATGATTATCCGCGACAGTTATGGCGCTTAGCTCCGGTTGGAGCCGGATGAACGCGAAACTCATTCTCTGGCCGATAGCGAGCCTGGACTTTTCTGTTCAATACCATCGTACAGGCCTTTGAGGATTTAACTTGCTCCTTTTGATTCAGAAGTAGTCGTGTCATTGAAATAAAAAACTGCTAGGATTTGGTGAACTGAAAGATGGACTGTGTGTCACAGCCTCGAACCTTCACAACTTGATGCCTGGAATCAGGATGACCGCAACGACCCGCCAATTCATTTCCGCGCTGCTATCGCTGCTTCTGGTGATAAGCGGTCCGGCGTTGTCTATGTCCAACATAGCGGACGGCCAGGCGGATGCGGCAATGACAGATTGTGGTTCCATGATGACGGCTCAGGCTGAAAGCACCAACTCGTCATCAGACACTGAAACTAATTGTGCCTCGGTCCCAGATATGGTCTGCCCGAACGCCAGCGGGTTGAGCCAATGTGGCGTCAACGTCAGCTTCGCTCTCCTACATGGAAAATCCATAGGTTTAACCGATACCGGATCCCAACCGGTATTGACCGCCCGCACAGACCTCTATCAGGATCCGTTCCTGACTTCTACTGCGCCCCCTCCAGAACATCACTCCTGAGTTGTAACCCGGATTTTTGCCCATCGCGGCGAAGTCATTGACGTTATTTCTTACAACGATTTTGTAAAAAGCTCCGTGCTTTCGTTCATCACGGATCTTTAACTGGAGTGAATCAAATGCGCAATTCAAAAATCAAGCTCGCTATCACAACGATTTTTCTGGCCGGCACCATTGGCACCTTCTCTATATTTGCCCATGGGGGTGAAGACAAAGGCATGATGTCCTCGGAAGGCACTCAGGGAATGGGTGGCATGATGTCCTCAGAAGGTATGCAGGGAATGGGCGGCATGATGGAGATGATGAACATGATGTCTGACATGTCTCCGGAAGATCGTAAAGCCATGACCGATACCTGCATGAAAATGATGCAGAGCCACGGCGGCGACCACATGGACGGCGGAATGAACGGCAAAGACGCCGAAGCCAGCTAAGCGTTCGAGCAACGCCCCGAACTGACACCCATTGCCCGGGGAAGCCAAAGCGACCCCGGGCCTTGTGCTGCCCATGACCGAATCAAATCGAGGATTTACCATGAAGACCAAAAAACTTGCCCTATATACGGGTGTGGCCGCCATCGTTCTCGCCGCCGGCGCCACCACGCTGGCGATGCAGGCCAATGAACCCACCGATTCATCGACCTCTATGGCCGCGGCTGGCGCATCTGGTCCGGCTATCACTATCTATAAGAGCCCCAATTGCGACTGCTGCCAGTCCTGGGCTGAACATCTTGATGCCAATGGCTTTGAGATTACCATTGTAGAAACCGACAACCTTAACGAGATCAAGCAGCAATATGACGTGCCGCGTGAAATGGCCTCCTGCCACACCGCGTTGATCGGTGACGTGGTGATTGAGGGGCATGTGCCAGCAGATGACATTGTTGCTTACCTGGAAAATCCCCAGTTCAATACAGTAGGGCTTTCAGTGCCCGGCATGGTCCAGGGCAGCCCTGGTATGGAAACCGGCAAGAAGGAGGATTACCAGGTCATCGCCTTCCGTGCCAACGGCCAGCAAAGTGTGTTCCGCGAACACAACGATTATTGAGGCTGGTCCCATGAGAGCGATTGTCCATTCTACGACCAGGGCGGCCTGGGGGGTTTGCGTGCTCACGCTGGCAATCGTGCTGCCAGCGCTGGCTCAAGCCCAACCTGCAGACGACGCTCATCCAGTGACGGCCCTGACGATCAACTCATCAGGCGCTCTCCTGGTGCTACAGGACAGTGATCTCTTTACCATTGCAGGCGGAACTTCAACCAAGATCGCGCTACCGGCAACGGACCAAGGGGCTCAACCCACCTCCCTGGCCAGAGGGGCGGATGGGAGCGTCTACCTGGCCGGTCCGGGCCTGGGCGTGTGGCGTTACGACAGTGCCAGTGAGAGCTGGCAGTCTCTCAGCGACACCCTACCGAACCTCGGGGTTACTGCTATGGCCGCTCACGCCACCCAACCCGAAACGCTCTACGCATACCTTGGGACGGACGGCATGTTCCGGTCCAGGGACGGTGGCGCCGAGTGGGTCAAAGTGGACAGCGGTCCCCAGGAACCGGTGCAAGCATTCCTGCACTCGGACATGCCCGGCAGCATGGAAAGTGGCTGGCTGTTTGCCGGTACAACCCGCGGTGTCTCACGATCCATGGACTGTTTTTGCTTCTGGGGCGATGCGGGAGACCTGCGTGGCACTGTGTCTGCCATCGGCTATGACCCGGCTGCCCCGGAAAACGTTTACGCGGTGATCGAGGGCCAGCTTCATCACAGCGCGGATGGCGGCGAAACCTGGACAAGCCTGAAGACCCCCCAATCCGTAACAGCCCTTGCCTTCTCGCCGTCACAAGGACTTCTGGTAGGCACGGCAAATGGGAACCTGCTTGCCCGTGGCGCCGCTGACGAGTGGACGCCTGTCCATGAATAAGTGGATCTACTCTCTAGTCCTGCTCGCCGCGCCGGTCTTTGCCGGCGCCTCGGGCGGACCTGGGAGTGCGGACAGTACACCGACGGGAGTCTCCCAGGGCAGACAGATTTATGAGCAATACTGCGCTGCTTGCCACGGATGGCAAGGTGAAGGCGCTGCCAACTGGAAAAAGCCGGATGAGAAGGGGGAAATGCCCCCGCCACCTCATGATGAAACCGGCCACACCTGGCGCCACTGCGATGCCATGTTATTCAAGATGATTGCCGAGGGGTGGCGATACCCCTTCAATAAATCCGATCGGTTGACGATGCCGGCCTTCGAGGAGCAGATGACCGTTCAGGAGATCCAGTCAGTCATTGACTACCTGAAAACGCTCTGGACGGAGGAACAACGGGATTACCAAAAGACAGAAAGCCAGTAATCCTAACCCGGAAAACCACCGATTTTGGAGTTCTTAAATGCCAGATCTTGCAACCTGGGGCATCCTGGCCGCATTTTTGGGCGGTCTGGTGTCCTTCTTTTCACCTTGCACATTGCCCCTCGTACCCGGCTACTTGTCCGTCGTTACCGGCGGAGCGGTGAATGAGACCTCCAATCGTCTGAAAGCATTGTGGCTGAGCTTCTGTTTTGTGCTCGGGTTCAGCGTGATTTTCGTCGCGCTGGGCGCAAGCGCCAGTCTCTTGGGGCAGTGGCTGATGGCCTACCGGCAGGAAGCCAACATGGCCGCTGGAGTACTGATTGTGCTGATGGGTCTGTTCATGCTGGGCTGGTGGAAGCGGATATTCAAAGCGGACCGGTATTTCGGGCCATCATCCGCTGGGATCAGTTGCAACCCCAAGCCCTGTCAGCTGGTTCTGTGAACCGTATCCTGAAGGGGCTCGGGGAAACCTGCAACCTCGACGTTGTGCCGACCCTGAGCAGTCACAGCTTCCGGCGCGGTATAGCGCAACAATTAACTTGGCCGGTTCGTACAAGATAGTTGACGCTGGATAGGACGGTGAGGGGTTACATTGAAGAAGGCCAACAGTTTACGGACAACGCCGCAAGCATCCTGCTGGCCAAAGTCGCTGGCCTGATCGGGGACACTGGCTAATGGTCAGTATGGAGGTGCTTCGCTACGTTGCCTGAGAGCGCTCGGAGTGCGATGGGCAGGTATGGACTTCCACCGTCACATACACGGCGGAGAACCTTTCTCCTAACCGTGCCCATAGATATGGGCATCCTTGTGAATATGGTCGGGATGTTCGAACTCCAGTGTCGAATGATTTATGTTGAATTCCTGCTCCAGAGCCTGTTTTATCCTGTACTTGGTGCTCTCAAGCTGATCCCATGCGCTTTTCTCGATAACTACATGAGCGTCCAGCGACGCATCGTGTTCTCCCATTTGCCAAAAATGTACGTGGTGAAGGTCGATAACGCCTTCGATGTTTGACAGAGTCAGAATGACGGCATCTGTATCGATATCCACAGGGCTGCCCAGCATGAGTGTTCTGATGGTCCCGCCGATTTCCGTCAGACCCAGGTAGAGAATGTAGCCCGCAATGCCTATGGTGATTGCAGGATCAACCCACCGCAGGTCGTAGAGCAGAATAAGAATCCCGCCAATAACCACGGCGACCGACGCGAGAGCATCGGAAAGATTGTGAAGAAATAGCGCGCGGATGTTGACGCTGTCCTTCTGCATCGAGTAAGTAAGCAAAGCTGTTAATGCATCCACTGCCAAGGCGATACCGCCAAGCCAGACTACCCACCAGCCCTTGATTTGCGGAGGATCGATTATCCGCATGCCACCTTCATAGACCAAGTAGATCCCGATAATGATCAAAGTGGTGTAGTTTATGAGGGCCGCAACGACCTCAATTCGTCCGTAACCAAAGGTCATCTTTGAGTCAGCCGGGCGGCGCGCAATTTTTCGAGCCGCAAAGGCTATAACGAGCGCTGCCATGTCTGAAAAGTTATGCAAGGCGTCGGCGATCAGGGCCAGGCTGCCAGCAAAGATACCCCCTCCAACCTGGGCCAGAGTCAGTATGCCGTTCGCCCAGATGGCTATAGCAACGCGTTTGTCCTTGGTCTCGGGGGGCATATGAACATGTTCGTGACTCACGGGATCAATCTCGTTTGGTGCTTGGTAGAAGAAGGAGCTCCCCAGAACTGCTGGGGCGGCGGGCATAGCTTGTCATTGGCCATCAAGGTTGTAGACCAATGGGTCGCATTTTTGGGCTTGGACTGAAGCGTTTTGTTGACCACTTCCGAGGCCTTGTCGCCATCAACACTGCAGGGCCGACCGCTGTCAGCCCGGCCACCTGGAATGGTCCACTAGCCCGGTTATTGCCGGCTAACTACCTGGACGGGACAGTGCCTCCTCATCAACAACCCCGTCTTCAATGCGAATGGCCCTCACCAACCGGGAAACAAGCACCTTGCCATCACCGGGATGCCCTTCTTGGGTACGGGCCTTCTCAACGATCACGTTTGAAACTTCCCATGCTGACGTTTCGTCAGCCACATCCACTTCAAGCTTGACCATGCGTACTTTTGCAAGGTGGCTTCCGCCGCCCGTTGAATGACCGAATTCGCTCAATGGAACCACGGCAATACTGGTGACCCCTGACACCTCCGCTAATCCATCGATGACGTGCTCCGCCATTGTTTCACGTACGTAGGCTTTGATCTCATACATGGCTCATCTCCTCGTCAGACTTCAACATCGTTACGTTCGGCAGCGAACCACCGGTAGATACTGGGCAACACCACCAGCGTCAGTAAGGTTGACGTGATCAGCCCCCCGACGACCACAGTGGCAAGTGGGCGCTGGACATTGGAACCAATGCCATCCGCCAGCAGCAGAGGTATCAGCCCGAGAATGGCAACGGTTGCCGTCATCAGAACCGGTCGCAAACGCCGCTCGGCACCCAGTTTGACCGCTTCAATAACGTCATAGCCCTCATCCCGAAGTTGGTTGATGTAACTCACCATCACCACGCCATTGAGCACGGCGACACCGAAGACGGCGATGAAGCCAACGGCGGCCGGTACCGACAGGTAAAGGCCGCTGACAAACAGCGCGACAACACCGCCGGTAATGGCAAACGGAACGTTCAAAAATATCAGGCTGGCGTAACGCAGGCTGCCGAATGCAGAGAAGAGCAACAGGAAAATCAGGCCCAGAGTGATCGGCACGACGATTTGCAGGCGGGCCATGGCCCGTTGCTGATTTTCAAACTGGCCACCAAACTCCACGAAGTAACCCGGTGGCATATCAACCTCCTGGGCAATTCGCTGCTTAAGGTCTGCCACCACACCGCCCATGTCGCGACCACGCACGTTCATTTGCACATAAAGCCGCCGACTGGCGTTAGAGCGTGAGATCTTTTTCGGCCCGGCATAAGTTTCAACGCTGGCGATACGTGACAGTGGAATCATTTCCCCGTTCGCGCCCCGCATTGGCATGTTGCGGATGGCGTCAATGGAGTCACGGGACTCTTCCTGCAGCCGGGCAAAAATCTCAAACCGGCGCACACCGTCAAACACGAATCCGGCGCCCTGGCCACCAATACCGGTTTCAACCGTATTCATGACGTCATCGACACGGATACCGTATTGCGCGAGCGCCTCACGATCCGGGCGAATAACGATCTGTTTTTTACCCGCCAGTTGCTGGGCGCGGACATCCGTCGCGCCGGGCACCTCCATTGCCAAGGCCGCCACTTCTTTGCCAATACGCCCAAGTTCTTCCAGGTTATCGCCAAAAATGCTGGCCACCAGTTGCGCCTGGACGCCGGACAACAATTCATCCGTACGCAGTTGGATCGGTTGCGAAATATTATTGGCCAACCCGGGTATTCGTTCGTTCACCGTTTCTGCGATCTGGCTCTGGAGATCCTCATAGCTAACACCATCTCGCCATTCATCCAGCGGTTTCAGTATCACCATGGTCGCCACAACATTAACCGGTTCCGGATCACCACCGATTTCGGCCCGCCCAACACGGGCATAGCTACCGTTAATCTCCGGGAAATCACCGAGCACTTCCTGAATTCGTTTGCTATAGCTGATCGCGGAGTCCAGGCTTGCGCCAGGCGGTAATGTTGAACGAATCTGGAACGTACCTTCCCGCAACGTCGGCACGAATTCACTGCCCAAAAAGGGAAACAGTGTCAGGCTCCCCAAGAATACGACAAGGGCTATCCCCATCACCAGTTTGGGTGTTTTGACAACAGTTCGCAGGACCGGCCGATACACCGCGCTCAACCAGCCGACCAGGCGGGGCTCCTTGTGCTTGATGCCCATCTTGAATGCCAGCGAACTCAATACCGGCACCACCGTCAGCGCCAGTATCAGCGAGCCTAGAAGGGCAAAGCAGATGGCATAAGCCATCGGTGAGAACAGCTTGCCTTCAACGCCTTCTAGCGTGAACAGCGGTAAAAAGACGATAATGATGATGCCGATTCCAAACACAATCGGCCGGGCGACCTCCCGGGCGGCTTCACCCACCAGGCGTATCATGCTGACGTTTTCTTCTGAACGCTCTTCGAGATGACGGAAAATGTTCTCTATCATCACCACCGCGCCATCCACCATCATGCCGATGCCGATCGCCAGCCCGCCGAGGCTCATCAGGTTGGCGGACAAGCCGGCGAACCGCATGCCAATGAACGCCACCAGAACGGAGAGGGGGAGGGTCGCCACCACAATGAGGGTCGAACGCAGGTTTCCGAGAAACAGGTACAGAAAGATAACAACAAGCGCTATCCCCTCAAGCAAAGCCTTCTCCACCGTGCCGATGGCCTTTTCCACCAGCGTTGCCTGGGAATAATACGGCTTTATTGAGAGCCCTTCGGGCAGGGACTGATTGAGCTCAGCTATTTTGGTTTCAGCATCCCGAAGAACCTGGCTGGTGTTGGTATCAATCAGCTTCATGATGTAACCACCGACGGACTCCTCGCCTGACGATATTTCAGCACCGCGACGTATTGCCGGGCCCAATTCAACATCGGCGACGTCGCCCAGATAAACCGGTGTCCCTTCCCGTTCTGCTACCAGCGTTTGCCGTAAATCCTCAAGTCCCTCCTCGCCTGGGCTGACCCAGCCATAACCTCGTACGATGTATTCCTCACCACCGCGATTAATAAACGAGGCACCCACATTCCGGTTGCTTGCGACAACGGCTTTGCGAACGTCCGTAATGGTGAGGTCCCGGGCCTGCAGTGCACGAGCGTCAATGTTGACTTGGTATTGTTTTACGTCGCCACCAATGGAAAGAACCCCGGTCACGCCCGGAACGGTCTTGAGTTGCGGTTTTATGATCCAGTCCTGAATCGTACGCATTTCCTCCAGCGTAAATTCGAAACCTTCATCCTGAACCAGCGAATACATCATGATACGGCCAAGCCCGGTGCTGATGGGGCCGAGTTCTGGTTCGCCCATGCCGGCCGGGATCTGACGCACAGCTTCGTCGAGTCGCTCCGTCACCAGACGGCGAGCAAAGTAAATGTCGGTGCCATCCTCAAAATATACGGTGACCCGTGAGAGGCCGAATATCGACGTACTCTGGACCCGTTCAAGCCCGGGAATGCCATACATGCTGACTTCAACGGGATAGGAAATCAGGGTCTCGACATCAACCGGGGAGAGACCAGGGCTGGTGGTGAATATTTGCACCATGGTTGGCGTTGCATCCGGAAACGCATCAACCGGTAGCTTATTAAAGGAAAAATACCCGGCCAGCGATATGCCAATCACAAAGACAATCACCATCAGCCGATTACCCAGTGCATAGTTAACAAGTGCGTTTATCATATATCCAAACCTTAGTGACCGTGACTGGCGCTGCGATTCTTGGCAGTAAGCGCGGACATGAGATCAAAAGCGCCGTTCGCGACCACCACCTGGCCACTGCGAATGCCTTCCTGGATTTCAATCCACCCGTTTGCCTCAGCCCCGATTTTGACAGGGGTCGCCTGGTATTCGCCCCGCTCTGCACCCGGCACAAACACAACATCCCGACCCTCAACGGTCTGAACAGCGTCCCGCGGCACAAGCGGCAAGGCTGCGTCGGACGGACTCGATACCAGCGCGGTACCAAACATGCCGGGCCGCAGGTATCCTTCTGGAGTGTCAACCTCTGCCCGCACCAGAACGGTGCGGCTGGTTTCGTCCAGTTGTGTGGATATCCAGGAGACCTTGCCAACATAAACACGTGGTTTACCGGACGGTAACTGGATCCTGACATCGTTCCCGAGTGTCAATTGATCGATATCGGATTCAGCCACCTTGATCATGGCCCAGACTTTACGGTTATTAACAACCAGGAATGGGGTGTCTGAAGCCGACAGCGTTTGGCCAATCACAACGTCCCTTTTTTCAAGCACGCCATTGATTGGCGATTTCAGGGCGTAGCTTGCCAAACCGGATGCATCGGACTGAGACGACGACACGCCATAAGCTTTCAGTTCCTCACGGGCGGCGTTCAGCTCGGCAGCCATGGTCAGAAAACGTGCCTTGGCCGCAAGAAACTCTTCCTCACTGGAAATGCCTTGTTTTTGAAGTGAGCGCTCACGCTTATACTCGGCTTCAGCTGCGGTTTTTTTGGCGGTCAGCGACTGCATGCGTGCCCGAACTCTGGCCAGCATCACACTGTCAAGCGTTGCGAGGGTGTCTCCTGTTGAAATTCTGTCACCTAGATCCACCAGAACTTTCGATACTTTTGCCTCAAGAAGCGGGCCTACTTTTGCCACCAGATCGGGCACAAATATAATTTCCACCGGTGCTCTAATATTCTCATTCGCCCGCCCCGACGCCGCCGGCGAAACGGCAATATTCAGAAGGCTTTGCTGTGCTTCGGTCAGGTGTACCGCACCTTCTTCCTCGTTGTGTTTTTCTTCGCGTTCCTCTTCATGCCCTTGTTTGCCGTCATCTTGATGAGACTCTCCTTCGTGCTCACCAGCATCCCCCTCCTGGGCGAGGGGGGCGCCAGAAACGAAAAGCGCGGCCAACAACAGGGCTAAAGGAAGACGCCTGGTTATTTGCAACATACTTGAGCTCTCTTTGGAAATGGGTACTTTTGGAATGCGTGGTTTACTGGGTGAGGCGTGAACGTCATTAGCCGTCACCGGCCGCCATGACAATGCCGCCGCCGGTACTGATCTCAAGTGCCCGTACCGCCAGGATGTAATCGCTCTGGGCCTTGATGTATTCGTTGCGTACGGATATCAGGTTATCCTGGGTGGCCAGTACGTCCGTGGTACTGACTTTGCCCGCCCGAAAAGCCACCTGCATCAGCTCAAGCGTTTCCTCGGAACGCTTGAGAATAGACTCGCTCATTTGCTCAAGTTGCACTCTGGCGGCTCGGTACTGTGCTTGCGCCCTCAGCACGCCGGTTTTGATATTAAGCTGTAATTGCTCGGCTCTGACCTGAGCGGCTTCAAGTTCTGCGGTGGCGCGCTTCGCTTCACCACCAAACCGGTGCAGCGTCGGTAGGGGTACTGAAATACCACCACCAATGATGTTGCTGCCTTCTTCACGATCATAGAAGCCGAATACCTTTAAGTTAGGTATTTTCTGGCTTTGCGCCAAATCAAGGCTTGATTCCGCCGAGTTAACTAACGCCATGGCCGCCTGCAGGTCACTCCGTCGCGCCAAGGCAAGTTCCACCAGCCGCTTCTCCGCCGGCAGGTTTTCAAAGTTCAGTGAGATATTGCCCTTCACACGTATGGGGTCCTGAGGGTCAATGCCGAGAACTTCACTCAAGGCCAGCCTGGACTCTTCCAGCTGTCTTTGCGCCGCCGCTTCCTGGCTCTTCGCCCTCGCAACGCCAATAATTGCGGTATTCAACTCAAGCCGTGTTCGTTTACCCTGATCAACCGAAACGCGCATCAAATCACTGGTTCTGGACATGAGATCGACGGTTCGCCCAGCCGTCTCAAGAGACTCCCTGGCCAGCAGGACGTCGAAAAATGCCGCCCGCACCCTGGCACTGATTGCCCGTTTGAGGAAATCAAGTTCAAGTTCGGCAGATGACAGTTGCCCACGAGCAACCTGCTGACTCAAGTCGCCCTTGTTCGCGGTCCAGAATTCTTGGGAGAGACGGATTCCGTAATCCGTCGAGCGCTCGGAACCATTTGAACGGCGAGCCCCGCTGAGTTCAATTTCCGGATTGGCGGGCACAAGGCGCCGGGAATGCTGCTCATCCCCTTCAAACATGCCGATGCGCGCTTTTTGCCCGGCAAGCAAAGGGTTGTTTGCAAACGCGGTTGCGAGTGCTTCATTGAGCGTCAGAATGAGCGACATCGACGTTTGCTGAGCCTCATAGGCTTTAAGCGAAACGCTTTGCCCGGCCTGGATCACACCAGAGAATACCGCCGCGAGACAAAGCGCGGCGATTGGTAAGTAATTATTTGTAGGGCCTCTCATAAATTCCTGCCTGCATCCGTTAACGTCAGCACGCATGTCGTGCTTCTGAATTTATACGAATGGCAGGCTACCCTACGATGTTTAACACAGCTTGAATTCTTAAGAATTAATGGACGGGATTGAGTGCTGGCAGAGTGGGTGGCCGGAAACACACCAGGGAGTTAGAAAGAGGGGCTTAACGGTGCATCACTCTGACTTGACGAAATAGTAACCCTGCCCGCGAAGAGAGCGGATACAGTCCTTACCAACCATTTTTCTCAAGCGCGTTATATAGACCTGGATCACATTCTGAGTTGGACTGCGATCAATATTGTATAGCTCATCAATCAGCTCGGCGATGGAGAATACCCGCCCAGGTCGCGAGATAAAACAACGCAGCAAACGAAACTCCGTTGCAGTCAGCGTGTAAGTCATACCATCAGGGCACTTTAGCGAACGGCTCTCATCTTTAAGGATAAAACCGCGAGCGGAAATCTGCGAAGACACTCGCCCCTCAGACCTACGAACAATGACCTCAAGCCGGGCAAGAAGTTCTTCGAAATGGAAGGGCTTTGGTAGGTAGTCGTCAGCCCCAGCCCTGAGACCTTCCACCCGTTCCATCCATTTTGAGCGGGCCGTTAACAACAGCACCGGCTCGAAACGATTTTCCCGGCGCCACTGACGAAGCAGGCTCAGGCCGTCCATGCCTGGCAGGCCTATATCAAGAACAACCACTCGGTAGGCCTCAGATTTAAATAATGCGTCCGCTGCGTTGGACGTAGTAGCATGGTCGACGGCATAGTCCGCTCGCTCAAGCCATTCGACCAGTTTTTCGGCAAAAATCACTTCATCTTCTACAAGAAGTAATCGCATTGCTCCCCCACATGAATAAATAGGTATCAAAGTTATTTGCTACAATAAGCCACCTTTTATGCGGCTGATAATACCTCGAAGTCCGCCTGCACATCACAAATTCTGCGGGTAAACAGTAACAGGATTGTTATTCTGTTACTGAGTTGACTCATCATACTGATTGCCGGAAAGGCGACACGGCACTTGATTGCCTGAACTCAGCATCACCACGTTGACTACAGGCTCATATTATCGCACTGACCGATCTTCATAAGGAGATATTGATTGTTTCGACGCTCCATCCGGTTGGGATTACTAGCTTGGCTCATGCCTCTGAGCTTTTTTGTCATGTTGGCGGTCTGGTTGGGGCACGGAGTGCTGTTAGAGCAGTTGTCACGTGACCTGAGGCAAGAAAAGCTTGCACAGGAATCCATTCAACTACAAAACCTGTTAACCCAGTCCTACCCGGATATTGCAAGGGCGGTAAAGGACGTTGAGCAACTTGAGCTTATTTTTCAGCATGCGTTTGCGTTTAAGGTAGGACAGCAACCGTTTTTTTCTGCCGGAATTGACAAAGACGTCATGACTCCGCTGCTTTCTGAGAAGACCCCCGGGGTTGTCTATATGAAGTCGCGTCAACAGTCCCTGATAGGCTACCGGCGTACTTTCCTGATAGACGGCCAACCTGTAGTGCTGGTTGTAGCGGAGACACAAATACCGAAACTCGCAGGATGGGAGCGAGTTCATGTGTCAATTGCCGTACTATCTGTTTTGCTTTTGATTGTCCTCTGCGGTTTGATTTTTCTAGCCGTCCATCTTGCCCTGTCGCCGGTATCTCGGGTCCGCAATGAGCTCGCTGATCTGCACTCAGGCCGGCGCACCCGATTGCATGACGCTGTGCCTCAGGAATTTTCCGGTCTGGTGACTGAGTTTAATCGGTTGCTTGAAATTCTGGATGCCCGCCTTGAGCGCTCCCGGAGGACCACCGCCAACCTTTCACACAGTGTTAAAACGCCGCTCGCCTCTGTGTTGGCCATCCTCGAAACCGACTCATCGCACATCAGCGGCGATGACCGTATCTACATGGCGACACAGTTGAAGTCATTGCATAAAACGCTCGACTCTCAAATGAGACGCGGTGATGTATCAGGCCCCCAGGTAAGTCGCAGTACGCAGGTTGTTGTTCTGGCTCAGGACTTGTTGGATCTGGTCAGCCGAATGTTCCCACAAAAGCAGTTCAGATTCTCCTCAACCCTCGACGTTCAATTCCGCTGGCCAGTGGATGAGCAGGACTTCAGTGAAGTTATAGGGAATTTATTAGAAAATGCAGGCAAATGGTCATTATCCGTTGTTGATCTCCGATTGAGTGAATCAGCTGAGGGCCTGACTCTAGAAGTCAACGATGACGGCCCAGGCATACAAGAGGACGATCGAAAACGATTGCTGGAACGCTGGGTCCGACTGGATGAACAAGTTGATGGTTATGGACTGGGGCTAAGTATCGTTAAGGAGATTGTGGATGGTTACGGAGGGCAAATTGAACTTCTTGAATCCTCCCTGGGAGGACTACAGGTAGATATACTGTTTCCCCGTTAAACGGAGATGTGTGTGGGATGTTGGAAAAACATGCACTGAACAAGATATACACAGAGCCAGATTTTCTGACAATACACCCCCACTAAAAGTGGGGGGGATAACCATACAGGCTGGCTTGATAAAGCGAACCACACTGTAGACGTGGCTCGGCAATCCCCCATTTTTAGAGGGGGCTTCTCAGAGGACTACCTCTAGCAGCTTGAACCGGACAAACAACTGGGTCAGAGCTTAACAGCCCTTCAAGCTGTCGAACTGATGCGGCTCAGCTCATGAGGCCTAAGAATCCGTTTTCTTTAGTTGGTTTGCGATCAAC
>TARA_R110001606_G_scaffold3642_36_pt1 | contig 24975 bp, 21 predicted proteins | sample TARA_R110001606 | Tara Oceans TARA_R110001606 (sample SAMEA4398315) | marine metagenome | biome: Polar Biome; feature: [SRF] surface water layer (ENVO:00010504); material: water (ENVO:00002006), including particulate matter (ENVO:01000060) such as... | depth 5 m
GCGGATGCTCGTTACTTCCGGACCTGAAATATTGATCGGCGTCATGGGTGTCTCGACGTGAGCGAGGCACCGCAAGGCACAGGCATTGGCATCCCCTTGCCAGATCACATTCACATGCCCCATGGCGAGGGAGACCGGCTCCCCATTGAGCACAGCCTGGGCTACATCATGAAGCACGCCATATCGCATATCGATGGCATAGGAAAGCCGGAACAGCCGGCCGGGTGTATTATGTTTTTCCGAAAAATACTGGAAGATCCGCTCCCGTCCGACGCAGGAGTTTGCATACTCGCCCTGCGGCGTCGGCAAGACATCCTCGGTCGCACCCTGATGGCGAATATCCACGAACGGATAGACGCAAGCAGTGGAGAAAGCAACGATGCGACTGGTCGTGAAATGACTGGCGACCAGTGCCGGGACATGGCTGTTCATCGCCCATGTCAGCGGTTCATTCCCGCTCGCGCCGAACTTCATGCCCGCCATGAAGATCACATTCTCCGTTACCTCCAACTTCCGCACGGCCGCTTCGTCGAGCAAGTCGCAGGCAACGGTTTCAACGCCTGCATCCTCAAGGTCCTGACGAACCGTTTCGTCAGAAAAGCGGGCCACGCCGATTATTCTGCGATCCGGGTCCACCCGCTTCGCCATCCGCGCCAGCGACGGTCCCATCTTGCCGCCGATACCGAGGATCGTGATTGCCCCGGGAGCTTTGGCAAGATCTTCTGCCAGCCCGGGAACAGGCCGGGTCATGAAGTCCTCAAGCTCTGTCACATTTTCAAATCGCTCGGGCATAACTGTCATGGTTTTGTCTCCAACATCGTAAAGCTCCAGTCCTCTTCCGGTATACCGTCATCTAGGTCAGGATGATCACGAACCCCCAGACCCGGCACCTGCAGCGACCGTACGTCCAGGAATCCCTCCTTGATCCAGAGGGCGCCGGTGTCTCCGTGACTGACATACAAGCCCGCGTGATGATCAAGCGCTGCGTTGCGTTCAGCCTCCGGCAGATGCGAAAGACCACTGAAATAATGATGGCCGTTCCGCTCGACATGCGGGATACCCAACGTCGCAACAACGGCAAGATCAGCCTGCAATGGCACCACAGCCAGATTTGTCAAATCCTCCGCCGAGAGGAAATACTGCTTTCTGCCAATCGCATTATTTCGCACCGCCGCGAGCCCCGTGTTGATCAGGGACCGATAGACGCCCTTACAATTCTTGTGGCTCACGCCGTCATAGCCAAGGGCGATGGCATCGAAGAACGCCTCGGCCCAGCCATCTGCCTCATCAATAAGCAACGGCTTGCCGATGGCGGCCATCGCTTCAACGGGGAGCGCCGAGGCCATCGCCACATCCCGGTGCAGCGGCTGTTCGATAAAGAGGACTGAATCCCAGAGATCTTTGAGCGCGGGCGTCGACTTGATCCTTTCCACCAGCGCAACGAAATCTTCAAGATTTTTATATTGCTCGTTCCCGTCGAAGGTCATCTCGATCGGGCGGCCAGTCGCCGCAACTACCGCTGCAATCTGGCTTAGCCTGTCAATATCCTCTTCGATCTGCCCACCGACCTTCACCTTCAGATAATCAACCTTATCGACGGCAAGATATTCTTCCAGCGTCACCGGAAAGCCGTCATTTGGCGCATCCGCCTCCTTGTCGGCGGCGGAGATAGGATCGACCAGCCCGACAGTATGCCGTAGCGCGATCTGCTCAAGCGGTTGTTTCGGAAGCGCACCAAGAACATCGGCGTAACTCACTTCCGGCAGCAAGGCCGCCGGGTCGATCCCGAGAGAGTTATCGCGCACCATCTGATCGAATGTCTGGCCCGTCCGCCGCCCGATCGCATCAATAACAGCGCGCTCCATCATCGAGCTTGCGAAAGAAGCACCGAGCCGGTTAAAGCCACGGGCAAGCGATTTCGCCTCAATCTCTTCACGGGTAGAGAACCACAGATCAAATGGCGTGCCATACCCCGCCCCAGCATAAACGGCGCGGGCATCGCGCATCGCCTGAAGCAGGTCGGCCACGTTATCCGCTGGCGTTTTCTCCGGCGATTTGTCAAACCATTTATAGGCAAGGAAATCACTGGCCACGCCTGTCGCCCGCGCGCCATTTTCAAATTCAATCTCGACCTGCAGGATGCCAACCGGCGCGGCCTCCATCGTCACAACGCCGAAGCGAAACGGAAGACGGGTGAAAGCGTTTCGGACAACAACCCGGCTGTTGATAACGCGCAGTTTCGGCGCACTCATTTCAGATTCTCCAATATCCCGTGAATATATCCGGCGGCGACGGCCGCCGTCGTTACACCATCGGGTTCATACACAAACGGTTCCACAGCGACGATTCCGTTATAGCCAACATCTTTCAGGGCCTGAAAGATCGGTGTGAATTTATTCTCCCCTTGCCCCGGTGCCCGCTGGTTCGTGTCATTGACCTGAATATGGGCAACCCGACCGGTTGGCAGCCACTGACGAATAAGCGCATCAATGGGTTGCTCCTCGGTCAGACCCGCCGATGCCGTATCAATCATCGTCTTGAAGGCGGAAGAATCAATCGAATCGACAATCACGGCCGCCTCATCCACCGTGTTGACGAAATCCGTCTGGTTCCGGCTTAAGGGCTCAAGGCAATAGGTGACGCCTGCGGCCCTTGCCCAGCTGGCAATCCGTTCAAGGCACTCTGTCGCATTCTCCTGCGCCGCTTCCGGTGTTTCTGCCTGTGAAAGCAACCGCTGTTTAGGGGATCCATGGACCAGAACCGAGCCGCCCATCCCTGCGCATAACTCTATCAAATGCTGCAACAAAGAGAGGGTCTTCCCTCTCAGTTCCTTGTCATCAGTTGTCAGCGACAATCCCGCCGGCGCCACCAGGAGCCAATGCAGACCGGTGATCTCGATTCCATGATCTGCGGCAATCCGACGATGTTCGGCCGCATCGGCGTCAGTAATGGAAAACGGATCATCGGAGATCGTAAAGGGCGCAACCTCCAGCCCCTTATATCCCAAGGCAGCGGCAATCCTGCATTGGTCCGGAAACGGATAGTCCCGCAATACTTCATTGCACAGGCTTAGTAACATTCTGTATCAGCCTCCCGGCAGACGGACGAAAAACAAGTCCTGAAAAACATAATTGATGACGAGGCCGGCGACGACGGCGAGCACGAGCGCTGTCAGCAATCTCACCGGAGCGGGTAGCCTGCCATATTTCATCGCTTCCGTTGCGACGACGAAGACGAAAATAAATATCGGCGTCGCAAGCCAGAACGGCACATGTGGAAACAGCAGGATTGCATATGCTAATGTAATGGCGATGGTTATGGCCGTTCGCTTTACCATGGCAGAGCCCAGCCAGCCAACTGCCTGTTCTTTATTCAGGCTCATTTTATAACCGCCACGTTTTATCGAACGGATCAAGATAAACAAACCCGCAAGCGTCAGGAACAGCCCGAGGAACCCGGGAACAATACCCGGCACGGTATAGGCGTTGACATTCAGGTTCTCAAGTCGGGGCAAGCGAAGGCTTTCGACCAAGACCCCGACACCAAAGAGCGTCAGGACAATCGATGAAATGAAATCAGCCTTGTTCATGGAAGGTGAACTCATGGAGCACCCCCTTCTATTTTCCGCTTGAAAATACGACCGACGAACTGCCGGATCGATGGCATTGTCAGCAAGATAAACAGAAGGGCCGAAATCCACAGCACCATGCTGACCGGCCGGTTGAAAAATTGGGTCAGGTCCCCATCAGACAGGACCAATCCCCGCCGCAGGCTCTTGTCCAGAATATCCCCGAGCACAATCCCGAGAATAAGCGGCGCCATCGGATACTTAAGCTCGCGCAGGATGAAGCCGAAAACGCCGAAGAACAGCATTACCCAGACATCGAATGTCCGGCTCGCAATCGCAAAGGCGCCGACCGTACACAGAACGAAGATAATCGGCATCAAGCGTTCCCGCGTCACTTTCAGGACAAGCACCAATGGCCTCGTCAGGAGCAGTCCGAAAATCCCCATGGCGATGGTTGCAAGGAAAACCATGGCAACAACAGAGTAAACAAACCCTGGTGATTCAATCATGATCAGCGGGCCGGGGCGTATTCCGTGGATAATCATCGCCGCAAGCAGGACAGCCGCCGGCGCGGAACCCGGAACTGCCAGCGTCAATACCGGAATAAGGGCGCCGGGGACGGCGGCATTGTTCCCGGTTTCTGCCGCCAACAATCCTTCGACAGATCCTTTACCGAATTCTTCCTTGTTCTTGGATGATTGCCGCGCCGCAGCGTAGGAGGCCCATGACCCCATATCCTCCCCGACACCCGGGATCAAGCCCATCAGGGTACCGATGAGGCCGGAGCGGAGCGCAGTGAATTTATACTTATATGATTCTCGGATACCGCTCCAAATGCTGTCGGTTTTAGCCCGCACCGCTTCATAGGCTTCGTGGCGCATAACGGTGAGGATTTCCGCAAGGCCGAACGCGCCGACCATCGCGGGCAGCAACCCAATGCCGCCAGAAAGATCCGTCGATCCATAGGAAAATCGCGGGACCGCATAAATGCCTTCCTGGCCGATTGTTGCGATAAACAAGCCCAGAAAGCCCGCGATCCAGCCCTTGATCGGGTCATCAAGCGAGGTTAATTGACCGGAAATGAGGACGCCGAAAACCGCGAGCCAGAAAAATTCAAAAGCGCCGAATGACAAGGCAAATTCTGCGAGGATCGGCGCAATAACGGCAAGGGCGACCATGCCCACCATGCCCCCGAAAACAGAGCCGGTCGTTGCGATGGCCATGGCGGTGCCCGCCTTACCGGCCCGGGCGAGCGGGAAACCGTCCAGCGCCGTTGCCGCATTTGCCGGTGTTCCCGGAATGTTGAGCAGGATGGCGCTCCGGCTACCTCCGTAAATCGCGCCGACATACATACAGATCAGGATCAGGATTGCCTGATCGGCTTCCATCTTGAATGTCAGGGTGGTGAGGAGCGCAACGCCAAGCGTCGCAGTCAGCCCCGGCAACATGCCAACGACAATGCCGAGCAACGTCGCCCAGACCACATCAATGGCAGACCAACTCGTAAGAATCGCGGCCACAGAGTTGGCAAATGAAATCAAGCCGTCCATGAATTAACTTTCCTGATCCCTGTCCCGACAGCAGTAATCGGGCAAAAGATGGCGTACCCTTGACGCGTTGTGCGTCAAGGGCGCTGTGGCAGGTTCTAGCGTTATGGGCGCGTGAAACCGTATTTTGTCGGATCATTCTCCGTCTTGCCACCGTCAAACAGCAGGAAGACGTTCTGGGTCAGCGCCGGCTTGATCGCTTCCTGAGCCGCCTCACCTGAGGACGGATCGAGGATCGCACCCCGGTTGGCTGCATATTCTGCCAGTGCCTGAGAATTGGCAATTTTGTCTGCCCAAATGGCGTTCATGGTTTCAATAACATTCGCCGGAACGTCCTTCGGGGTCCAGATGCCAAAATAGTTGTTGGCCGTTTTGATGTCTGGAATCCACTGCTTGATCGACGGAATTTCGCCGTAGCCTTCAATAACCAGCGGTTTGTCTGCCAGCACAGCAAGTGGCTTCAGACGGCCCGCACGGATCATTTCGGCCTGCTCGGAAGCTAGCTGCGTCGTGACTTTGGTTTCGCCGGATACAGTCGAGAGAACGGCCGGCTTGCCGCCATCGTAGCTGACATGCCGGTATTTACCGCCGGCCGTCTGGGCGATCGATTCCATCGCATTATGGCCACCGGAAGTAACACCGGCCGTTGCCACCGTCACGCTGTCGGGATCGTTCTTCATCGCGGCGAGCACATCACCGAAATCATTGTACCCCGCGTCCGGGTTAGCGCCAACGACCGCAACATTGGCGATATGCAAATACATCTGCCAGTCCGTTGCCGGAACGTCGAGCATGCCGAGAACCTGATAGGCACCCGCGTCAATCGCAGCGCCCGCTGCCCATGTCAGGCCGTCATGCTCCGCTTGCCAGGCATTGGTCGTGCCGACCGACCCCGCAGCGCCCGGCTGGTTGACGATCACAACTGTCTGGCCGAGTGCATCTTCAAGCTCGCCTGCGAGAACGCGCGTCACGCTGTCAGTGGAGCCACCCGCCGACCATGGAACAATAATTGTAACCGGCTTTTCAGGCTTCCAGGAATAGTCTTCTGCCTTGGCTGGCACGGCGAACAGGGCCAGCGCGGCAAGTGTTGTTAAGATGAGTTTCATTATTATATCTCCCTGAAGGAATAAGTAACCTGCTGGATACTTAAGGGGAAGATATGGACAATACAGGCGCTTTGTCAAGAACCCTTTTTTCCCAACATTATGGTATTGTAATATATAAATAACGACGTCCGGGCTTGTCTCAGAAGGCTAAGGATAAAGGCACATAGCGCGGCATCCGGCGCGAATCGCCGCCCAAGATCCAAGTCAATCTCTCAAGGTTATTGGGAGAAATCCTCCTACTTGGAGAGCTTATCTATATAATTTGTGGTAATCCGGACATTCTCGAAATCCGGGTCCGACAGAACCTCAAGCAGGAACTCACGGTTATTGCCAAGACCCTCGATTCTGGTCTCCATAAGGGCCTCGCGCATTCTTTCTATGGCGGCCGCTCGGTCCTTGCCGGAGGCAATGACTTTCGCGATCATCGGATCATAGTAAGGTGTGATCTTGTCCCCCTGCGTGACCCCGGTATCAATCCGCAATCCTTCGGAATTTGGCGGAAATTTGAGAACTTCAAGGGTTCCCGGCGAGGGCATGAATTTTTTCTCTGGCCGCTCCGCATAGATACGGCATTCGATTGCATGGCCGGACAGCGTGATATCCTCCTGTCTGGCAGAGGTGTATTGGCCGGTGGCCGCCTCGATCTGACAGCGCACCAGATCGGCACCTGTCACCATCTCTGTGACGGCATGCTCAACCTGAATGCGGGTATTCATCTCGAGGAAGTAGAAGTCTTCCCGGTCACAATCATAGATAAATTCAACTGTTCCCGCGCCGAGATACGACTGATGCCGGACCAGAACCAGCGCCGCTTCCTGCATCCGCTCGCGAATCCCTTCCGGCAATGCGGGCGCAGGTGCCTCTTCAATGATTTTCTGGAACCGCCGTTGAATGGTGCAGTCGCGATCAAAAAGATGAATCCCCTCCCCGTTGCCAAAGCCGAACACCTGTATTTCGACATGACGGGCATTGGCCACATATCTTTCCAGAAAAATCGAAGAATCACCAAAAGTCCGTTCGGCCAGCTTTTGCGTCGTCTCTATTTGCGCCGCCAGCTTTTCCGGAGAGTTGACCGCGCGCATCCCAATACCGCCGCCGCCTGCCGCCGCCTTTACCAGCAGCGGATATCCGATCGTTTCCGCAATTTTCGATGGGTCTCCGTCATCACCGGGACGGAACCGGCCGCTGCCCGGCAGGACCGGGACATCCAGACTGATCGCGAGTTCCCGCGCACGCTCCTTATCACCCATGGCGTCAATCGTTTCGGGCGCCGGGCCAATCCAGATATGCCCTGCGTCCTGCACCGCGCGTGCAAATCCTGCATTTTCCGAGAGCAGGCCATATCCGGGATGAACCGCATTTGCGCCGCTCTTCGTCATGACGTTCAGGATCGCCTTGATATCGAGATAACTCTCGCTCACCGGAGCCGGGCCAATTTCATACGCCTCATCCGCTATCCGGACGTGAAGCGCTTCCTTATCCGCTTCGGAATGAACGGCGACCGTCGGAATTCCCATTTCCTGACAGCTCCGGATGATACGGCAGGCAATCTCGCCGCGATTGGCAATCAACAATTTCTCAACGGATTTCATAATCTTCTTTCACTTATTTTTGCTTTTTTCAGGAAACTGACCCTGATTATTGTGACCGAATAGAAGCCATTCCATATTATTCTGTCTGGGCTTTCTTGTCTAACCATACAGCGCGCCTCTGTGTGATGACAACAGTTGCCAGAACAAGTATCGCAACCACATCAAGCCACCACAGATTTGCCGCCACAACCGCCCCTACAGCAACCAGAAAGATAGCCACAGGAAGGGATATCCGCTGACGATAGAACCGCCCGCCGCCTATTGCCATCAACATGGAGGCAATAAGGCCCATAATAAGCGACCAGACGATTTCAACGGTGCTCGCTTCCAGCAAGACTGCTGGCCTGAACACGAAGAACAGTGGCATCATATACTTCATCAAGGCAAGTCGTATCGAAACGACGGAGACAGACCACCAGTCAGTTTTCGCAATAACCGCCGCCGTGAACACTGCAGTACAAACAGGCGGGGTCAGGGCCGACAGCAAGGCAGAATAAAAGACAACGAAATGCGCGACCAGCGGGTCAATGTCCAGACTGATAAGGGCGGGAGCGGCAACAGCCGCCGCCAGAAGATAGGCTGCAGTCGTCGGCATCCCCATCCCAAGAACCAGCGCAACCAGCATAGACAGCAAAACGCCGATGAAAATCTGGCCGTCCCCGATATTGACGATTGTTTCCGACAGCTTGATACCGGAGCCAGTCAGCCCGATAAGGGAGAGAGCAATCTGCGCCGTTACCAGCAAGGCAAGAATGCCCGTAATGCCAAAGGCGGCGGAGACGACGGCCTTTTGCAGATTTGCAATCCTCTCCTTTAGGTCATTGCCGCCAAACAGGCCGATCAGCAGATACAACCCGACATTCGTGCAGATTGCATAGAATGCCGCCAGAGTAGGCGTATTCCCGGAAAACATGCTAGTCAGCAGCACGCCCAGTGTTAAAACGAGCGGGCCAACGCGTCCCGGCGCTAGAACTTCCTTTTTTGTCGGGATATCCTTCTCATCAAAGGAACGCATATTTTCACGCCGGGCCTCAACGTCAATCGACATCCAGACACAAGCATAAAACAAAAACGCCGGAATAATCGCGGCATAAACAATATCAAGATACGGAACCGAGAGCAGTTCCGCCATCACGAAGGCCCCTGCCCCCATAATGGGAGGTGTAATCTGTCCGCCGGAAGAGGCCGTCGCTTCAACCGCACCGGCGAAGCGGGCCTTGTATCCAAGTCGTTTCATTGCCGGAATGGTGAAGGCGCCGGTGCTGGCAACATTGGCGACGGCAGCTCCGTTCAGCATACCGAAAAGCGCACTCGACACCGTTGCGACCTTGGCCGCGCCGCCCGGGAACCGCCCGGCGGCGATCAGTGCCATATCCATGAATGTCTGCGCCGCGCCGGTTGCCATGAGAAAAGCGCCAAAAATGATGAATATGGCAATGAGGTTGGCGGAAAGGCCCGTAACCGTTCCCCATATCCCCTCGGTGCCAAGATACAGATGCTCTATCAGATAGACAAAGTCAAAACCCGGATGCCCCCATGTCCCCGGGATATACTGCCCGAACAATGTATAGAGCAGCATGACGATCGCGAGAACGGGAAGCGCCGGTCCGGTGGTTCGCCATGCGGCGATGAGCAGGAGTATTGTCAGGATTGAGCCGAGGACAAGCTCAACCGGCTTGACGGTGAGAATGAAGGATTCTGTAATTCTGGCTTCCTGGGTCAGAATATAGACAGTCGTGATAATTGCCAGAACGGCAAAAATTATGTCTATCGCGCAAGCAAAATTAACGCGCGCACCGGACGAACTGTAATATCGGACGAAACCCAGAAAAACAATGGCGAGACCCAGCCCGACATGAACAGCCCGCTGCGACAGTGGCGGCAGTTGCCCGAAGCCCGCAGTATAGAGCTGAAATACGATGAGGATCATGCATAAAGTCCACATTACAGGGCGGTAAAGCCGGGGTAATGCGTCAAGCCCACGTTCCTCGTCTTCGTCTTTTAGTACGTCTCCCACGCTCATTTGCCTTATCCCTGCCGTACTTTTTAAGCTGATTATTGGATGAATATGCGCCTGTCATATCCGCCGTTCATCTGGCGTTATGAAGAAGCCCGGCGCGCCTGTGACGCGCCGGACTGGTATCTACAGCTTCCGCTTTCTTACTTCATTTCCGGCGGGACAAGGCGTTCGGGCACATCCAGCCCACGAGAGCGATAAAATTTCACCGCGCCACTGTGAAGGGGAATGGTAATCAGGTTCAGAGAATCCTGCATCACATCCAGTTTGCCGAACGACGGAAACGCCGCGACCTGCGGTCCGGGATTATCGACAACGCCTTCAAGGATGGCGATCACCTGCTCGTCCGTCATGCTGTCCGACAGGGCGAACTGGCCAATAACCTGGACAGGTGATGTAAAGGCCGGGAAATTCTCGACTTCATTGTTTTTGTATTTTTGGAAATTGATGAAGGGGAATTTTTCCTTCACCTTGGTGACTTCATCATCCGTAAATCCGAGAAGACGGATGGGCGTGAAGGCCATCAGCTCAAGGGTCGTCCCGTCAAGAACCGCTGTGCCACCCGCCTTCACATAGCCGTTCGAGCGGTTGTCCTTCACCGCCGCCACGGCATCCGCCAGACTGGCCCGGTAGAGTTCCGGTTTCACATCAACAGCCTCCAGCATCTGGATCGCCAACTGCTCCGTTGCAGAACCGCGCTGACCGGGCGTGAACTCCTTGCCCGCCAGATCAGAGATGGACTTGATACCGGAATCCTCACGCACAACCCATGCCTGAAGCGCCGGCGCATGAACCCAGAGGCCACGCAGTTTCGGCATGGCATTACCGTCAAACTTCCCGATACCCTTATAGGCCTGATAGATCGTGGCGTATGTTCCAAGGCCCATGTTAATCTGGCCCTGTCCGATCCGCTTGAGATTATCGACGGCACCACCGGTGGAGATAACGGTAATATCGACGGCATCGCCTGACTTCTCGTTAATCGCTTTGGCCGCCGAAGCTGCATATGTGTAATGAACTGATTTAAGCGCCGTTGTACCAAAGGCAATCCGGTCGGCGGCTTGTGCGCCTCCGGCTACCATAAAGACGGCGCAGATGGCCGCGAAACTGTTACGTATTTTCATTGTTATTTCCTTCCCTGTTAGAAGAATTAATCCGCTTTCGGTAATTTCGTTTCCACCGTCACCGGCATGGCACCCGTCAGGGTGATACGCCCGCCTTTCCTTTCGGACCAAGATTGGCCCTGAGGCGACCTTCTGCGAGCGCAATAAATTCACAAAGGATCGGGCGGGTTTCACTCGGGTCGATAATTTCCTCGACCGCAAACGCTTCTGCTGTCCGAAACGGCGAGGCATAAGCCCTCAATTCCGCTTCCAGTTCTTTTTCCCTGGCTTTGGGGTCGTCGGCACTCTCGATGTCACGTCGGAATGCGGCGGCAACACCGCCTTCCACAGGCAGGGAACCCCATTCCCCCGTCGGCCAGCTTATTTTCAGATCGATATCATTCTTGTTGCAGGTGGCCATTCCCGCCATACCGTAACATTTCCGGATGACCACTGTGAGCGTTGGCACGGTCAACTGACCGGCCACATAAACTGCCCGCATTCCCTCACGCAAGGTTGCTTCCTGTTCCGCCTTTAGCCCCACCATGAAGCCGGGCACATCTACAAGAAAGACCAGCGGAATGTGAAATGTATCGCACAGCTCCATAAACCGTATCTGCTTATGGGCCGAGGCGGCATCCATCGCACCGGAATAGAATTTCGGATTATTCGCGATGATCCCAACCGGACGACCATCAAGTCGCGCCAGAGAGGTGATAACTGACTTCCCATTGGTCGGCTGGATTTCAAAAACCGAGCCTTTATCAACAACAAGTTCGATGAGATCATGCATGCTATAAGGCTGAGTGCGCTTTTCGGGAACGATATCGCGCAACGCCTGTTCGCACCGGTCCACCGGATCATTGCACGTCATAACAGGTGGCAGCTCCCATACATTCTGTGGCATGAAACTGAGGAAGCGGCGAATCTGCTCAAATGCTTCTTCCTCTGAGTCAACCGCGTTATGAATTGTCCCCGCCTTGTCAACGGCCACCGCCGCACCGCCAAGTTCCTCCTTGGTGATATCGCGCCCCAGGGATCTTTTCACAACGGGCGGACCCGCCGCGAACACCTGGCTCGTTCCGCGCACCATGATCGAAAAATGCGATAGAATTGCGCGTCCCGCCGGCCCCCCGGCCGCAGTTCCCAACACAGCGGAGACGACAGGGACCTCCCCAAGAAGCTGAACCGAACGTTCAAAGCCGTGAACGCCCGGAAACGCAACATAGCCGCGCTTCTTGGCCGAAGTCACCGTTCCCCCGGCCCCGTCAATGAGGTTGACCAGAGGAATTTTATAGTAATGGGCAAGATCTTCAATAAAGCCACCCTGCCCGCCCTTGCGCCGCGCGGCACCAAAGGTGGTTCCGCCGCGCACGGTAAAGTCCTCACCGCCTAAGGCAACAGGGCGACCGTTGACGCGCGCCATGCCGGCCACATAGGGTGCCGGAGTTACCCGCATCAACTTGTTGTTCTCGTCATATTCACCGGAACCGCCGAGGGTTCCAATCTCGCGAAGGCTTTCCTCGTCAATGAGCTTCGCAAATCGTTCGCGAACCGTCAGTCGGCCGTTGGCATGTTGTCGCTCAATCGCCGCGGGCCCGCCCATTTCAAGGGCGGAAACTCGGCGGAAATGGAGTTCCTCATTGATGGCACTTCCGGCGTCCTTGCCCTCACCGGCGCTGCTATTATCAGATTTCAACTCTCGATCGTGCATAGCACCTGGTCCTCATCCACCGATTCTTCGGGTTGCACTTTCAACTCGGCAAGCGTGCCGTCAACCGGCGCTTCAACCGGGATTTCCATTTTCATTGATTCCAGAATCATGATGGTGTCGCCGGTTTTCACCGCGTCGCCCACTTTCATCTCCACTTTCCAGACCGAGCCAATTACCTCGGAAGCAACATTCGTGATAGTCATACAAATCTCTCCAATTTGCGGTGTTCAAAAGGTTGTCGGCCAGTTGGCCAGTTTATGGCGGCCAATACCGCGACTTTTTCTTAACTGCTGAATCTTGAGTTCCTCAATGAGGTATCTGCGTGTATCCTGCGGGGCGATGACGCTTTGTGCCGCAAAAATCTGGGCGAGGCCGAGATAAGTGCTGTTCCGCTCCATTTCGTCCCGGATACTCTGTTTCTCGTCTTCACCGACATCGCGTCCCCAAGTGACAACTTCGGTTGCGTATTGCGGGTCCATGAAACTGACTTCAGCTGTCGGCCAGACGGCAACGGAATCGGAGTTCCGGCCGCCCCCCATATTGAGATATGCCTGCCCATAGCTCTTACGCATGATCACTGAAAGTTTTGGAACCGTGCACATTTGAAGTGCCGTCATGAAGTTCATGATCTTTCCTGGCGCTTTCTTTTTCTCCCCCTCAATACCGATCACGAACCCCGGCGTATCGACCAGCATGACGATTGGGATATTGAAGGAATCACACATCACCAGAAAGCGCGTGACCTTCTCGCATCCGTCGACATCCAGCGCACCGGCCTTTGCCATCGGATTGTTCGCCACCACACCGACGACGCCCCCATCCAGACGGGCCAAACCGGTAACAGCCGTCCGTCCAAAGCGCGGCTTGAACTCGAAAAAGCTTTCAAGATCGACGATACAGTTAATGATCTTGCGCACATCATAGCCACGCTTGCGGCTGTCCGGCAGAATCTTTGTAATCTTCTCCGCCTCCTCATCGCTCCCTTCCGGCACCGGTGCGAGAGGCGGCGTTTCGCCATTGTGAGAGGGCATGTAGGATAGAAACTTCCGAATTTCAGCCACCGCTTCTTCATCCGTTTCGACGACACGATCGACCATGCCGGTAACTTCACTATGGAGTTTCCAACCACCCAAATCTTCCGGTTCAACCGTCTGCCCGATGGCGAGAGAGGCCAGCGCCGGGCTGGCGACAGCAAAAATCGCTCCTTTACGCATAACCGTAAAATCAGAAAGACAAGAGTACCACGCAGACGAACCAAAGCACTGCCCCAGAACCGCCGACACCCATGGCGTCTCTCGCTCCCGCGCATACTGGTGCGGATCATTGCCGAGCATCGTGCCCATGCCTTCGGATCCCATATTATCCGGCATCCGGGCACCGGAAGATTCGCCAAGGAAGACCAGCGGAAAGCCGCGGTCGGTCGCCGTGCGCTTGATATGGCCGATCTTCTTCATATTGGTCATGCTGGACGAGGCGCCCTTGACGGTGAAATCGTTGGAGACCACACCGACCATCCGGTCGTCTATCAAGCCGAACCCGGCAACCTTGCCGTCCGCAGGCGTTCTATTCCTGTCTTCTTCAAAGACGGTGGAAACGCCCAGGAGTCCGTTTTCCGAAAAAGTTCCGGGATCAAGGAGCTTATCTATCCGGCTCCGGGCGTTCATAACTCCCGATGCCTCACGTCGCGCGATCTTTTCCCTGCCACCCATCTGACGCGCCGCCTCTTCGCGCTCGCGCAGGAGCTTCAGGCGTTCGTCGAGGGTTTCCGGGATTGCATCCTCACTCATTTACTCACTCCAACTGAATTTTCTTCTTGTTTGTTTTCCGAGCCGATTGATGCTGCCGCGCCTTTTACGGTCGCGTTCTTTTCCAGCTGTTCTATCTCGCCATGGGAGAGGTTAAGTTCACCGTGCAACACATCATATGTGTCCTCACCGCACTGTGCCCCCGCACGCCATAACGCACCCGGTGTTCCCGACAGCTTTGGCACTACCCCGGCAACCGTTACATTGCCGAGTTTCGGATCCGCCACATCGACAAGCATGTCACGCGCTTGAAAGTGCGGATCGTCAAAAATATCATCCATCTTGTAGATGCGCGCTGCCGGAACATTGGCTGCCAGAAGCTCTTCTTCTATTTGCTCAACCGATTTTGTCCGCGTCCAGTCGCCAACAAGGCGGTCGCACGCATCTTCATTTTCAGCCCGCGCAACGGCTGACTTGAACTTTGGATCTTCGGCCAGTTCCGGTTTTCCGATAACATCGGCCAGCCGATAGAAAACCGGATCGGATGCTGCCGCGATCACGACGAAGCGATTGTCCTGCGTGGGATATATTGAGTTCGGCGTATTGCCGGGAAGCCTCGATCCGGCCCGCTCTGCCACCTTGCCGAGCTGCTGAAACGCCGGAACATGCGGCTCCATAAAGCTGAAGGCTGACTCATAAAGAGCCGCATCCACTACCTGACCAACGCCCGTGTTATGGCGCTCCACCACGGCCATCATCGCGCCGAAGGCGCCATAGAGACCGGTAATATAATCGGTGAGAGATGTGGCAACCCGGGGCGGAGGACGGTCGGAGTCTCCGGTAATCTCCCGAAGACCGCTAACAGCCTCGCCAACTACGCCATAACCGCTCCGATTACTATAGGGGCCGGACTGGCCGAAGCCACTGATCCGCACGAGAATCAGACCAGGATTGTCTTCTTTGAGATCACCATACCCAAGGCCCCAGCGCTCCAACGTGCCGGGACGAAAATTCTCGACGACAATATCCGCGCCCAGACACAGGCGACGAACGAGTTTTCGCCCTTCTTCCTGTCGCATGTTGATGGATACAAGCCGCTTATTGCGGAAGATAGATGCCCCGTAGAGCGACTGCCCGTCGCGGCGCGTCCCCATGGAGCGCACCGCATCGCCTTCTGGCTGTTCCACCTTGATTACATCCGCGCCGAAGTCGGCCATCAATCTTGTGCAAAACGGCCCGGCAACTGTAGATCCGAGTTCAATGACGCGTAGCCCCTTCAGTGGGCCCACGCCATTCCTCTTGTTGTTGTCATCTGCTGTCATAGCCGGACCGCTCTCACAGGAGGAAATCGTTATATTTGAGAAACCATTGACGGGCGCTGCGGATGTTATTGCGCTTCAGGTCTTCCGCAAGCTCAACATCACCGGCGCGCATGGCTTGCAATATTTCCCGATGTTGGCGAAATCCCTCACTGGCGCGGCCCGGCACCAGCATCAAGCGCCTTGTCATACTCAACACCCGGTCATAGATATCGTCCAGCAACCCGCGGAGCGTCCCGCTGCCGGCGGCATCAATGCAGCTTTGACGAAATTCCGCGATGGCCGCCATATAGGCATTAAAATCATTTTCTGCGACGGCCTTCTCCAGATCATCCCCGAACAGCTCAATCAGGTCGTCCCAGTAGTCAGGCTCGGTATTCTGTGTTGCCAGCCGGACCATCAGGCCCTCCAGCACCTCGCGAACATCGAACAGCTCCAGAAAGCTGTCTGCCTCCAGCCGCATGACAACGGCCCCCTTGTTCGGAATCCGCTCGATCAGGCCGCGTTCCTCCAGAATGCCGAACGCATCGCGGACGCGGGACCGGGATACGTTGAACTCTTCCGCCAGTTCATTTTCGCGAATGCGGGAGCCGGGCGGCATCTGGTTGGTGACAATGCGTCGACGTAGCTCATCCACTAGCCGGTCCGTGTCGGAGACCGGCGGTTTGGAGGAGGATTCCACGCCCCGAAAATTGGTGACATTTTTGCTGGTCATTTTTGCTTCGTTTTTTCGAGTTTATTCCCTGTTCTTAAAACGATATGTATTGCCGATAATATTGTCAACAATATAATTTGCAATTATGTCGTCAAATATAGGTGTGAAAAATACTCGAAGAACCACCAGAAATTAGCGTTTTTTTGGACTTTAAGTCATATGCTATGGAGTCTTTGAGGGAAAAACAGACAAGCTGGCAGCCGCGAATGAATGCCCGGTCACGCTGGGTGGAAGCAATTTTAAACAGAACAGGGAAGAAGAGTGCGGTGCTAAATAACAGTGATTCAAATCACCATAAAACCGCAAACAGAGCGCGTTTTATTCAACACCCAGCAAGTCATAAATCTTGCGGGTATAGATACCGAATTCCGGTTCGGTGACCATGGAAAGATGCCGCGGCACGTCAAGCTCGATGGGGAAATAGGACGCCATGCGGGCGGGGCCTGCCGTCAATACGGCGCAATGGGTACCAAGGAAGACCGCCTCCTGAATGCTGTGTGTTACAAACAGGACCGTCTTGCCTGACCTTCGCCAGATCTGGTGAAGCTCCGTATTCATTTTCTCCCGCGTCAGCGCATCCAGCGCACCGAACGGCTCGTCCATCAGAACGATTTCGGGATCATGCACAAGGGAGCGGGCAATGGCCGCCCGCTGCTGCATCCCACCAGAAAGCTCATAGGGGTAGACATCCTCAAAGCCACGCAGGCCGACCATTTCAAGGAGGTCTTTTGCTCGGCCTCGTGCCTCCTTCATGGGAAGCCCAAGTATTTCGGCTGGCAGCAGAACATTATCCATAATTTTGCGCCATTTCAGCAGCAACGCCTGCTGGAACACCATGCCGATGTCACGGCTGCGATCAATCGGTCGTTCTGCATTGCCGATTTCGATGGTTCCGGCTTCGACCGGGATCAGATCCGCGATGATTTTCAGGATCGTCGATTTTCCGCAACCGGAGGGCCCAACAAGTGATATAAAATCCCCCGCGTTAATCTCCATGCTGACGTCGGAAACAGCGACCGTTTCCTTTTCCTTGGTGCGATAAATTTTCTTGATACCGGAAAGATTAATTATCGTGTTCGCAGACATCATTTTCAACTTTCAGTTCAATCACCCAAGTTCAGGCCCGGCGGCGGCATAGGCCAGGGTCGGATCGCCCATCGTTCTGACCGGCCCGCGTATCATTCGCGTGAAGCCACGTTGCACCGCGAACCCACAGGTTGTCAGATTAGAGGCAAACCCCTCTTGCGCATCAAAGGCATCAATGGTTATCGTGCCGGAGATCGAGGCAACAGCTGTATCGAGAAGGCTTTTCGCTATCGCTTCGTCATTCGCCGACACTGGTCCGAGTTGGGTTACGCCCCGCCCTTCCCGGCCAAGAAGAAATCCCGCCTCATGATCGACAACAAATGCTGGGCCGCGCGTCATCAAATCACCGAGAATGGAGGGACGATGCGCCCCGAACGCCTTCGCATCATAATCCGCAATCCAGGTCAGAGCCTCTGCCCGTGCGGGAGATGCCGTCACCTCGCCGCCGAAATCGCCGCCCTCTCGCCGCCACCGGGAAATGCTCAGTAAATCGTGAAAGCCCATCTGCGAATACACGGTGCGCCCATCGGGAGTGGCATCGAGCAAGGGCATTATTCCCTTCTCTTCAAGCCATTCGCAGCATTTATCCACTATTCTCGTGGCCAGCCCTTTTCTCTGCCAGTCCCGTGTGACCAGCACCATGCTAACCCAGCCATATCTGTCATCCATTGGCAGGGCGACACCGGATGCGATTGGGACACCCGACGGATCGCGAAATCCGGCGCAATAGCCGAGGCCCATCATCAGTCGCCAGTCATCCGCTACCTGTGTCCAGCCCGCTTCCCCCGAAAGATTGAGGACCGCCTCCATATCGTCGGGCGTCAGATCATCGAAGGTAAGCGCGTCAACGGATGTCATGATATCGCGGCACCCGGCTTTCCATATCGTGGCTTGATATCTTCCCAAGGGAGGATTTTCTCAAATTGCCGCGCAGCCTGAAGAACCGCCAAATCGGCGAACTGTGGCCCGACGATCTGCATGCCGATCGGCATTCCGCTGACTGAAAATCCGCAAGGAATGCTCGCCGCAGGTTGACGCGTCATATTGAACGGAGAGGTAAAAGGTATCCAGTCATACCGACCGCCGCCTTCCGGTGCGTCCTGTTCAGCAGGGAATGCTTGTGCTGAGATCGCAGGGGTCAGCAAAATATCGTATGTTTTGTGGAACTCAGCCATCTGCCGGTGCAGCTCAGCCCGCTCCATTTCAGCGTCAAAATGCGTTGTCAGATCGGCACCGCGCGAGGCCTGTATCTCCTCTGCGATCATCGGATCCACTTTTGCCATGTCTTCTGGCGCAAGATTGCGAAAGGCATAGTCGGCAAAACCCTTCTTCAGCCGCTCCAGAGAGTCGAGAGGACTATCCATAACCTTCACTACATGGTCAACATGTGCGCCATTGGCGGCGAGTTTATCAACAGCACGCCTGACAATGGCTTCGAGTTCTTCGTCAACCTCCGCATAGCCCATGGTCGGGCTGTATGCAATGCGCAGGCCCGATAAATCACATTCTTCCAGCATTTCCTCATAGGCGATTGGATCATAGGGCAAGGCGCCGAAATCGCGTGTATCGGGGCCAGAGATCACACTCAGCATCATCGCCGCATCGGTCACATTCCGGGTTATCGGCCCGAATCCGGCAAGACTTGCATACGGGGTTGGCGGAAACATCGGAACGCGCCCGCCGCTTGGCTTATGCCCAAAAACACCGCACAGGCTCGCCGGAATTCGAATGGATCCGCCCGCATCTGTGGCAAGGGCGAGCGGCCCGAGACCCGACGCAACGGCGGCGGCCGCGCCGCCGCTGGAGCCCCCCGGAGTGAGTGCCGGGTTCCAGGGATTGCGGGTAATGCCTGTCAGGGCACTGTTGGTGACTGGTTTTGAGGCGAACTCCGGCGTCGTTGTCTTGCCGAATATGACCGCGCCGGCTTCACGCAATCTTGCCACTGCGGGCCCGTCAACATTCCACGGCTGGTCCGGACTGATCGTCAGCGACCCCCGTAAAGTCGGCCAGCCCTTTGTCAGGATAATGTCCTTGATGGAGACCGGAATCCCGTCTATGGGACTTAATGGTTGGCCCGCTTTCCATCGACTTTCGGACGCCCTTGCCGCTTCCAGCGCCGCATCCCGATCCAGCACACAAAAGGCATTCAGAACGGGTTCCAGCTGCTCAATTCTTGAAAACAGGTTCTCCGTCACGTCAACCGGGGAAAGCTCCCCGCTCCGAAACGCGCTTGAAAGGCTATGAGCGGACCTGAAAGCAAGCTCTTCCGTCATGTGAAGATCGGAACTCATGACTGGCCTTCCAGTCGCGCATCTTTCGGCACGAAAATACTCTCAAGCAATGTGACAAAGCTAAACAGGCCGATGCCCAGTACGCTCAGGAGCAAAACCGCCATGAACATCGCCGCCGTATCCAGCGTTGACTGAACCTGGATCATCAGATAACCAAGCCCCTGGCTTGACGCCACGAACTCTCCGACAATCGCGCCAGCAAGCGCCAGAATGGCACCGACTTTCATGGATGAGAAGATATAGGGCATTGCACCCGGAAGCTGAATTTTGCGGAATATCTGCCAGCGCGTGCCTTTTAATGCGCGGACCAAGTCCAGCAGGTCCGGCTCCACTTCGCGCAGGCCACGCCCGGAAGTTATCAGGATCGGAAAGAAAGAAAGAATGAAGGCAAAAAACACGTTCGTTCCAATCCCATAGCCAAACCAGACAATGAGTAGCGGCCCCAGGGCGATCTTTGGAATCATACTAAAGGTGACAAACAGGGGAAATAAGGTCGTCTGCAAACTCCGGAACCAAGAGAACAACAGAGCCAGCAAAACACCGACAACCACTGCCAGGCAGTATCCCGCGACTATCTCCCATGCCGTGATCATGGTGTTATCCAGCCACTGGTATTGCGGCTGCGCAAGCGTTGCAAATGTCTCGCCCGGTGATGGCAGAATTAACTTGTGAACAAGACCTGTTGCCGTAACCGCGTACCACAGAACAACAACCATTATATGGACAAATGCAACGACCGAGTAACGTGGCAGGTTGGTCACAAAGTGAGGCCAGCTCCTGCTAAACCAACCAACCGGGCGCCGCAAGGTCGGCATGTCGTTATCAGGATTCGATTTCGCACTTGCCTCGCCCATTCGCATCCCCAATCCAAATCAGGAAACAATCAACCAACTGTTTGGATGATTATTAAATAGATGAATACCGCCTGTCAATAATGGAAATGCGGCTCTTTCACCATTTTCCGACACCCTTTTTTACCAGCAACTTATCGAACAACCGCATCGGTTATGAGCTTGACGACATGCGCCTTTCGCTCTGAAATATTCTCTGGTGTATCCAGCTTATGTCCAAAGATCGCTGATAGTGTGTAGATATTGCTGAAATAGAAAAAGCCCAGCCCTGCAATTGACATGTAAAGCTGCTCGGGGTTGAGACCGCTGCGAAACACGCCCTCCTTCTCTCCCCTTTTCAGTATGCGCTCAATAGCGGTTATAAGGGGCGAATGCAGGAGTTCCAGATCCTTGATATCTTTCATATGGCGGCCTTTATGCACATTTTCATCAATGAGCATTGCCGTAAAATCACGGTTCTTAGCCGTATAATCGAAAGAAAATTCAACCAGCTTCTGTATTGCCTCAAGCGGCGGGAGAGTATCAAGTTTCAGCCCTTGCTCCCGCTTGCGGATTTCAAAATAGATACTTTCAAGAACATGGCGGTACAACTCATCCTTGTTGCCAAAGTGATGATAGACAAGCTGTTTATTTACCCCCGCACGCTTTGCGATTTCATCGACACGCGCACCTTCAAGGCCCCGATTGGCAAACTCTTTACGCCCCGCCGCCAACAATTTCTTGCGCGTCGCCCCCGGCACACGCTTCTTTACTACCTTCTCATCCTCTGGCAACGCCTCTGTCTGCATCAATGCGTCTGTCTGTGTCGTTGATAACTTGGCCATCTTCCCTCTAAATCAACCAACCAGTTGGATATATATTGACTTACATTATGACATAGATAACATTATTGAACGATCTGACAACTGATAATGACCATTGCAACCATATTTGATTGCCCGTGGCCTCCAAAGACTGTTTAGCCTATGCGCCATGTATTTCTACAACAGGAGAGAGCGATGAAGAACCTTTTAAAATCCTGGATTGCCGGCACAGCACTCCTGAGTATTTCCGCTACTGCCGGTTGGGCAGAGGAAGCGAATCTGATCCTGAACTGGACACCAGGCGCGGATCACGCTCCCATATATTATGCACTTGAACAGGGTTGGTATGCCGATGCGGGCCTCGACCTGAAGGCGAACAGCGGCAAAGGGTCCGGTCTCGCCGCACAGACCGTCGGGACAGGCTCCTCTGAATTCGGCATTGCCGAACTTGGCACGGCATTTGTTGCCAAGTCCAAAGGCGCGGACCTGACCGCCATCATGGTCCTCTACGCGAATTCGCCCCTTACACTCTACTGGAAGAAATCCTCCGGTATGAAAGGTCCGAAAGATTTCGCGGGTCACACTCTCGGCAACCCTCCGGGAGATGCGGCGCGTGTTCTCTGGCCGGCTTTCGCGAAAGCCGTCGGCCTTGAGGATGGCTCGGTCAGCTTTGTCAACCTCGCGCCACCCGCAAAGAATCCGTCCCTTGCCGCTGATCGCGTTGATATTATCAGTGAATTCTATAATGGTCATGATGCGAAGGTTGCCGCCTTTGGTGATGATCTGGCGTTTCTCCGCTGGAGTGAATACGGCATCAACCCATATGGCAACTCATTCATCGTCAATACAGCCTACATGAAGGAAAACCCGGAAGCTGTCGCAACGTTTGTTTCGGTCACCCAGCGTGCTTATAGCGCCTGTGTCGAAGACCCGAAGCCTTGCGTTGACGCCCTGATGGCCGCGGCCAGCGGCCTCGATGAGAAAGCAATGTATGATCAATGGACGCGGGTCAAGGACTTGATGGCTGACAAAACCACGACGACGGAAGGGCTGGGCTTCTTCGATGGAGAGCGTATCCAGAACACCTATGACCTGATCGAAACCTATTTTGGTATGGAGAAACCATTTGATCCGGCGGACGCCTATACAAATGAATATCTCGACGGCTCGCAGAAAATGACCGCACAATAAAAAGGCAGGCACCACCTTTGAAAAAGGCCGGTTGACAGAGATTGTCTTCCGGCCTTTTTTGCAGTTTCCCTCGCCTCGTTTGAAAGCTCAACGATATGTTCGCTCACCAATATCAGTTCGATCGATCCGCGCAATGAGCGCTTCCAGAAAGGCCTGTTCGGCGCGGTTAAGCTGTACCTTTGGGTTCCAGACTACATAGACGTCGATCTTCCGCAAATCCTCATAGGGAGGTAACTGCCAGAGCTGTCCGTCCTCCAGGTCACGGCGCACCACATGAATGGGTAAGGGTCCGATCCCGAGACCGGCGATAATCATCCGCCGCACCTCCTCCAGATGGGCGGACGTCCCGACCACCCGATCACTTAAATGGGCCTCTGCCCGCATCAGGGTAACGGGCCTCAACGCATCGTCCATCTGATCAGTGACAAAGCTAACAGACGAGTGCCCTGCCAGATCCGCAATTGTCAGATTTTCCTTACCAAACAACGGATGGGAGGGGCCGCAGAAAAGACCAAAATATTCCTGAAACATGCGCCGATACCGCAGTTTCGGACTGCGATCATGAACCAGGCAAACCGCCAGCGACGCATGACGCGCTGTCAGGTTCTCAATCGCGTAACGGCTTGCGGTTACATCAATCGACAAGGTCGCATGGGGGTGGGTCGCATGAAATTCCGTCAGCGTATCGTTGAACAGCGGACTGACCACATGGCTGGCCATGGCAATCCGGACATGCCCCCTCACCTCATCCGTTACCTCCCGCATCAAGGTACCAAGGCGGAGGATCGCCCCATGGATTTCAATGGCCTCCCGTTCCAGCACCTGCCCTGCCGTTGTCAGGCGGAATTTTCCCGGTGATCGGTCAATCAGGCGTTTGCCGACCCTGCTTTCAAGCCGTTTCAGGGCACTCGACAGGGTCGGCTGTTTCAAGCGCAGAACCTCCGCCGCTTCCGTCAAGCTTTTCGACTTCGCAATAACGATAAAAGTCCGGAGCAGATTCCAGTCCAGTTCACGGGCGAGGCGCTCTATCGGGTCGGATTTTTCCATAGGCCATAAATTTCATCAATATTGAACATTGCCATTATCTATTTGATCAATACTAACCGCTATGTAACCTTTTTATCCAGAAGATTTATAGAGGGTATGGGGAGACCTGATGACAATCGAGACGCGCGAAGCACGGCAACCATGGAAATTGCTGGCGCCCTCGCTGACAGCGGTCACGCTGTTGCTCATTATCCCTCTCATGTTCATTGTCGTTTACTCTTTCTGGCTGCGCACCTCGACCGGCGCGGATCAGGTTGGCTTTTATCTGGATAACTGGCAAGAAGCGCTGACCGATCCCTTCTACCGGGATATTCTTTTCTACACCCTGAAGATTGCGGCAATTACCACGGTGGTTTGCGCCATTCTCGGCTATCCGGCGGCTTATTTCATTGCGCGATCCAAGGGCAACAAGGCCCTGCTGCTGCTCTTGCTCATGCTGCCGTTCTGGATCAGCTATATCATCCGCACCATGTCATGGATCAACATTCTGGGAGTTTCCGGCGCGGTCAATACGCTGTTGATAACACTCGGACTTACCGACGAGCCGATCCAGATGCTTTATAATCAGGTGACCATTGTTCTCGGTCTCGTGCATTTCCTGCTCCCCTTCATGATCCTGAATATCTATGTCAGCCTTGAGGGGATCGATACGACGCTGGAAGATGCGGCCCGGTCCCTCGGCGCGACGGGGTGGCAGAGCTTTCTTGAGGTTACACTGCCGCTTTCCATCGCCGGGCTTGCGGCGGGCGGCCTGCTCTGCTTTGTCCTTGCTGCGGGAACCTATATCACGCCTATCATTCTGGGTGGTCCGTCCGATGCCATGTTCGCAAACCTGGTCTTCGAAGCCATCATCACCCAGCTTGACTGGCCGCTTGGCTCGGCCCTTTCCCTGATGCTACTCGCCGTGCTGGGTGCACTGGTCATTGTCTATAACCATTTCCTCGGCATGGGCCAGTTAATGAAAGGATTGGGCAAATGAGCTGGTTTTTCCTCCGGTTCTGGACAATTCTGGTCTATCTGTTCCTGTTCCTCCCGATCGGCGTTGTCATTCTGCTCAGCTTCAACGCGAACCAGTTCGGGAGCTTTCCGATTACCGGCGTCTCGTTCCGCTGGTTTGTCAAGCTGGCGAACAATGACGCGATCTTGCGCGCCTTCGAGACATCGCTCCTTCTGGGTGCGTTGACCGCCATCATCTCGACGACCTTGGGCGTCCTCGCCAGCCTCGCACTTATCCGCTACAAGGTGCCGGGGCAGAATATGATCTCGACCCTGCTGATCGC
>TARA_R110001606_G_scaffold12995_4_pt1 | contig 24957 bp, 28 predicted proteins | sample TARA_R110001606 | Tara Oceans TARA_R110001606 (sample SAMEA4398315) | marine metagenome | biome: Polar Biome; feature: [SRF] surface water layer (ENVO:00010504); material: water (ENVO:00002006), including particulate matter (ENVO:01000060) such as... | depth 5 m
TGCGACCGTCGAGCCGCTGGGCGTGGCCAAGCTGCTGGCCAAGGTCGTCGCTGAGGAGAGCCCGGAACTGGTCATCCTCGGCAAGCAGGCCATTGATGATGACTCCAACCAGACCGGCCAGATGCTGGCCGCGCTGCTCGACTGGCCACAGGGTACATTCGCCTACAAGCTGGAGAAGGATGGCGACAAGCTCACCGTCACCCGCGAAGTCGATGGCGGCCTGCAAACCGTCTCGCTCACCCTGCCAGCCATCGTCACGGTTGACCTTCGCCTCAACGAGCCGCGCTATGCTTCGCTGCCGAACATCATGAAGGCGAAGAAAAAAGAGATCGCTGAGAAATCGCCCGAAGACTATGGCGTCGACATCTCGCCGCGCCTCACCGTCGTTTCCGTCACCGAACCGGCCGTGCGCCAGGCCGGTGAAAAGGTTGAAGACGTTGCGACGCTGGTTTCGAAACTCAAAACTGCAGGAGCTGTGTAATGGCCGTCCTCGTAATTGCCGAACATCATCATGGCGGCCTGTCGGACGCGACCCACAAGGTCGTCACGGCGGCTACGAAATTCGGCGGCGACGTCGACATCCTCGTTGCCGGTGAAAACGCCGGCGCGGTTGCCCCTGAAGCGGCCAAGGTGTCCGGCGTCCGCAAGGTGCTGAAGGCCGAAGGCGAAAGCCTGCGCAAGCAGACTGCTGAAGCCATGGAAGCCCTCGTCGTGCCGCTGATGGCAAACTATGACGCCGTGTTCATCGCTGCCTCGACCACGGGCAAGAACATCGCGCCGCGCATTGCCGCCAAGCTTGACGTCATGCAGCTGTCGGAAATCGTCGATGTGGTCGACCAGAACACGTTCGTGCGTCCGATCTATGCCGGCAACGCGATCATGACGGTCAAATCTTCGGACGCGAAGAAAGTCATCACCGTACGCGGTACGGCTTTCCCGGCGGCCGGCAATGACGGTTCTGCCTCGATCGAGGACGCTGCGCCGCCTTCGGGCCCGTTCAAGTCGGAATTCGTTTCGGAAGAAATGGTAAAATCGGATCGCCCGGAACTCACCGGCGCCAAGCGTGTCGTGTCCGGCGGCCGTGCCCTTGGCTCTTCCGAGAAGTTCCAGGAAGTGATCATCCCGCTCGCCGACAAGCTCGGCGCCGCTGTCGGTGCCTCGCGCGCTGCGGTGGATGCCGGGTATGCGCCGAATGACTACCAGGTCGGCCAGACCGGCAAGATCGTTGCGCCGGAGCTCTACATCGCCGTCGGCATTTCAGGTGCCATCCAGCACCTTGCCGGCATGAAGGACTCCAAGATCATCGTCGCGATCAACAAGGATGAGGAAGCCCCGATCTTCCAGGTCGCCGATTACGGTCTCGTGGCAGATCTCTTCAATGCGGTGCCGGAACTGACCGCCGCTCTCTAGAATACTGCGTTTCCTCCCAGACGCTTGAAGCCCGGCGCCCGCGCCGGGCTTTTTCTGTCACGGGCAGGCAGGTCTGGCCTCTGTGCCCCGCGCGCCACACTGCCCGCTCATCGGTGGCGGGCCTGCACACTGAAGCTTGATCTTTGACGCACTGCACAAAAAGGATATGAGCTTGGTGTAACAAAACTTGCACGTTCAGGATGACACGCACATGGCAGAGCTCAAAACCGTAGGAGTGATCGGCGCCGGCCAGATGGGCAACGGCATCGCCCACGTCGCCGCCCTTGCCGGGTATGATGTCATCATGACCGATATTTCCGACGATGCGCTGGCCAGGGGCGTGACCACGATCGAAGGCAACATGCACCGACAGGTCCAGCGCAACATGATCACGGGCGAGGCCATGAAGATCGGACTCAAGCGCATCCGGACGTCCGCCTCGATCAAGGCGCTCGAAGAGACGGACCTCGTGATCGAGGCGGCGACCGAGAAGCGTGAAGTCAAGGAACAGATTTTCCGCTCGATCTGCGAGATCGTGCCCGCGCACACCTATCTTGCGACCAATACATCCTCGATCTCGGTCACGCGCCTCGCCTCGGTCACCGACCGGCCCGACAAGTTCATCGGCATGCACTTCATGAATCCGGTGCCGCTGATGAAGCTGATGGAAGTCATCCGCGGCCTCGCGACCAGCCAGGACACATACGAAACGGCCATCACCTTCGCCGAGCGCCTCGACAAGACCACGACCAATGCCGAGGACTATCCGGCCTTCATCGTGAACCGCATACTGGTCCCCATGATCAACGAGGCGGTCTACACGCTGTATGAGGGCGTCGGCACGGTGGAATCGATCGACACGGCCATGCGCCTTGGTGCCAACCACCCGATGGGCCCGCTGACACTGGCAGACTTTATCGGCCTCGATACCTGCCTCTCGATCATGCAGGTGCTGCATGACGGCCTCGCCGATACAAAATACCGGCCCTGCCCGCTGCTGGTGAAATATGTCGAGGCCGGCTGGGTCGGCAAGAAGGTCGGCAAGGGCTTCTACGACTATTCCGGCGAATTCCCCGTCCCGACACGCTAGGCTGAGGTGGCTGGCAACCAGTGCTGAAAGGCGATCCTGGTTAGGACTGCGATAAGCAACCCCCAGCCGAAACTCATGAATGTGCCGATGATGATATATTCGGTCATTTTCCGCTGGCTGGTTTCCCTGACATCGCCAAAGCGCAGAATCGACTTGGCCGTTATCAGGAAGCCTACGCCTGCAGGTTGGCCGATCAGGATCAGCAGCATGACCAAAGCCCGTTCGAGCAGACCGGTATAGCGGCCCCCGTTTTCAAGGCATTCGATCTGGTCGACTGTCTGAATGTCGAAATCGGCCGTTAGTTTGCGGATGAGTATGGCGCCCATTGGCAGGCTGGCAATCAGCCCACTGATGAGTACAAGACCGACAAGGAAGGCCGTCCGGGCTGCATGGGGCATCGCCGCCCACCAGCCCATCCAGAAAACGTTCGTGAAACTTACGGCCAGGCCCACGATGACAGTGATGTGCACGGCCTGATCCAGCAGGAATGCTCTAAGCGTATCGGGCAGAAGGTAAACCTTGATGGCGTCCATTACGATTTGCGTGCCGATCAGGATTAGCAGTAAGGTAATTGGCCAGCCGCCAAGCAGGAAGATGGCAACACCAGCAACAATCGCCGCATGCGCCAGAAGAACCATGAAATGGCGCTTGCGTCTGATCAACCAGTCTGGCTGCAGCGGAAAGTCTGCGATCAGATGAGCCGTCAGAAAGATTAGCAAGGTCTCGGTCGTCAGAGTGCCTCAAGCGTTCATAATTGACAGCTATTTACGCCTGTCTGTATCAAGACAGCTTTTTTTGGCTGTCAATGGATCACGCTTTTAGCGGGCGCAATCGCGGCCGCCTGCCAAAGGCTTAACCCACGCTTAACCCGCCGCACCCAGATTCCCCGCCTTATCAGAGGAGGCTGGCATGGCGTTCAGGTTCACCATAAAACCCTGGGTCGCGTCGGCCCTGATCCTGGCCTCCTGCGCCGGGCTCGTGGCGCTCGCCGCTCAGGCCGCAACGGATGGTCCCGCAAGTGTCTACTGGTCGGACGGCGACAGTGGCCGCCTGCCGGACGGCACGAAATTCCGTCTTCATGATGTCGATTCCCCGGAAACCGGCAGCCTGCGCCAGCGCGGCGGCGCCAAATGTGAATCCGAGCGCGAGCTCGGCTACATCGCCAAGGAAGCCGCCGTCGAATTGACCCGCGACGGGGCCATCGTCATCTCGCACGCCTACGGGCCGGACCGTTACGGGCGCCAGGTCGTTGATCTTGAGGTCGGCGGCATGGATGTCGCGCAGGCCCTTATTTCGGGCGGCACCCACAGGGCATGGGATTATGATGGCGGCCAGGACAAGCCCGACTGGTGTTCGGCCCGGTCGCGCCGGGCTGTTTCGCCCTAGCCGTCAGCCGCCGGACCAGCGCCGCAGCAGGTTGGAGATCACCTTGTCGAGCACGAGATGCCCGGGGTCATCCGCTGCCAGTTTGCCCGCCAGCGATGCGCGCAGATTCTCCAGTTCGAACAGGGCCTCGCGCGCCTGCGGATCGCGCACGGCGCTTTCGATCCAGCCGATACAGGCCAGCCGCTCGCCGCGCGTTACCGGGCGCACCTCATGAATGTCGCCTGACGGGTAGAGAACGAGATCCCCCGCCGCCGGCCTGGCGGCATGCAGGCCGCCCTGCGTCTCGACCACCAGTTCGCCGCCATCATACGTTTCCGGTTCGCTGAGAAAGAGGGTGAAGGACAGGTCCGTGCGCACCTGCTCGTCGCCCGCGCCGACCTGCGCATTGTCGACATGGCGGCCGTAGAAGCCGCCTTCCCCGGTCCGGCTCAGCATCAGGCGGGAGTATCGATGCGGCTGGGCGGCACCTCGCAACACCGGATGGGCCGTGATGGCCTGCATCAGGAAGGCGTGCAGCGCCTCGCCGGGCACGGATCGCAAATTGGCCTGCAGGTTGCGCTTCACAGCCCTGGCCCGTCCTCCGGCCGTGCGCGTGCCATCCACCCAGTTGAGTGTATCGGATTTCTTCCGGACGCGGGCCAGGTCGCGCGCACTCAGCAGATTGGCGATGGTCAGGAACATGAACTGTAAAATCCGGCCTCAGGGTATTGAGAATGACTTGCAGATACCAGCGTATCGGGCGTAGGTTCAGTGCGCAATCGAAACTCCGGAGCTGCGACGATGACATATACCCCGAAACGCTGGATTGGGCTTGGCCTCAGTGCCGCCTTGCTTGGCTCGACCGCGCTGGCCGCCTGTGGAGGCCCGGGGAGCGAACCGGTCAAGGCTGATCCGCCCGCACCCAAGCTGGCAGGCGCACCGGCATCCATGGCGGGTGAGGGTGGCGAAGGGGGAGAAGGGGGCGGCGAAGGCGGTGCCTCGGCCGGCCATGCCGACATGCAGACACTTCCGGTCGACAGGCGCATTGCCTTCATGTCTGGCCATGTCGCGGCCGGTCTCGCCCTGTATCGCGCCGGCGCGCCTGATCAGGCCGCGCCGCACCTGCTGCACCCCGTGTCGGAAACGCATGCGGCGGAACGCGCAGGCATTGATGCGCTCGGCTTCGACGCTGCCATATTCGAAAACGTTTCCGCCGCCCTCGACGAGGGAAAGTCGGCCGCAGAGATCGCGCCCCAGCTTGATGCGGCCGAAGCCAATATCAGCCTGCTGCAGGAAAACGCCAATGCCGATCCGGTCGGCCAGATCGATTTCCTGATGGATACCTGTCTTGAGGAATACAAGATAGGCGTCGTGAATGGCGCCATCGACAATGCCGGGGAATACCAGGACGCCTATGGTTTCTCGGTCGTCGCGCGCGATATCGCCAGACGCCTCGGCACGCCGGAATCAGAGCCGCTGGTGATGGAACTGGAACTGCTCGTTCGCATGTGGCCGTCTGAGGGCCCGCTCGCCGACAGTATCCCGGCCCCGGTCAGCGAAATCGCGGCGCAGGTCAGCCGGGTCAAGCTCGAACTATCCGGCCTTGGCTAGGATCGCATCGATAAAGCCGATTGCCTCGATCGAGGCCCAGTCGGCATCGCCCGCGAGGCGGGCAATTTCCCGCCCGTCCGGTCCGTACAGTATGGTCGTCGGGAAGCCTTTGACGCCCGCTTCATACACGATTTCGTAGTTTTCAGGCGGGGCGATGTGGAAGGTGATATTGGCTGCGCCCAGTTCGCCAAGCCGCCGCGCGGCATAGGCCTGGTCTTCCATTCCGTCGACACTGATCGCCACGACCTCGAACTCACTGCCCCCGCGGGCCTTCTGCAAGGCGCCAAGCGACGGCATTTCCCGCTCGCACGGCGCACACCAGGTCGCCCAGTAATTCACCAGCACGGTCTTGCCTTTGAAGGCGTCCAGTGTGACGGGAGTGCCGTCCGCTGCAAACATGCTGGCCGTAGGTGCAACCTCTCCGGCCGAAGCGAACTCCAGCTTGGCCATTTCGCCTCTGGCGTGGCGTTCCAGCGGATTTGCCGGTGCCTTTCCGCCCGCTGCGCTGATCAGCACATAGACAATTGCGGCAAGGGCGACCAAGAAGAGGCCGGTAAAGGCTAGGCGGGTCATCGGAAGCGGTCTCCTGGCGTCGAATGAGGGATATGGCAATGAACCAGGGCAAAGGCCAGACAATGTGGGGAGGACGCTTTGCCGCGACTCCCTCCGAGATTATGGAAGACATCAATTGTTCGCTCGATATTGATCGGCGCATGGCTGAGGAAGACATTGCCGGAAGCCGCGCTCATGCAGACATGCTGGCCGAAATGCGCATCATTTCCAACGACGACAATGAAGCCATCCAGTCCGGCCTGGACGCGGTGCTCGGCGAGTTGCGCGATGGCAGTTTCCCGTTCCGGCGCGAACTGGAAGACATCCACATGAATGTCGAGGCGCGCCTGAAAGAGCTGATCGGCGCACCCGCCGGCCGCCTCCATACGGCCCGTTCGCGCAATGACCAGGTCGTCACCGACTTCCGGCTCTGGACGCGGAGTGCGCTTGACGGCGCAGGGGTGCTGGTCGCCGGCCTGCAGGCTGCCCTCGTGCGCCGCGCCGACGAACATGCCGCCACCATCATGCCGGGCTTTACCCATTTGCAGACCGCCCAGCCGGTCACCCTCGGCCACCACCTGCTCGCCTATGTCGAAATGGCCTCGCGTGACCGGTCGCGCCTCGCCGATTGCGCGGTGCGGCTGAACGAATGCCCGCTGGGCGCGGCGGCGCTGGCGGGCACCGGCTTTCCGATTGACCGCGACATGACCGCCGAGGCGCTCGGCTTTGCCAGGCCCATGGCCAATTCGCTGGATGCCGTTGCCTCGCGTGACTTTGCGCTGGAAGCGCTTGCGGGCCTCTCCATCGCGGCGACACACCTGTCGCGCCTTGCCGAAGAGATCGTCCTGTGGACCAGCCCCCAGTTCGGCTTTGCTGCCCTCACCGATGCCTGGTCGACGGGCAGCTCGATCATGCCCCAGAAGCGTAACCCCGACGCGGCGGAGCTGGTGCGCGCCAAGGCGGCGCTTATCACCGCGAATTACAGCGCGCTTCAGGGTGCCATCAAGGCCCTGCCGCTCGCCTATGCCAAGGATTTGCAGGACGACAAGCGCCTCACCTTCGAGGCCTTTGACACGTTCAACCTGTGCGTCCGTGCCATGACCGGCATGGTGGAGACGATCCGGTTCAAGCCGGATGCCATGCGCGCCGCTGCTGCGAGGGGCTTTTCAACTGCGACCGATCTTGCTGACTGGCTCGTGCGCGAACTCGGCCTGCCTTTCCGCGAGGCCCACCATGTCACCGGCACGCTGGTCGCCAAAGCGGAAGAGGCATCCTGCGACCTGGCCGAACTGCCTCTGGCCGACATGCAGGCCGTCCATGCCGGGATCACGCAGGCCGTCTTCGATGTGCTGACAGTCGAGGCATCTGCCTCATCCCGGACATCTTATGGCGCTACAAGCCCTGTTCGCGTCGCTGAACAAGTGGCACAGTGGAAACAGAGATTGCGACTGGAGTAACCTGAATGAAACGCCCTCTTTTGCTCGCTGCTGCGCTGATTGCTGCCGGCAGCCTCTCGGCTTGCGGCCTGACTGGTGACCTGAAGCGGCCGTCGCCCCTGTGGGGCGATCCGAACGAGACGCTTGAACCTGCCAGCCTGCCGGACGAGGCCGAATCCGACCTGCCGCCCCTGCCGGAACGCGAGACCGGTCCCACTGATGAAGCCGACGACGAGCTGCTCGGCGGCACAGACGGGAACTGACCATGTTGTCGCCTGCCCTGCGCCGCGCGCGGATTGGCGCCGTCACATTGACGGGCGCGCTCCTGCTTGCCGCCTGTCAGACGGGTGGTGCCCGCGCGACCCCGCCCGCCTCTCCGGTCCAGCCGCTTGTGGTGCCGGTCGTGCCCGTCGACCAGGACGGTGAACGCATCAACCAATGGGGCGGTATCGTGCCGGATACCGTACCCACCGTGCCCATCGATGATGGTGGTCTCGGCGAAGTGGAATAGACAGGCCTGAATGCATCATTTCAGCTATCAGAATGGCAGCCTCCATTGCGAAGGCGTAGACCTGAATGCGGTGGCCGATGCCGTCGGAACGCCCTGCTATGTCTATTCCTCAGCCACCTTTCGCCACCATGCCCAGGTCATCGCCAGGGCGTTTGAGGGCCAGGACTGCCTGATTGCCTATTCGGTAAAGGCCAATGGCAATCTCGCCATCCTGTCGACGCTTGCCCGCGAAGGGTGCGGCGCCGATGTGGTCAGTGGCGGCGAGATGCAGCGCGCGCTGAAGGCCGGGATCCCGGCCAGCCGGATCGTGTTCTCCGGCGTCGGCAAGACGGCCCCGGAAATTGACCTCGCCCTCAGTCACGGTATCCACCAGTTCAATGTTGAAAGCGCCGGCGAGCTTCGCCTCCTGTCCGCAGTGGCCAGCGCCCTTGGCAAGACCGCGCCGATTGCCCTGCGCGTGAACCCGGACGTTGCTGCGGGCGGCCATCCGAACATTTCCACCGGCAAGAAGGGCGACAAGTTCGGCATTCCGTGGAGCCAGGCCGAGGCGCTCTATGCCGAAGCCGCCACCCTGCCGGGCATCGCCGTGGTCGGTGTCGACGTACACATTGGCAGCCAGATCGGCGACCTTGTGCCCATGCGCGCCGCCTTCGAGAAGATTGTCGGCCTGACCGGGCGCCTGCGCGCAGCCGGCCATGCGATCAGCCGCATCGATGTCGGCGGTGGTCTCGGCATTCCCTACAAGGCGGGCGACGCGCCCGCGCCGCCATCGGCCTATGCCGGCATGATCGCTGACGTCATGGCAGGCCTCGGCGTGCAGGTCATCCTCGAGCCCGGCCGCGTCATTGCGGGCAATGCCGGTGTCATGCTGGCAACTGTGCTCTACGAAAAGCCGGCGCCCGACCGCACCTTCCTGATCCTTGATGCCGGTATGAATGATCTCATGCGCCCGGCGCTGTATGACGCCCACCATGACATCGTTCCGCTGAAAGAGGCGGACGCAGATGCCCCCACGGCCGCCTATGACGTGGTCGGCCCGATCTGCGAGTCGACCGACAAGTTCGCCGTCGCCCGGCAATTGCCGGCTGTCGCCCCGGGCGACCGGCTCGCTTTCATGTCAGCCGGGGCCTATGGCGCCGTGCTGTCTTCGGCTTACAATGCCCGTCCGCTGGTCCCGGAAGTTCTGGTCCACGGTGACAGGTTCGATATCGTGCGGAGGCGACCCACGTTCGACGAGATGGTAGAGTTGGAGCAGGTGCCAGATTGGCTGACCCGGACGGAATAAAGGCGATCAAAGCCAGGGTTTCCGCGACATGGCGGAAACTGACGCTGTTTGCGCTTGGCCGTGCCTTCTGGCCACTGTTCGTCTTTGTCTGCCTGTTCCTCGCCATGGCCATGGCGGGCGTATTCGACCGTGTCCAGCCCGCTATCGGCGCGGTCATGACCCTCGTCTTCTTCCTTGGCGGGGCGCTGCTTTTCCTGCGCGGGTTCCAGCGCTACCAGCCACCAACGCAGGTCGACGCCCGCGATGCGCTTGATCGCCAGTCAGACCTCCGCCCGCTCGCCTCGCTGACAGACCGTCCGGCCGATCCGTCCCGCGGCGCCCAGAGCCTCTGGCGCCACCATCGCGCGCGCCTCCTGGCGGAACTCGGCAACCTGCGCGCGCCCTCGCTCCACGCCGCATGGAAGGCGCTGGACCCGTATTTCCTGCGCGCCGTCCTGCCGGCGGCCCTCGCCGCGATTGCCATCATTGCCTGGACTGATGCGCCGGGCCGCATCGGGCGGGCCCTGTCGCCGGATTATGGCGCGCTGGTGGGCGCCGATGACATGGTGGTCGAGGCATGGATCACGCCGCCCGAACATACCGGCCGCGCGCCGATCTTCCTGAAGCCGGGCCTTGAAGGCGTTCGCATCCCGAAAGGGTCCGAAGTCACGCTGCGCACACAGGCGCCATCGGCGCCGCGCCTCGTCATGAAGGGACAGAAAAACCGCAGGCAGGCCTTTCTCGCCACACCTGACGGCGCCTTCGAGGCGCGCGCGAAAATACTGGAAGACACGCGCCTGTCAGTGCGCTGGTGGGGCGAGCGTGCCGCTTGGCGCCTGCTCGCCTCGCCGGATGATCCGCCCACCGTCAAGTTCGTCTCGATCCCCTCCATCGGCGCCCAGGACCGGATTGCATTCACCTGGAGCGCGGCCGACGATTATGGCGTAACCGGGCTGGAACTCGCCATCTCGCTGCGCGAGCCGAATCCGGCCGCGCCGGACGCGGAAGATCGCGTGCCCGTGCCCTTGCCCGGCGTATCAGCGACGCAGGGGTCTGACACGGTCCAGCTTGACCTGACCCGCCACCGCTGGGCGGGGCTCGCCGTCAACCTGCGCCTCGTCGCAACCGATGGGGCCGGACAGGAAGGCACAAGCGAGACCGTGCCCTTCCTCCTGCCTGAGAAACTGTTCCTGGAACCGATTGCGCGCGTCGCCCAGGAAGTGCGCGTCACGGTGCTGCGCGAACCGAGGCCCTATGCCGAGATGCCGATGAATGATGATGCGCTCCGGCAGGATGCGCTGAACACAACCGCCGCCAACCGCCTCGCCTCGGCCCCGGCGGGCGTCCAGAAGGCGGCGCTGATGCTCGATTCCATCACCTTCAGGGGCGAGCAGTACATGCCCAATATTGCGGCCTTCCTGACATTCCGCACGGCGCACGGCATTCTCTCGGCGGCCAGCACCAAGGACGAGGCCGATGCGGTCGATCCGCTGCTCTGGGCGCTCGCCCTGAAGGCCGAATATGGCAGCGCGGCCGATGCGCTCCGCCGTCTCGAGGCCGCCCGCCGCGCCCTCGAACAGGCCCTGCGCGACGGCGCCTCGGAAGAGGAAATCAAGCGCCGCATGGAAGCCTTCCGCGATGCGGCCAACAATTACCTCGCCGCCAAGATGGCCGAAGCCATGGCGAATGGTGGTGAGGAGCCGGCATCGAACGAGGATGGCGCGGCATCGGCCGGCGGCCCGAACCTTGGCGGGCAGGATTTCGAAGACATGTTGCAGGCCCTGCAGGACCTCACCGAAACCGGTGCCACAGATCAGGCCCGCCAGCTCCTGTCGGACATTACCGACATGTTGCAGAATCTCGAATTCCAGAAAGGCGGCGGCGGCAGCGGCATGCCGGGCATGCCCGGAGAGCAGGCCGAGAACGAAGACGTGCCCCCGGAAGAACAGGAACTCACCGATGCGATGAAGCGCCTGTCCGATATCCTGCGTGAACAGCGCCAGCTGAATGATGACACGCTTGCGCAGGAACGCGGCGAACGCCCGGGCGAGCAGCAGGGCGAAGGCCAGCAATCAGGTCAGTCAGGCCAGCAGCCGGGCGGCGAAGACCCGTCCGGAAACCAGCAGCCGGGTGATGGCTCGCAGGAAGGTGAAACGCCAGGCGCGGGATCCGGTGAAACAGACTCGGCCGAAAATCCCGAAACCGGGTCCGGTCCGGGCCAGCGCCCGTCCGAACAAACGCTTGCTGAACGCCAGGCCCGTCTTGGCGAACTGGTTGAACGGCTCGCCCGGGAGAAAGGGCTCGGGCAGGGCGGAGAGGCCGGCGAGAATGCCCTTGAGGGCAGGATTGATCCTGATGCGCTGGCCGATATCCGCCGCGCACAGAGGAGTGCCGAGGAGGCGCTTGAACAGGGCAATGAGCGCCGCGCCGCGCGCAACCAGGAACTCGCCACCCAGCTCCTGTCGGAACAGTCGGGCAGTCTGGCCGAGGCGCTCGACGAGATGCGCGCTGCGCGCTCAGGCCAGGGCGATCCCGGCAATTCCACCGATCCGCTCGGCCGCAATGCATCTGGCGCCGGCAATAATGGCGAGAATGTCAACATCCCGGACGCCGGTGAGCGCCAGCGCGCCAAGGATATTCTCGATGAGCTGCGGCGGCGCTACAATGAGGCCGAAGATGAGGAAGAGCGTGAATACCTGCGCCGCCTGCTGGAGCGCTTCTGACGGTTCATGTCGACTAGAACCAGGTGGTGATATAAAAGCGAATCAAGGAGATCGCCCATGGGACAGCGCTGGAATTATACCAGGGGCCTCAAGGATATCGGCAACGGGCTCTATGCCTGGCTTCAGCCGGATGGCGGCTGGGGCTGGTCGAATGCCGGGCTCATCGTCGATGGCGACCAGTCGCTGCTGGTCGATACGCTGTTCGACATGAACCTGACCGCTGACATGCTCAGGGCCATGGGTGACGCCACCGGCCTCTCGCCGGACGATATCGGCGTGATCGTCAACACGCACGCCAATGGCGATCATACGCACGGCAATGGCTGCTGCCAGCATGCCGAAATCATCGCATCCGAAGCCAGCGCCCGCGAAATGGAAGACGTCAATCCGGCCCTGCTTGCCCAATTGATGAAGATGGCGCCGGGCATGGGTTCGGCCGGGGCCTATTTCTCCGAGATTTTCGGCATGTTCGATTTTGCCGGGGTGACCGAGCGCGCGCCCACGCGCACATTCTCCGGTCGGCTCGATCTCAAGGTCGGCGACAAGGCGGTTGAGCTGATCGAGGTCGGCCCCGCGCACACGGCAGGTGACGTGCTCGTGCATGTGCCGTCAGACCGTGCGGTCTTCACCGGCGACATACTCTTCATCGATGGCACACCGCTGATGTGGGCGGGGCCGGTCGGCAACTGGATCCGTGCCTGCGACCGGATCTGCGAGATGGATGTCGATGTCATCGTTCCGGGTCATGGTCCGATCACGGACAAGGCGGGTGTCCGCCGTGTGGCGGACTATCTGACCTATATCGATGCCGAGGCGCGCAAGCGGTTTGATGCCGGGATGGAAGTGCGCGAAGCCGCGCTGGACATTGCGCTGGGTGACTATGCCAGCTGGGGTGACGCCGAGCGGATCGCCGTCAATGTCGACAGTCTCTACCGGGAATATCGCGGCGACGGCGTGGTCACCCCCGTCCTCGGCCTCTTCGCTCTGATGGCCGACACGCGCGACGCGATGCGGAAGTAGAGTTGTGAAAGCAGGTATCTGGCTTTCCATAATGTTTCTCGGTTTGCCCGCCTGCGCGGACCAATCCCAACGCTTGCCGCCTTCTGTCTGTGAGATTGTGAGAAGTGTTCTGCCTGAGGCAAGCGCATCGTCAGACTTCAGTCGCGTGACACCGTACGTGTCGGAAGACATCGCGGCGTCGGAAGGTCCGGACACGCTGCACGAGATTATTGAAGGCGGTTTCTCCGAATGGCGCGTGAGAACGCAATGCGAGGATGTGCGCCTACCTGCAGACGGCTGTGTTGAACAGGTTGTCCAACATGAGCTCGACATAGAACACTGGCCAGACGATGCGGCAGCCTACAGCCAGGGATCACTGCGCGATTGCGGTTCAGTCGACTTCGGTCCCGAAATAGCGGCCGCCGACTGGCACGCATTGTTCAAGCCCGATGGATCGCCGAATGTCTCGTTCGTTTATTTGTACTCGCTCAATCAGGTCGTGATTTCGTTGGATCGCAAGAGGGCGATCGTCACGATGGAATACAGTTGCGGCGGACTGTGTGGTGAAGGTTACAGCCTGCTGTTGGAGAGAGAGGTGGGCGGCTGGAAGGTGATCGGCAAGCAAACACACTGGGTGTCCTAGGCAATCCCGGTTGTCGAGACGTGCGACAAATCGCTGGCGCGGCGCCTTTCTGGCGAAAGTGAATGTCCTATCTGCAAGCATTTCGGGAGACGACCCTACCTATTCGCTCCCGGCACCCATTTGATGTCATCCTTGCCATCATTGTTGGCAACCCGGCCGGTCACGAACAGCCAGTCCGACAGCCGGTTGGCATAGGCGAGCGCTTCGGGGCTCACCACTTCGCCTTCCATCGCAAACAGCTCCGCAATCTGGCGCTCGGCCCGGCGGCACAAAGTGCGGGCGACATGCATGTGCGCGGCCAGCGCGCTGCCGCCCGGCAGGATGAAACTGTCCAGCGGCGCGATATTCACGTTCATCGCGTCGATCTCGGCCTCAAGGCGTTTGACCTGCGCCTCGACAATGCGCAGCGGTGTCCATTCCAGCTTGGTGCCCCGGTCGGGCGTCGCAAGGTCGGCGCCGAGGTCGAACAGGTCATTCTGCACCCGCCGCAGCGCCGCCAGCATGTCGCCATCCGCATGCAGCGCCGCCACGCCCAGCGCGGCGTTCACCTCATCCACAGTGCCATAGGCCGCCACACGCGGATGCCACTTGTGCAGCGGCTCGCCGGTCGACAGGCGCGTTTTGCCCTTGTCGCCGGCCCTGGTGTAAATCTTGTCGATCTTGACCATGGCGGCCCCCTAGAATCCGATCTTGAACGCCCCGGCCAGCGCGCCCAGCGCCACGAGAATGGCGATCACCACGGCCTGCACGAAAATGCGCATGCGCATCAGCTTGTTCGACCGGCTGGCCTGGTTCTCGTCCGTGCGGGCCAGATTTGCGATGCCGAGGCCCAGAACAATCACGAGTGCGGCGAGGCCGACATAGAAGGCGATGGACAGGAAGAGTTGCATGATGGCGGCCTTTCCGGCTGTGTCACCTGTCTATATGGCCCTTTGCCTGCCTCGCGGCCATGCGCAAAGGGTCGCGGGGTTCAGTGCCCGCCTTCAATCCGCGCCGCGAGGGCCTCGATCCGTTCAGCTGCGCTGGACAGGGCGTCGGCCACTTTCTGTTCGGCCTGCACAGCGCCCGGCTTCGACCGCCGCGCCGCGTCCAGCTCGTCCAGCAGCGCCAGTGAGGCAATCAGCAACAGGCGTTCCTCGCCAATATCGCCGACCGCCCCGGAAATCTGGTCCACACGCGCGTTCAGCTGCTCGGCCAGCAGCTGGATGCGGGTTTCCTGTCCCGGTGCGCATGCAATCGAATAGGCCCGGCCGCGCAAGGTGATATCCGCCTTTGCCATCTATTCCAGCTCGCCGCTCGTGCGCGCGCCATCCTTGCCGAGGGCGGCGCGGACTTCCTCGATCGCTGCGCCCAGCGCCTCGCTCGCCTCGTCGGCCAGGGCCTGCAATTCTTCCTCACGGGCGAGTGACGCATCCAGCTCTTCGGCCATGCGGGCCCTGTCCTCGACCAGCGCGGCCAGCTCTGCACGGGTCACGGCGGGGTCCCCGGTTCGCGACATAAGCGAGTCGAGCGCCCCCTCGAGGCGTTTCAGGGCCGCATCCAGGCGGCGGGCAGATGGATCAAGCTCGGTCATATCATCAATGAACTAACGGCATTACAGCGATCCGCCAAGCGGCTTGACGTGTCGGCTTGAGTCTGGCCTACGACGATTGAAGATTTTTGGAGATAGCAGAATGGCTGTTACGAACCGGGATATGGCGAATGCCATCCGCGCCCTGTCGATGGATGCAGTGGAGGCGGCCAAGTCAGGCCATGTCGGCCTGCCGCTTGGAATGGCTGATGCGGCCACGGTGCTGTTCCGAAAATTCCTCAAATATGATCCCGCCGATCCTGCCTGGGCAGACCGTGACCGCTTCGTCCTTTCGGCCGGACATGGCTCTATGCTGGTCTATTCCCTGCTCCACCTGACAGGTTACAAATCCGTCAGCCGCGACGATATCCGCAATTTCCGCCAGCTCGGCGCGAACACGCCGGGCCACCCGGAGAATTTCGTCACGCCGGGCGTTGAAACCACGACGGGCCCGCTGGGCCAGGGCATCGCCACTGCTGTCGGCATGGCGATTGCCGAACGCCACCTCAATGCCCGCTTCGGCGACGATCTGGTCGACCACAAGACCTATGTCATCACCGGTGATGGCTGCCTCATGGAGGGGGTCAGCCAGGAGGCGATCACGCTGGCGGGGCACTTGAAACTCAACCGCCTCATCGTCCTGTTCGACGATAATGCGGTCACCATTGACGGCAGCACGGACCTGTCGGACTCGACAGACCAGTGCGCCCGTTTCGAAGCGTCGGGCTGGGTCACGCGCAAGGTTGACGGCCATGACGAGAAGGATGTCACGGCGGCGCTGAAATGGGCCCAGACCCAGAAAAAGCCCGTCTTCCTCGCGGTCAAAACCATTATCGGCTATGGCGCTCCAAAGATTGCCGGCACCGGCAAGGCGCATGGCGGCCCCTATGGCCCCGAAGAGATTGCCGGTATCCGCAGGAATATCGACTGGCCGCATGAGCCCTTTGGCGTCCCTGCCCCCATCGAGAACGCCTGGGCCAAGGCTGGCCAGCGCGGCAAACCGGAACGCGATGCCTGGAAGAAGCGCCTCGCCGCTTCGCCGAAAAAGGGCGAGTTCAGCGCCGCCATTGCGGGCCGCCTGCCCAAGAATCTCGGCAAGGCCATCATCAAGCACAAGAAATCTGTTGTCGAAGGCGGCGAGTCCAAGGCGACCCGCCAGTGGAGCGGCGCTGCGCTCGAAGTCATCACCGGTCTCGTGCCGGAGATGATCGGCGGCTCGGCAGACCTGACCGGCTCGAACAATACGCTGACCTCGCACACGCCCGCGCTCACGCCCGCCAACTGGAGCGGCCGCTACATCCATTATGGCGTGCGCGAGCATGCCATGGCCGCGGCGATGAACGGTATGGCGCTGCATGGCGGCGTCATTCCCTATTCCGGCACCTTCCTCGTCTTTGCTGATTACAGCCGCGCCGCGATCCGCCTGGGTGCCCTGATGGGCACGCGCGTCATCCATGTGATGACGCATGATTCAATCGGCCTTGGCGAGGACGGCCCCACCCATCAGCCGGTTGAACATGTCGCCAGCCTGCGCGCCATGCCGAACATGCATGTCTTCCGCCCGGCCGACGGTGTCGAAACCGCTGAATGCTGGGAACTCGCGCTCGAGAATGTCGACGGCCCCGCCACACTGGCGCTCACCCGGCAGGGGCTCAGGCCCGCGCGCAAAGAGCATACGGATGAGAACCTCTGCGCCCGCGGCGGCTATGTCCTGTCAGACTGCAAGGGCAAGGCCCAGGCCGTCATCATAGCCACAGGCTCAGAGGTGGAGATCGCGCTTGCGGCGCAGGACCAGCTCGCAAAAGACGGCGTGAAGACGCGCGTCGTCTCGATGCCGTGCATGGAACTGTTCGAGGCGCAGGACGCCAAATACCAGCAGGCAACTCTCGGCGGCGATGTGCCCCGCGTGGCGGTCGAGGCTGGTGTCCGCTTCGGATGGGACCGCTGGATCGGCCATGATGGCGGCTTTGTCGGCATGGACAGTTTCGGCGCCAGCGCCCCCTACAAGGCCCTCTACACCCATTTCGGCATTACCGCTGACGCCGTTGCGGCGGCCATCAGGGCGCGGGTTTAGTCTTCGCGCCCCGCAGGCTGAGGAAGCACAAGCCCCACAGGCATACCGACATGACGAGCGCCAGCATGGCATTGCCCTGCCACCCGGCCAGGTCATAGGCCGTTGTCCCGGCCCAGCTGGCCGCGCCGCCACCGATGAACATCATCACGATGTACACGGTCATCAGGCGCGTGCGGATTTCGGGTGCCTTGTTCAGGAAGGTCATGCGGTTGCACACATCAATCAGCGGCCCGCCCACATTCATGATCACGATCGGGATCATCAACAGCCACAGGCTGTGACCGAAGAAGAACAGGAGGGCCACGCCGAACACCTGCGTCGTCGCCACGGTCAGCCGCGCACGGCGCGGGCCCACCTTGTCTGCCCATGCGCCAAGGCGCGGCGTGGTGAACACGTTGATGATGGCAAACAGCGCCAGATAACCGACCACGTCGACGCCATAGCCCATGTCCGGGCTGGTCAGGTGCAGGCCAAGGCCCATCCAGATTGACAGGAATATGCCAAAGCCCAGCGCCTGTATGGTGCCCGACAGCAGGATTTCCGGGTTCCGGCGCACGATGGGAATGATCGATGCTATCAGCCCGCCATAGGTCTGGCCCCGTGCGGCCACGGTGCGGGAATCGCGCTTCTCCATGATCATCGGCAGGGCAAATGTCACGGCCAGCATCAGGGCGGCGGCCACGAAATACACGCTGCGCCAGCCGAAATGCTCGCCCAGCACGCCCGCGCCCGCGCGGGCCACCAATATGCCGGCAATGATGCCCGTGGTGATGATTGCCGTCGCCCGGCCGAGATCACCCGCCGCCACGCGTTTCGACACATAGGTCGGCAGCAGGTAGGGCGCGATGGTGAAAAAGCCGAGCACGGTCGAGGCGGTCACGAACAGCCAGTATGACTGTGCCACCGCCATCACCGCGACCGACAGGAACTGCGCCGCGACGAATATCGATGTCAGCCGTCGGTTGCTCACCCAGTCGCCCAGCGGCAGCAGCAGCAGGATGCCCAGCGCCAGGGCGATCTGGTTGAACGCCGGCACCATGCCGATCATCGCATGGCTGATGCCGAAATCATCGGCCACGACCGCAATGATCGGATGGATGTAATAGGCGTTCGCCGTCACCACGGCCGTTGCCGCTGACAGTGTGTAAAGCTCGCCCTTCGACAAGTGTTTCGGCGGGTTGGGGGAGGGCGTTTCGGCGCGGTCAGGCGAAGGGGTCATGCCCCAACCCAGCCCGATCACCCGCCCGATGGCAAGCCATCACCGTGAGGCAGGCGCTGCGACCGCCACAAAAAACATTAAACCAAGTGGTTGACTATTGTGCTCTCGCATTATATTAAACCATATGGTTGAACAACACGCCCTCCAGCTCGACACCGTCTTTCACGCCCTTGGCGATGCGACCCGCCGGCACATGCTGCGCCAGCTCGCCGATGGCGAACAGACGGTCAGCCAGCTGGCCGAACCGTTCGAGATGTCGCTCGCCGCCGCCTCAAAGCATATCAAGTCGCTTGAAAAGGCCGGGCTGATCCGCCGCGAGGTGCGCGGCCGCACGCATATCTGCCGGCTGGAGCCCGGGCCGCTGGCCAGCGCCAGCGAATGGCTCGGCTTCTACGAACACTTCTGGACCGGCCGCCTCGCCGAACTGGAACGCCTCATGCGCGAAACAACACCCGCCCCGCAATCTCCCAGGCCGAAAGGAAAATAGCATGGCCCACCTGACGAAACGCGACCCCTATGGCACGCTGATCGAGCCTGCCACGCTGAAGATCGATCGCCTGCTGCCCGGCCCGATCGAGCGGTGCTGGGACTGGATCACCGATTCAGACCTGCGCCGCAAATGGCTCGCCGCCGGCGTGATGGACCTCACCGAAGGCGCCCCCTTCGAATTTACCTGGCGCAATGACACGCTCACCAATCCGCCAGGACAGCGCCCGGAAGGTTTCAGCGCCGAACACAGCATGAAATGCCGTATCGTGACGGTTGATGCCCCGCGCCAGCTGGTCATCACATGGGGCGAACAGAGCGAGGTTTCCTTCACCCTCACCCCGCAGGGCAACGAGGTATTGCTCACCCTCATCCACCGCCGCGTGCCGGACCGCAGCACGCTGCTCAATGTCAGCTCCGGCTGGCATACCCATCTCGATGTCCTCGTGGCCCGCGCGCGGGGAACCGAGCCATCGCCCTTCTGGCCAGCCTGGCTTGCCCGTAAGGCTGAATACGACCAGCGCCTGCCACAGGCCTGACCCCTGCAGCCCCTCCGCCGCCATGGCGGAGGGGCTTTACTCCCTCATTTCGTGGCCAGCCTGCCACCAGCACGCGCTTTCCGGCAAACCAGTCCCCCACCTCCGGTCCCGGACCATACCGGGCCCCGTGAATCCGCGTCACGCCCTCCTCTACGCCCATGTCATGGTCCTGCTGGCCGTGGCTGTGGTCGCCGTTGCGGGTGATCGAACGCTGCACCGGCAAGTCGGCCGCGGCGTGGCGCCCGGGGTCGACAGCTCTGGTAATATGCGTATCCTCCGGGTCGGGGATGAACCGGGCACGGACCGCTCCCTGCCTGCGCGGCCCGTCTGCACGCTGCCTGCGCCAGACACCTGACGCGGCTCCACTTCCTGACAATCCATTCTGCGTCCCAGGCGCGCTCACAGGTGCCGCACGCGCAGGCGCAAAAGGCTTGCACTGCACGCAACCGCGCGTCACGGTGGCGAAAAGCGGGGGGATACCATGACCTATGAGAATCTTTTTTCGCTGATCAATCTCAGCGTCATGCCGGCCTGGCTCCTGCTGGCCATTCTGCCGCGCGCCGGCATCACCCGCACGCTGGTCCATTCCGGTCTTTATCCGCTGGCGCTCGGCCTGTTCTACATCGTCACCCTGTCGATGACCCTGTTTTTCGGCATGGGCGCAGAAGGCGGCAGTTTCACCAGCGCTGCGGGCGTGTCGCAACTTCTCTCCCACCCGCTCGGCATTCTCGTCGGCTGGTCGCACTATCTCGTGTTTGACCTGTTCGTCGGTGCCTGGCAGGCGCGCGACGCCCAGCGCCGCGGTGTGCCGCATCTGGCGCTCGTGCCATGCCTGTTCTTCACGTTCATGCTGGGGCCGGTCGGCCTCGTGCTCTACCTGATCATCCGCAAGCTCTCCGGCAAGGGCGGCTGGAGCCTGAACGAAGCCTAACTGTCCGCTTCGTCGAACAGGTCCATCTGGCGCGGGTCGACAAAGCGCCTGCGGCGCGGCGGCCTGGTCCGGCCGGACCGGAAATAGAGATCATCGGTATGGTCTGCCGCCTCGGGTCTGGCTTCGACCTTGGCGGGTTTCGCGGGCGTGGCTGCCTTTTTCGGCTTTGCCGCCTCCACCAGCCGCCAGAAGGTCACCGCCAGCACCGGCGCGCCCTTGTCATCCTCATAGCGCTGCAGGAAGCCGTGCGCGCCTTCGCCCGCATTCGCCGCCATCTGGGCCGTGGCCTCCGCTTCGGTCAGGTTCAGCCATTCGGTGTGCAGCGATTCCACCTTCAGTTCGCCCGCCAGCGCCTCGGCCTCGGCGCGGGTGCGCGCAGCCGCCGCGCCGGCTTTCAGCGCGTCGGCCACAGTGCGGGCAAGGGGATAGGCGTGGCTCATATCAGGCGTCAGGTATGCGAGACGCGTGCCGCCGTCCAGCCCGCATCCTGTCCCGCCTGCAACCGCGCCGCTGCCAGCCGCGCCAGACGCAGCGTCACGGCCTTGCGTCGCGCGCCTGACAGCTTGTCCGCCACCGCCTCGCGGATCACGGCCCCGCCAAAGGCATCGGCTACGATCAGGCCCGTCTCGACCGGGATCAGGTCCTGCGGAAAATCCGCCATCACGGCAAAATAGAACCGGTCGCAAAAGGGCATGTAATCGCGCCATTTGCTGTCAGACCTGAAATCCGAAACGCTCGACTTGATCTCTACCATGGCAATCTCGCCCGCCGGGCTCACTGCCGCGATGTCTGCCCGGCGATTGTTCGCCAGAGTCATCTCCGTCACGCCGCAATAGCCGAGCCCTGCCAGCAGGCGCAGCGTGCCGCGCGCAATCTCGCCGGCCCGGCTGGGCGGCAGGCTGGCATCAAGCTGCGAGAGGCTGACATCCTGCATGGCGCATGCTTTCGTTCCGGTATTGTTCTTTGGTCATTCCTACGCCCGCAGGCCGCTGGCGGTCAAGCCACCTGCGGCCTGCGCGAATTATGGCCCGCCGGTTGATCCATTGTGCCGCCCCAGGCGTAAGCATGACAGGAAACAGAATTTGCCAAAGGCAGCTCAGGAGCACGCAAGACATGGCCAGTGCCTATGAATCCAGCAATTCAGCCGACCGCCAGTTCGTCCGGACTGCGATGAAGGCCCCGATGCTGGAACAGGAACACGAGCTTGATCTTGCGCGCCGGTGGCGTGAGCAGGAAGACGAGGCCGCCCTGCATGAACTCACGACCGCCTACATGCGGCTCGTCGTTTCAATGGCAGGACGTTTCCGCAATTACGGACTGCCCATGTCAGACCTTATTTCCGAGGGCAATGTCGGCCTGATGCAGGCCGCCGCCCGGTTTGAACCGTCCCGCGAAGTGCGCTTTTCGACCTATGCCACCTGGTGGATCCGTGCGGGCATTCAGGACTATGTCCTGCGCAACTGGTCGATCGTCCGCACCGGCACAACCTCGGCCCAGAAATCCCTTTTCTTCAACCTGCGCCGCCTGCGGGCCCAGATAGATGACACCGATGATGGTGTCATGACGCAGAAAAACACCGCCTGGGTGTCCGAACATCTCGGCGTGCCGTTGCGCGACGTCGAATCCATGGCTTCGCGCCTGTCGGCCTCCGACCGCTCGCTCAACGCGCCGATGGCCGCTGATGGCGATGGTCAGTGGCAGGATCTTATCGCCGACGAGTCCGCCATTCCCGAAGAACAGGTCATGGCCCAGCGCGATGGTGACCGGCGCAAGGAATGGATCGCCGATGCGCTGAAGGCCCTGAACGAACGCGAGACGCACATTATCCTGCAGCGCCGTCTGTGCGAAGATGGCGTGACGCTCGAGGCGCTCGGCCATGAGCTCGGCATTTCCAAGGAACGCGTCCGCCAGATTGAACACCAGGCGCTCGGCAAGCTGCGCAAGGCGCTGGTACGGATTGTCGGCGATCCTGAAAACTCAGGCCTCATCCCGAACGTCTAGCCGCTACCAGCCACCACCACCACCGCCCCCGCCGCCCCCGCCGGACGATCCGCCACCACCAGACCCTGACGAGCTGGAACTTTGCGGCATCGAACTCGACACGCCGGAACTCATCGTGCTGACCATGCCGCTGGTCATCTCGCCGATATTGCGGAATCCGCCGGACGACATATTTGTCCAGCCGGGATGATAGGCGGCTGCCTCTTCCGGCAGAAGGCGTTCGAAATGCTTCGTCCACGGCTTTTCCACGCCCAGTGCCACGGCATAGGGCAGGAAGGTTTCATACCGCTCCGTCGTCATCGGCGGCGGCGCCTCGCTGCCCACTTCCACGGCGTTCAGCTGCAGCTTCTCGGCCGTCTCCATATACAGTTTGAAGCCTTCAATCTCGGTGCGCACGGCCTGCCCCTTCCGCGTTGGCGCAGGCATCAGGTACATGAACCACATGTTCAGCCCGGCAAGCGAGACGAGCACGCCTGTATGCCACCATGACCACAGGGTCGCCTGAGAGATTGCAAAGGCGATGGCGCCCCCCGAGAGCACCAGCGCGATGAGGGAATAGCCGATATTCCACCTGAAATACCTGCTCCCATAATGGCTGGAGACAGACCGCTGGAAGGCAGTATAGGCCGATGTAAACCCGGCATCATATGTCTTGCCGAACGTCTTGGCGTTTCCGCGCCTGAACAGGGCGTCGCGCAGTTTCAGGTCTTCCCGTGTGATCTCTGCCGGCTCTTCGGCGCTGGGCGTGCGCACCAGTGTGGTTTCCTTTTTCTTCCCCGCCTCGATGGTCATGTGGCCCTTCACGGCCAGGTTCATCAGCGTCGCGATCAATGCCTTGTGGCCTGACATCGAGCGGTAATAGATGTGGTGAACGGCGGCCGGCGAATAGCCCCTGGGCGGTTCATAGCGCGGGAAGACCGGGCCCTTCACGGGGTCGCGCCCCACCCGGTCGAAATTGCGCCACGAGAAAGCGAACACGCCCAGCAGTGATGCGATCAGGATGGCGAGCGATCCGTTTCGCTGCCACCAGCGGCGCGTCTGGTCCGCGCTCGATGGCGGATCGATCAGGCCTTTTTCCAGGCCGAGCGCGACAGTCAGGCCTTCGCCCGATTGAAGCACCCGCGTCGTTTCAAAGACATGGGTGTCGCCGCTTGCGCGATGCGTAAAGTCTTTTCCGGCCTCGCCCCCTCCGCCCGTATAGGCGTCCAGCGCCGTCACCCGCGCACCGGGCGGCAGGGTGATCGTCGCGGTCGCGGCATCAATCGGGAAGTCCCAGTAATTGCCGGTGGCGTTCCAGTAGATCTCGTCATGGCCGTCAAAATGGCGCACCTGGTTCCTGACGCGGTACGTGATCTCGTATGTGTGCTGTCCGTTCTCGAGGAAGACATCGGCTGACCCGATCCGGATGATCAGCGCGTTGCCGTCCGTTTCGGTCGCATAGGGTTCGCGCGCACCGTTCCGCGTCACCTGCATGATCTTGTAGTCAAAGGGCAGCCGGGCGCCGTCATCATCATAGAACCGCGGCAGATTCCGCAGGATACCACGCCGTATCTGATAGCCTTCCGACGTCACCGTCAGCGTTTCGCTGACCCGGATGTCCCCGTTCGTATGGACTTCGATGTCTATATCGAACTGGTTGATCCGCTCATCGGCACGGGTGGCCAGTGCGAAAGCCAGCGCCAGGGTCAGCGCAATCAGGATGCGTCCGAACACGATCATTCCCCTTTGAAGTCGACTGAGGGAAGGGCGCGGTCCGCCGTCTGGATTTCGAAGAAGTCTTTCTCCCGGAACCCGAACGCGGAGGCAACAAGGTTCGCCGGGAAGCTCTGAACCCGCGTATTCATTTCCCGCACGGCGCCGTTGAAGAAACGCCGCGCCATCTCGATCTTGTTCTCGGTGTCCGACAGCTCGTTCTGCAGGTCCAGGAAGTTCTGGTCCGACTTGAGCTCCGGATAGGCTTCGGCCACCGCCACCAGGCGCGCCACGGGCTGGGACAGGGCAGTTTCGGCAGCCCCGCGCGCCTGCGGGTCGTCGCCAGCGGCCAGCGCTGCGCCGCGCTTGGCCACAACATCCTCGAACAGTGATTTCTCGTGGGTGGCAAAGCCCTTCACAGTCGTCACAAGCTGGGGGATGAGGTCGGCCCGACGCTTCAGCTGGACATCGATATCGGCCCAGCCATTCTTCACCATCTGGTTCTTGTTGACGAGGCCGTTGTAGATCACCACGACGGCGACAAAGCCCAGTATGGCCAGTCCGATCAGGATTGAGGTGCCCATCATCGCGTGTCTCCCGGTTGCATGCGTCCGCATCCTGTATCGGGCAATCCGGCGTGCTTGTGAATGCCTGCGCCTTACTCGACCGCCAGCGTCTCAGGGTTCATGGTGTGGCCGATTGCGCGTTTTCCGGGATGGATATCGCCCCGCGCCCGCCCCACGAAAACCACAGGAAAGGCTTCAATCTCGCGCCGGCATGGCCTATACGCTGAGCCCAGTGATCCCGTAGCTCAGCAGGATAGAGCAACAGATTCCTAATC
>TARA_R110001606_G_scaffold4642_1_pt1 | contig 24955 bp, 40 predicted proteins | sample TARA_R110001606 | Tara Oceans TARA_R110001606 (sample SAMEA4398315) | marine metagenome | biome: Polar Biome; feature: [SRF] surface water layer (ENVO:00010504); material: water (ENVO:00002006), including particulate matter (ENVO:01000060) such as... | depth 5 m
TCCTGTGCCATCGCCCACATCTACAATATGCAGAACATCTGTGTCATCAGGTGTTGCTTGTAACTCCGTTAAGTCCGTTACTTTGGTTGACATCGTTTAAATATTTCTGAAGTTTTAAATGATTACGCGTTGTAATATCTAATGCCCAAAGCGACTGCAATTGACTTGATTTGATTGTCAGTGGGAATCCGTGGGTAAACGTTAAGTCCTCCAAAGTAATTACGTTGAGAAGGTGAAAGGTCAGCACCAGTATTAGAAGTGTATTCAGGAAATGAACCGCTGTTAAACTGAAGGTACGTAATCATACGCTGACGGTAAAACATTCCAATTTCATTTGACTGCTCTACTACAACTTTAATATCTGTCAGACTCGCAGGAGAACCTTGTTCTGATCCGTTTACTATTACACTGTTGTTTGCAAACTTCATACGCACTACATATGCAACTTCTGTAAATGCAAGTTGCACTAAACAGGGCTGTATGTAATCGTTTAAAAGAGTTGCGTAGGCTTCATTGCCTGCATCTCCTACTTCGTCAGCGTCAATCAATGCGCTAATTTTGTTTTCTAGTTCTGTGCCTAAAGCAGGTAAAACCCACCTGTCTTGCGCAATCTTAATGTAAGGCTGCAACAAGTTGTCATCAACCGTACTTCCTAAAGCCGTGTCACGCTTGAGCTTGCTTGAACTAATGAATAGTGTAGTTGCCATGTTGTTTATTTATATGCGCCCCTATTAGGCATATCAATTGGTGCAATGTATTCTTCTCCCTTCTGTACTATGTCAGGGTTATTGCCGACCCTACGCATTACGTCATCCCAATTCCCCTCTATTTCTATCATCTCCATTTCCTTTGGTTCACCGTCAGGAGCATAAATAAAGATTTCCCTTTGCCAACCGTGTCTACAGTAGATTCCGCCTTTTAGTGTAAACTTGTCGAATCCTGAAGTGCCAGGGTGGTTGAATTCAGAATTTTCATAATACATATCTTCTATGTCTTCGTAACGATAGATAACACCATCGTCTGAAAGTTCCATCATGTCCACGCAGTAGTCCCTGCTTTCGTTGCTCTGTGCAGGCGTAGTAGCTGTTTCTGCGTATCGATACCTAACCGCAAACAAGTAGTCATCTTTTCCAATTATATCGTACTCGGAAATATCTTCTACGTTTGAGTATTCAGCATAAAACAAATGCTTCTTAGCGTGTAGCATTTCATCAAGACCATCATCATCTACCAACTCAGATTTTACGTGGTAGTAATGCTCTCCAAGTCTTGCGTCCAACGCTCGCATTCGCTCTTTTAGTTCAGAGTCTTTTTTTTTTAACTGCGTTTCTGCAATTGCTTCTTCTTGAACCTCTTCTTTTTGCACCTCTTTAATGGCATCTACACCCTCTTTAAAAAGGGCATCGGCTACTTCAGGTGTAAACTGAAGCATCTGCACTAAGAATACTTTAGCTTGATCAGTCGTAATCATTCCTTCTTGCACCTTAACTAGCACATCAACAGCACTTGAAATCTGCGCTCCGTTGTAACTAGCGTCTTTGTCTGAAGTATCTCCTGCTCGTACAGGGTCAAACAAATTGTCTACCTCTACAAACGATGCAGGCTTCATAGGAGTAAAGTACAACTCAAGGGTGATGTTACTTGCTGCAAAGACGGGGCGTAAACCATCAAGCAATAGACGTTGAAAAGGAAGTATAACTGTATTGTAAAACAGGTCATACGATTCTTTCATCTCGTCGGCATTGTTTCCAAATCCTCCTCCTGTATCACGCAATCCAAAAAGCAACGGACTTGTAACTCTATGCGCTGACAATACTTTTTTACTACACTCTGTGCTTAGGTAATCAAATACCTGGTGCGCGTCTACTAAATTAAAACTTTCAATTGTGGGTGCTGTGTCTTGTGAGTCATTAAACGTCATCAAGATTTTACCTGCGTTCGTTGCTCCTCCAAACTTATTGTAAACCAATCGCTCAAGTTCAGCACGTTCTTCTTCTGTCGGTACGCCCGAATTGAAGTTCATGATAGTCGAGGGAAAGAAGCCTTGGTTTATCGAAGAAAGATGGTAAGCGGCTAGGTCTGCTTCTATCTGTGCATATGCTGTTCCTGACTCGTAATCAGCAGCACCATAGTAAAACGACAAAGGCGAATACATTTTAATATGCAGGCATTGTGATGCCGCTGATCTGTCCTTTGTGTTAAATGCAGGAATTACTAAAGGCTCTTCTTGTTGCTTTGACCAATCTTTTTTATGGTAGAACAGCGGCACTTGGTCTTCATCATCTGCTATACCACACCGCATAGTTGCAGCAGGCAAATGATACACTCGACTTACTGTAGTCCTGTCCTGACTCCAAATAATGTTTAAGTAGCATTGACCGTATAGCTTAAGGTCAAAGGCTGCTTTTTTTAAACACGTACCATCACCAAAAATAGAATTTACTTTTAGCCACTGTTCAACGTGCTTGTCTTTGGCAATGGCATTTAAACCTTCACCGTAAATCATTTCGCTCACGCCCTTAATTATCGCACCATGCATACTCGAACTAGCATACAATTCTTCTAAGTAGTGTGGGTATAGGTTGTTTGCCCCCATATCAATCCACAGCTTGTTTTGACTTTCCTTGAAAATAGGAAGCAAAGGTGACTGATAGTCTATAACTGAGAAGTTCTGCTTATTCATTGTACGTATACTTTGTAGGCATTGGTATCTGTGTCCTCATAGGGCGTGTATGTTGACTCTTTAAACGCAGGTGTGCTTGAAATAAACGCAAGCCTTGTAGCGTAAGTTACATTCTTTCCATCGTTTTTTACTGTCAACAAATACAAACCTTCAACGAGTTTAGGCGTAGACGGTATATCTATTTGAATGGTCGTGTACCTACCGTTTGCTGCTGTAGGCTTAACCAATCCAAACTCTGTCACCTTACTTGTCAATTGATTTACCACTGCAACGTTGACTTTCGCCAATACTGTAGTGTCATATCCATCTAACTTTAGATAGAAAGACTGGTAACCTGAATCGTTAGTAAGCTGAATCATAATGTTTTTTTCTAAGTAAAAAAAGGGGGAAGGCAAAGCAGAACCTCCCCCCCCTTTCATCTAACCCACAAACAAATTTATAAGACTGTCACACCTGTTACAGCACTCAATGGAGTACCGACTGCACCTGGTGATGCAATCCAAACAGGATTAGATTCTCGTCCTGAGAAATCAATAGTGTAACCCGTCAAATCTGCAAAGGATGTTCCTGTAACAAGGTTACCCCCTGTTACATTACATCCAAATTCTGCGCCTAGCAACCACACGTTAAGGTTGTTGTCTTCAACCCAAATGTTTGGTCTTCCTTGGCACAGCGCACGTATATCAGCAATATCAGTAGCATCCAATTTTTGGAATGTTAAAGACAATGCTTGTTCGAAAAACGTAGTTCCTGCGGCAGGGTCACTTGCGTAAGTGACTGTCATAGAACTCGTTTCGGGGCGAACGTCGAATTGCCAAAAATCTTGTGCGGCAATAGCAGTAACTGTATCGTTAGTTGCTGCTGCCCACGTAGCGTTATTAACCATGTCTGCATAGTTGCCTATATATACACGGCTAATTCCACCAATCTGATCTTTACAATCGACTATCCGTCCGCTTGAAATGTCGCAAGCCATACTTTACTTATTAAGCAAATAGTGCGCCTGCTCCTCCTACTACTACATCAGCAGGAATTCCAACTTGCATACCCGTTCCAAATCGCATAACGATTTTAACGTTGTCTGAACCGTCAAACTGCCAAGCATCAATGTACTGAGCTTGCGTATAATCAGTGTTCAAGTTTGAACCGACTACCAAGTTTTCTTCGTAGGTCAAAATCAAGATGTCATCAAACATACCTGGGCATACGTGAATTGGAATACCGAGGTATTGCAATGTATCAAACGCTTGGTCTGTAGACTGCATATTCACACCTTGATGTGCGCCTGAAACTGCAAGACCTAGCATATACTGTCCTGCTGTTTTTGGCGAGCAGTAGTAAGCAACATCTGTACGGTTCAAGATAGCAGGGCAGTTAGTCAAAGCGTTCTGATAAACCAAATTGAATGCACCTGTTGCACCTACGATAACAGAAGAAGCACCTGCAAATGAAGCAGCAGCTGCTGTAACTTCATTGACAATGGCAGCAGCCGCTGCACGTGTACCAAGAATTGAAGCCTGATAGCCAGTAACATCTAAAACTCCATCATCAGAAAGGAAACCTTTTTGACCCGTAGCCATACCGCCCTGCCAAATTCCGTTCTCTACGCCTTGTGCTGCATAGCCTGCAATAGTTGCAAGGCTGAAGTTTACAAACTCAGGAGAACCTGCTGTCATGGTTTCCCGTGAGCCTGTCATACCTGCCCATGTTGGAAGCAATGTACCACGGCACAAAGCCTCCATTACTGCAAGATCGGTAAGTTCCAAAACTCGCTCACCAAGGGTCATGTTATCCCCGTCATCCCAATCGCAACTAGCAGCTTGAATTACTCCTGTATCAGAAGAAAAGCTAGAAATTACAGCCTTGTTTTGGATTCCGTCAATCTGACGTACAAATCCTTTATTCAGCGTGTCTGCCAATTTAAGGGCAGGTGCTACGAATGGGCTACTGAGTACACCCGCATACGTAGTAGTCGGCAAAACTTCAGGGTTGGCGAATTGTCTTCGTCGTGTTAATTGTCGGCTCATGCTTGATAGTTGTTAATCATATCCAAAGCAGCAGATGTTCCTTTGGGTACGTTAGGTTTAACTTTCGATTGGCTCAACTCGGTAGGTGCGGTTCGTACTCCACGGGTAGCAGGTGCTGCCCCGAATTCACGTAGCTGACTACGCAATGCACGGTTAGAACGCTCCAAGCGATTCAATCGGTGTTCCATTTTATCCTCTACGGATAGTTCACGACGCTGTGGTCGTGCTGAACGCCCACGAGAAAATTCTGCTCGTCGGCTTCGTCGGTTTCGTCGTTGGCGTGAAGCCTCGACTTTTACTTCTTCTTTCACTTCTTCAGTGGTTTCTTCGCCTTCACCTGCATCGATTAAATCCATAGCCATCGTATGCACGGCTTCAGCCTGTTCTGCTGACAGCCCCATGTCAACTAAAATTGATACAAATTGATCGTGGGAGTCGGGGCTTTCTTCCACGGTTTCTTCAGTCACGGTAGTTTCTTCTTCGACAACTACCTCGTCTTCTGCGAATTTTTTCTTACGCATTGTTTTAAATATATGTTGGTTCTTAATACCCATAGTTGGCTTCATCTAAAATCTCTACAAACAAATCAAAGTCCCTTGGTAGAAAAACACCTGATGGTTTCATCTCCTGAAATATCACAAGTGCGCGTTCATAGTTTTCTTGAAGGATGGCTTCTTCTATAATGTCTAAACCATGCAAAAAGCTGTCATCAAACATATAGTCTAATCGAAATTCACCAAGCATTGCAAGCAACTCCTGCTGACTGCTGTTAGTCCATGAAGACCAAATCCTGTTTACTAATGGATTCATCCGTATGTGTTGTAGTATTTACGCTTCAAATACGCTGTATAGAACTTTACCTTTCTTTGGTTTAGTTCTACTTTATCCATCTCTACGTTCTCTTCTTCTACTTGGTCTTCAACAGCCTTGACTTCACCATCGTATTCTGTAAGAACACCTTCGTACACTTCTAATTCAATACCTCCTTCCGTAGTGTAGCTGCCGTTAGATAGTTCCGCAGGCAGTCCTTCTTCGTCAATCTTAAACACCACGCTTCCTGCTGCCAGGCTTTGACCTTCTGTAGCAATCGTGAATCCCTGTGTCAGCGTTACCTCTTGATAGAACTTGCGCTTGACAGCAAACCACAATTTCTTAAACACTTTCTTCATCGATAGTGACTGACTCATTTCCTCTACTTTATCTGAAAAGTAACCTTCAATACTTAGCCCACGAAGTTTGCCGTTCTTTATCTCGCTCCAAACCTCATCGTTGGCTACCTGTAGTTTCACCATCCACGTACCCTCTGGTACATCAAAACCATAAACCTTACTCTTGTCTAGTTCAGGGTCTTCTACTATCCAACTCTCGACTACGCTTACATCATCTACTTTTTCAAGATGCTCCTTTGTGTGATCGTTTGTGCGGTTCTGCTTTAGAAATAACTCACTAGCTAATTTGACTGTTTCCTTACTGAAGTACACATCGTATTCTTCATCCGTGTTCTCGTCAATTCGAGGTATGTGTTTGTCAGGAATTAGGGCTGCACCCACCACTGTACGTTGGTCTTCGTCTACAGCGGCTAAACTCATGGCGCGTGTGTTGCCGTCCTTGCTAAAGAAAACAAAGTTCTCTTCGATTGCAGGAAACTTCACAAGGCTAATTGCCTCTACTCCCCATGCAGTAGAACCTTCTTCGATAAGTAATTCAACAAGTTTGCGCTCCATATCTATGTTGTTTAGTATCGAATTTCGTAATCTAAATCGCTAAACTCATCACTCATCATGCGTTCAATCTCTCGCACATCTAAGTCTGTAAAATCGTTACGGCTTTCAATAAGCAGCGATGCAGTCTCTCGGTATTGAACTATATCATGAACATAAAACCCAAGGTAATCAAGACTCATTACTACATCGTCTTGCTCGCCAATTGAAAGATTACCTAAAAGAACTAATTCAATATATTCCATATCTCTGTTGTTTAGCCAATGTAACTACCCATGTAATCTAAAATCTCATTATGAGCATCTTCTTCTTGTTGCCATGTAGGGTCTTCAACCCCGTCATATTCATCAAGAATGTGCTGTGTTACCTCATTAACAATCTCGGCAAAGTCGCGATCGGTTACCCAATCATATTGACCCGTATCGTCAGGGTTTTGGTATACCTCATAAAAGACTGCCTCGTGTACAAAGTCATAAATCCATTCCATATTTCTGTTGTTTAATAAATTGGCACAAAGCCCATTTCCCCTAGACCTACTAAAGCATAGTTCGAATCTCTTGGTTTGCGCTCAACATACAGAACTTCACCGTATGATGACGCAATGGTGTACAGCTCATCCAAATCATCATCACTCATAGAGTTACCTGATGTATTGTAGACTAGCAATTCACGAGCGTTGCCTTCTCTGTAGTCATCGTGAACTGCAAAATCAGGGTCACGATTGATTTCATTTATAATAACCTGTGCCATATCTCTGTTGTTTAAAATTCTTCTACTGCCGACCATCCATACTCTTCAGCAAGCACTGCGTATAAATCGTCCCGTTCGTAGCGATCTAAATCTATAGTTGTGACAACTACCCCATTGTCAAAGTGCTGTACGTCATCAACCATTTCCCAATACACGCCACCACTTGTCATGCGAAGCAAATCGGATACATCATCTACAGATGCTAAACCAATAAACATATCTACGGAATACTTCATGTTTCTGTTGTTTAAACTTGTAATTGCACATAAACAATAAAGTCCCCATTATCGTCTTCTGTCCAATAGCCAAAATCATAATACTCATCGTTATCCATCCACTCAGGAAATTCTTCTCTAACGAAAGCATCTAATTCAAACCTTTTAATGTCATCAATAAATCGGTCAAGCGCAAACTTACTTACGTAAAACGCACTTGCCCTTTCGCTTGGTACATAACCTATGTACTCAAAATCAGTTTCATCTGCTAAGAAATCACCGAATGCTTCTTGCGCTCTATCGTTTGCGTATGCCATATCTCTGTTGTTTAGTATCCGCGCCCAATGTCAAATGCTTTGCCCACCAACTCATATATCTCTGACATGACTTGTGGGTTCTCGTCTTGGTAATCTTCAATGACATCTAAGCAATCAGCTAATGCCAACAAAACCTTGTTGTTTACTTCTCGTTCCATATCTCTGTTGTTTATAAAGATTCTGCTTTTCGCAAAGCGTCTGCTAAGTTATCAAACTCCCATACGCCCTGGTTCCGTTCAGGAACGAGCCAGTAGCTTGTGCCGTGCGGTTGGTATATCTCAATGTTATTCACTTCGATATAGGTTGTCCCTCGGTCTTCGTATCCGTCGAAACTAATCATGTCAATAGTTGCTCCAAATATAACCGCCTACCTCTCGATAGCCTTCGTATTCTAAGTCCCGTGCAAATTTCTTGTAATCAAAGAATGTCTTGATTGTTTCCTTTCCTAAGTCAGAAGTATCTCCAATCATATCAATATACCATACTGCGATGTCTTCGTTTCGCATACTGCTAATTTCTTCATACACAGCCTCTGCTTCTAGCAGGCTGTCGTAGCGATCTTCCCAATCATCGAGAATGAGCATACTTAAATCTCCGTTGACATCGAGCGCGTAACCGAATGCGTCATAATCAAAATAGATTTCGTATTGGTCATCACTCAATTCGATTTCATCTAAGAGCGTGTAGGCGTAATCTAGAACGCTATCATCTTCTCCCCTATAGGCATTTTCTACAAACTCCTTAAAGGAGTCATCATAACCATCAGACGCATCTACAATGACGTTGGCAGGGATGCCGTACTCTTTTGATACTTCGAATAGGGTATTCCACTTGTCCCATACATCCTCATCCATGTTCATGGAGTAGGCTTCGCCTTCAGTTAGGTAATCCCAATCTACTACTTCATAGTCAACGAAACCTAGTTCTTCCGTTTTTTCATTGAACTCATCTGTGAAGTCATCGAAACTCCGATAAGATAACGGCTTAAACTGAACGTCTGTACCTCCTCCTGTGGGAAGGTAAATTCGATACCAAATAATTATGTCAGTTTTATTCATGACTTTGTTCTATGTCTATAATATACATATAAAGAAGCGTAACACCAACCCGTAAAATTAAAGGGTAGTTTTAGAACTTAGCTGTGCCGACTGCATTGCCTGTCCTTCAAGCTGACTCTGTACTACATAGGCTTGCATCCCATCGGCTGATTGTAAACGTGAAGGCATCGGTGCTGTGCTTTGAGTATCAAAGCCTGATCGCGTCTGACCTGAACCACCACCCACACTACCGCCCGATGTACCTGCTTGGTCTAAGATTCCTTTGATACTTGCAAAACTACTAAGCACACCACCTACCATAGTCGTAATTAAAACGGCTAAAGAGATAGGGTCTTTTGCATTTTCTGATGCTCCCCTTACTGCGTTAGCCATTGCAATAGCCTGGTTCAGCAAAACGTCTGCCACAGCTAATGCTTTCTGTTCTTGGCTATTTTGTTCTGCTAACTTGCCCATTTGCTTAAACACCCCACTTACCCCTTTTGCTAGTGCCTGCCTCCCTTGAAGTTCTAAGTCAATTACTTCTTGGTTTTCGTCAATCTCTTTTTGCTTATACTTCTCGTTTATAGAATCTTTTTGTGCCTGATACGCTTCGAATGCTTCAAGTAGCAAAGCATCGTTTGTACCTGCTAACTCTTCTTGTCTTTCAAATTCAGCAAAGGCTGCTTCTTCTTCAAGTTGTTTCTCGGTCAAGTCCTTTTGTCGAAACTCTTCTGCTAGTTGCGCTTCCTTATCTAGTCGCTCTTTTTCTTTAGCGTTCTTTCTGTCAAGTGCTTGTTGGTCTAAAGCCTCGACATCCATATCATACTGTTGCTTTAAAACTAGCAACTGAGAAAACGTTGCACCCCTAGCTTTTAATTCTGCTTGGTCTGCTTCGTACTGCAACCTGCGCCTTTCCTTCTGCTGCATGATGTCATCCTCAATCATAGCTAGATACATTTCTTCCTGTATCTGAAGTAAACGATCAGCCACGAATTGAGCGTCTTGTTCTCTTTTCCTAGCCGCGTCATCTCGTTTCTTTTGCGCTGCCTCTTCTGCTTGCTCCTCCTTTTTATTGGCTTGTAACTGATAGCCTGCCCGTGTGTTTTCTAACTGCTGAAGTTTCCTTTCTGCTTCATCAATTGCCTCTTGACCGTCTTCTTCTATTCCTTCAGGGTCAAATAGCATATCGCCAATACCACTGTAGAATCCTTCTGCTAAGTTTGTCTTTTCTGACAGCACCCCAATTTTTACGAGTCCTTCACTAATACCATCGATGGCAACGAATACCGCTGCTAATGGTGCTGTAATCAACGCCAAAATGCCTGCAACCGCATCACTAGCTGTTTGCGCTGCTTTTGCTTGCTCTATCTTTTGCTGCTTCAATGAATCAATCATGACCCTTTGCGCTGCGATTGCCTCATCCGTAGCTGCCATACGAAGTGCTAGGATGTCCTCCTCTGTCGCTCCTTGCAGTTTTAAGATGTTCTCAGTAGCACTTATTGCTTCAAGTTGCTCATTGGCTGCTTGAACTAACGCTTGGTTTTCTTCAACAAGCTTGTCTGTTTCATCGGACGCACCCGTTATTGCTCCCGATATTTCATCCCAATACCCTACAATTGTACCTAAAGCGACAACGAGTAAGCCAATTCCCGTTGCAGCAATAGCACTTTTTAATCCTTTAAAGCCTTTACTTAATCGTGAAACTGATCGCTGAGTCGATTTGAACTGTCTAACAGTGCGAGATAATTCCCTAGGCAGTACGCCTCCAAATAAATCCGCAACCCCTCCCCAATCTTTTTGTGCCGTTTTCCCTCCCTTTCCAATTTTCTTGCCTGCATCGTCGGATTTCTCAGCAAGTTTATCTAATGATTTTGTAGCTTTTTCAGCAGCAGGCGTAACCTTATCAACTCCGATGAGGTTAAAATTCATGTCATTACTCATCGGTTCTTTAGTATTAAGTTGATTTTCTTCAACGCGCTAACCCTTAAATCGTGCCTGCCGTACCAGTGCAACCACATTTTTTTTCCTTTCTGCTCTTCATCTTGCGCTAAACGTACAGCTAAAGGAAGCCCGTACCCTATGGCATTTATCCAATATTTCATCCGTTGAAGTCTAAGGTTTCTGTTGGGCTTACATTTAAAGTAATCGCTGTATTGCCTGATAAGTTGAAATAAGCAGGTGTTGCAAGCACTACCTCCGCATCATTTATTTGAACTACTTGTACAGTTGCGCGAATAAACCACTGCTCAATTACGTTTGTTTGCCCTGCACAGAGCAAGGAATACGTAGCTGTTGCTCCTGCGCTTCGCTGCGTTGCTTGAATGCTTATAGTGCCATGTGTACCCCCGTCACTTTGATTGTTTAGAATCGTTGGGCTTCCAATATTTCGTAAGGTGCAAGCAGTTGTCGCAGATGTTCTCGTATTTGCTATAGCTGTTCGCGCTGTAAAGTTGGCTGAATTTCCGTGCGTTCCATTACTACCCCCTACTTCAACTGTAGTAATGTCGTAAGTGATATATGTTATTGTGTCCTGCCCTGCGTTAAATTCAGAAAGCCCTTCGTTATTAGTGGCTGATACGCTTGAAGCACTTGTAGTTTGTGCAAATAATTCTAAAGAGTATGTAGCCCCTGATACCTGCAATCCATTGAACGCATTAGTCACTACGTTCGTACCTATACCTGTATCGTTTTGGGCGTTGTTAAACCCACTAATCGGTTCAGGGTAAGTTCCGATTGGATTTGTTCCACCCCCTCCATTTTCGTTACCTGGTGAAATAAAACATTGTTGCGCTGACTCACTCCAAACGTAACCATTTATTGTACAGCATTCAGCAGTTGCAGCAGCAGATACCCCTGTCTCAGCATCAACAAAATTTACTGTTCCGTCATCGTTGAACGAATCAACTTGCAAATTACAGCCTCCATCTATTCGCGCAGTCGGTGCGTTAATTACTTTGATCAGTTCTGCATTGCATAGTTTCTCACCGTCAAGCGTGAAGTTTTTTAAACTAAGCAGTTTCCAATATGCGCCTTCGATATAAAGCAAGTCGTTAAACTTTAAGTCATATATATCAGTAGCGTTAAGGGAAAATTTAGCAGTCATCAATCGGCTTTCATCGCTGTATATCTCGTTCATCATACGCAACCAATACGTAGTAAACAGATAGTTCTGCGTGTACCCACCAACAGCAGGTGAATCTAAATTGCTAGGGTTAGAGTAGCCCCACTCTAAAGACTCAGTGCTAGTTGTTACTCCGTATGTATTGTATTCAGCAAAGTAGGGAAAGGTTGTATACCCTGTCCCCCCATAATTAAATGTCGCGCCATTGCCTATGTTTTGTAATCCGTTGTAGTACGCTAAGACAGGTTTACAAGCTACAGATTCTTTAAGGTAAATGCTTCCGCTGCTTCCGTCAGACCAAACCCAAAACGTAGGACACAACACATTCGGTATAAAGCTAGTCCCTGTATTTTGAATCCAAGTGAAGATTTTCCTGTTGCGTATTGGTTGGAAAATATCGCTTGTTTCCATTTCACCTGTGGCAAAATCATTGTCTTCGTTTTCAAATATGTACGTTCCCTTTACTCGTTGGTTATGGTGTTGATACCACTGATTTAAAAAGTCTTCGCCTTCACCGTCTGAAAACTTGATTGACTTCTTTTGGTACTTCGTCGTTGGTTCGATTGTTATGCTGTCTGCATCTACCTTATTTGTCCAATCTTTACTTACCCCTGAGTCCCACCACGTTTCCCAAGGCTCGACATATATAGTGCCTACTGAATCGCGATCAGTAATCATGCGTAAATTGAACTTTTCAAATATGGCTTTTAGCCATTTATCTACGGTTACATCATTTGGGAAATTAGCCGACACATCAACAAAACCAACTGACCCTGAGAAGTTGATAAGGTTAAAAAACGATTGTCCATTGATGACATCGGATGTAATCTGTACTGTGTCAAAAGAGTTATTCGATAGCGCAGAAACAGAAACTACATCTCCTGCATTTAGGTTTAGCCAGTATTGATGGTCAACTGTGTTTACTACCGTTGGGTCACATGGTACGCTGTAATATTGCGTTCCCGTATTGTTGACCTGCATACGAACAGTCACGTTAAAATTGGTTGCGCTTGTTGTCGCAATGGTTCTAACAAATAGACGCGTAGCTAAAAGGTACGAGCCGTCATAAGGTGCTGTAAATACTCCGTTAGTTACTAATCCGTCAGGGTCATAGTATGGGCTACCTGTTTCATAGTTAAACAGTAAGTCTTGGTAAATGCCTGCTTGAGCAATTGGAATATCATAAGCAACAGTTAGCCCTGTACGAAATCCGTATGTAGCCCTTGATTTTACACGCTCTGTTTCTGTAGCGAGAAACATATAGATTTTCAGAAAGTCTGCACTATCAAAAAAAGCACTGTTGTACACAAACCCTGCGTACTCAAATATGTATTTGATTAGGTACTGTATGCGTATGGCAGGCTTAAAGTTTTTAGCTGCTAAGGATTGGCTAACGTCATTGTCGTTATCCATGCCTGTTCCTGCACCGTTGTATGTAAAGCCTGTACTTGTCCCTTCGTTGTTCGCGTTGTTCGTAGCGTTTAATCCATAGTCAGCCAACGGATAAACAATGACACCATCCCCTACGCTTCCTGACGTTACATCATTTGTTAAAGTCCAACTATCGATTATGTTTGTCCACGAAAGCGAATGGTCTAAATCAGTGTCTACTGTGCCTGCCTCTGTAATAAACAGTTGCTCCCAAGACAAGTCTTTGATTGTCTCGAACAACTTTGCTAACTCTTCAAAAACTACTACGGTATACTCGTCTTCTGTTGCGCTCAACAGTTGCATGATACCTGACATTACTAGAACACCGTTGTCGTAGATTTCTACGTTGGTACGCTTCGTTGCTGTAAACGTTCCTAAGTTTACATTGTAGTCATAGTAAAAAGAGAAGAACTTCAGATTCTCACGGGTAGCAGGGAGCTTGAAATTAAAGCTGTAGGGCGTTCGATTGGCAAATGGCTTTGCTAAATCTTGGAAATGGAAGTTTAACTGAATCGGTACTTTAGGCGTGTCTAACTGTACCTGATCGCTTCCGTCTTGTGAAGTAGCTATTAGTTGTACCATTACCTAGTTGGTCGTAATCGTGAAATGTCTACCTGTAACTCATAAGAAGTCAATCCATCATTCACAGATGTCTTGCGTTGAAACGAACCATCTGCTACTACAACTCGTACCGCTTTGTTCTTGTCTGCACCTGTCGAGTTTGTGCCGTAGTTATCGCTGCCTGTCATGTATACTCGCTCGCTATTCATTAGCGACATCATCAACGGGCTTAGGGTAGCAGGATTTCCAAAGGCTGTATTTAACTTAAACGAAGTAGTCGTTACGCTACTTGATTGTGTCTTCCCTCCTTCGTAGCTGTACTTGTTGTAAGCCGTTGCTCCTAGACCATTTGCATCATAACTGTTACCTCCAATCTCCCTGTACTCCGTTCGCTTAATCGATTGGCTTAATTGCGACTTGCCATTGAACACAAGGCTATCCAATCCACCTTTGCTGTTCCACCAGTGCAACGTGTAAAAATCTCCTGCTTGCTCAAATTTGTTACAGTCTAAACGTTCAAACCTGTAGGTAGCTGAAACTGCATTTCCCCAAGGGTCACCTATGTTATCTGATAAAATAATGTCATAATGTGTCCATCCTGCATTGGCAGGATTTGCAGGAGAAGATTGACCTGAATAGCCTGTTAAGTTTCCCGTGCCTACACCTAGATACAAAAGCCGTTCAGAGTCTGTTGTTACGGTGCTAGGTGTTGCACCCCCATTTGCAGTTTCGTTGGTGAATGTAGTTTGGCTCAATACTGTAGACCCGTTGTAGTATCGAATGCTGATGTAGTCCGCATCAGAGTCTGTAGTGTTAATGAACGCTAGTGTTGCCCAAGTCGTTTTGCCTGTATCATACACCACGTAATTTTTATACACTCCCCCTACTAAAGGTGTATCAGAAAGAAACAAAGCAGATGAATCATCGGGTACGTATGACGCGCTGTCTGTTGTTTCAATTACCGTTGATGTAGGTAAGGTAAAATTGCCTGATACCAACTGCACAATTTGATGGTACGAAGCACCAAGCAATGTAAGGGTAGGTTCTAGATTCGCAGATGCTGCGTATTGATAGCCAGGTATAATCGTAACCGTTTTAAAGGCAGATGTGTTTGTGCTAAGTAAGTTGCTTGCTGATTGACCTAAAAACCATTTGTCTTCATCGGGATTCGCAAACTGAGCCGCAACGATTCGAGGATTAAAAACCGCACAATCTGCGTTGTTTGGTAGCTGACGAAGTATGGCTCTTGGTTGACCGTCTACATTCACAGAACAAGCATACCTGTATTTAGGCTGTGCTGTGTTATCCTCATCCTCAAACACGTAAATTAAATCATCATACGTACCCCTTAGACCTATGCTCGTTTGGTTTATTAAAAATGCCATTACCCTAGATTAAATGTAACTGTGTATTCCTTGCCAAAGGTGCTGTTAAAAAATACCTGTAAGTCCTTTGTTAACGCTGTGCCTAGCTTTCGCTGTGCTTGTTTTTCTGCATGGTCAAATGCTAAAGCATAATAACCTGTCGGTTTAATGCCTGTCAAGTAAACGCTTCTCGCTATCCTCTGTGACATAGCATCGTAACTTAAAAACCTACCTTTCTTATCCCTCCACGTTTGATTGCTGATGCCCCGATCAGTTATCCATTTTCTAATCGCAGGCTTTAATGCTCCCTTCTGACCCGTCCCACTTCCAAATTGGTATTCACTGTTCGGTGCTTTCAAAGAAGACGCTGCGCCTTTTACCCCTTGCTCTACGAAATCCCAATACGGCACATCAGCACCAAATGACATCGTTAAGCCTGTGTTAGTTTCTGATAGTTCAAACCCTAGTGACTCCGACAGCGCACCCGTAACTACCTTGTCTTTTTCTACTAAAACGTTTTGTGCTTTAGACACAACATAGCCCCCCAACTCGTTGATGGCTTTTAAAAACTTAGGCATCTTTAGCAGATACCTATTTTTCCCTACGTTGATTTCTACCTCTAGCTTAGTCATAGGGAGCAATGCAAAGGTTCAATGGCGTAGGCAGCTTAATATCAAACTGCGTACTCCACCCTGTAAGCAGGTTGTCAAACCTAGCTGTGAACGGTGTGCAGTTTAACGGCAAGGAGAAACTCCAAGCATTAGAGATTTCGCTGCCTTGGTTTACGTTGAAAACAAACTGGCTTGCTACGTCTTGCAGCAACAGATAAGTTTCCGTGTATATCTGTGTAATGACTTCTTGCTGTTTCTCTATTACAAGATCGCCTACTATGATTTCATACGTGAATACCGTAGCCCCACCTTCCATTACCGCCCCTGTGCATTGACCATACAGCAACGGGTAGTCAGTCACGTTCAACTTGTCCATGTCCAACGTATCAATAGTGTACGTATGGAAACTTTTTAAAGTCAAGTGGTTGTCTACAATCGTTTGTAGGGCGTTGTTAATGTCTTGTATTGTCTGCATTCATCTTGATGTTTTGAGATACTCGAACGTCTTTTTCGTATGAAAGGAAAGCCAGTACATCTTCTATATACAATTCTGTTACACTCTGAATACTCAAGGGATTCTGATTTGCTAGTTCATAGATAGTGGCATACCATCCCCACTTGCTGTGAATCGTCTTGGTTTTTTGGTCTGCGTCTTTTTGTTCAAAGAGCGTTGCATAGTGATAGCTAATTCCTTTTCGATGTTGCAAAAAAAAACCAATGCTCCGATAGCTACGTCCATCTTCAAGTTAAGCATTTCTGCCTTTCTTTCCTTGCTTGGAGCGTATGTTTCTATCTCGTAACTATCATGACGTTCAAGCACAATTGGTCTGTAAAGAATGGACATGATGATGTGCAGGTTGTCAAACATCCCTTGGTTGCAATACGTATCAAGGTCTGCAAACTCACCTACAGTTAAGGTTGACCAATTAGGTACAAATCCGTACCATCTACCGTTAAGCTTAACCTTGTTTTGTAATGGCAACTTTAAAGTCGAAGCATCAGGGTCAGAGATAAACCACGCAAGAAGGTCACCTGCTTTTTCTATCTCGTGCCATTGGGCATTTTTTAACGTGCCAGGCTCTAAGCCTCCTAGACATTCGATAGCTAGTCGCACTGCTTCGTGAGCGTTCATAGACTTCTCGTATGCCTTCCACACGTTTTGGTATTGCTCTATGCTTATTTCGTGGTAACCTTCAGGTAGACTTACTTTCATCTGATGTAGTATGAACGGTTTCTGTGTGCTAGTTTGTTAAGGCAGCAGTATCTAATTGCATCGATTCCATGATTCCAAGCGTCTCGTGGGTGTGGAAGTATACGCCCGTCCCGATCGGTGTTCCACTTGTAGTTGCGAAACTCTTTCTGCAAGTTCAGGCTGTCTGACTTAATAAACAGCTTGTGCCTTCTCATTATGTCAATGCCATTACGTATGCTGTCTGCTCCCTTACGTGCAGGCTTGACGTTAAAGTTCATGCGCGATAACTCAGTAATGCTTTTTGGTTCTGCGCTGTCTGCTATGATTTCATCATGCCTTCCTATATCCCATGTCTTAAACTTCTCCCCTAAGTCTTGGTTGGTTAAACCTCCACTGTATATCAACTCCTCCATGTACAACTCATCCCCCCTTTGACTAACTCGAACCAATGCGGCAGGGTCAGCCGCAAATCCAAAGTCTAAACCGTATGCTATGTGCTTTGCGTTCTCAGGCAGTTCGTCGTATACGTGCGTTTGAAATATGGTTTCCTTACTTATACCTCTCTCCCCTAGTCCATAGATTCTCCAATAGTTTTCATCTGTCTCTTTAAGTCTTTCAATCTCATCTATCACCTCCTTGTTTAAAAATGGATTGTCCAGGTAGGTAGACTTAAAAAAGTCGCAGTCATCCCTAGGTATTACCGTATCATAAATCCAATGGAACTCTTCACTAGGGTTGAAGTCGATGAAAATTTTGTACAGGGTACGCATAGAAATTTGAACAAAAACTTCCTTAGCTAATTCTGTACACTCGTTAAGAAAAACGAAGTGATGCTTTGCTCCCCTAAATTTGTCAGGCTGATCTGCGCTTATGAATTGAACGAGGTTGCCAAACAGATTGTACGTGTTCTCTGTCTTGTTATGGTGCTTCTCTTGATACCATCCTGCTTCCTGAATGATGTTAAAGAAGTCACGCATCACACTAGCACGAAGCGAAGGGAAAGACCTACGTATGATGGTTATGGTATACTGTGAATTTTGGTACGTGTAGCACCATTCACATAGGCAATGAAGCACCGAGTATGTCTTGCCACTTCTTGAACCACCTTGTAAGCAAACGATACGCGCTTGGCTTCCCTTTACATCGTAGTACGCTTTAGGCTGTTTCACGTAGTAAGGTTCTCTTCTTCTTGGTCTGTCCTACCCAATACCTCATCGAACCACGAAGGGGGCTTAGAAGCCTCTAAAATGGTTACGTCAGTTTCTACTTGCTTAGGCATAAAGTATGGCATCAAGCCGCTTAAAGCCTTTAGGTATTTCTCATCGCTGTTCTCACGCAATATGCCTAGTGAGTTTTTAATGTTATCCATCTCACCCTCCATTACCTGCACGAATAATTCTCGTGACTCACTAGAAATTTTACCCTTAGCACCCTTTGGTCTTCCATTAGGATTTCCCGATTGTCCTTTATCGTACTTAGCCATGTCTGTTTTTTTCTGTTGTTTACAGCAGTTCGTACTCTTTGATTGATTCAAATATACGATGTGCTACTTGTGGCACTATGGCATTTCCGTATCCTTTGATGCTTTCGCTTCTCCACTTTGGAAAGGTAATGCCGTCCAATTCTTTGGGAAGCCCATCATTTCCTCCACAAATCGGGGCGACAGTTGGGAAGTTTTCCCACCTATTTCGTACTTCGTCGCTACCCTGTCTGATCGGTTGTTCTTCCCTCGGTCTATTGATGCGTTGGCTTTTGCTTGTTGCGCTGTTGGTGTGGGTAGTAACTGATGTATTTGGGTTGCCAGGTTTGGCATCGTTGTTCCGTTCGGGTATTTCTCCATCCTTGCTTTGAACTTCTCCAAGTCGTGAACTGGTTCCGATGTTGTTGGAGTCAGAAGCAAGCCTATTTTTTCCATAGTCGGTTTGTATTCGCTCATTACCTCCTGTGCTAACGTTCCCGAATCCCCACTCTTTGGATTCTTCTTGCCGCTGACCACTAGCCCGTCCATTGCTGTTGGTGTTTTTAGCAACAATCCAAACTCTGTCTCGTCTGTGGGGAGCGTTGACGGCACAAGCAGGAAGAATAAACGATTGGACGGAGTACCCGATATTTTCCAAGTCAGCGCACACTTCCTCGAATACCAATCCGTCCGACCAATTAACAATCCCGCGAACGTTCTCGCCCAAGACCCAACGGGGATTACACTCTCTGATAACTCTAAGCATCTCTTTCCACAGATAGCGTTCATCATCTGATCCCTTTCGTTGCCCTGCAAGGCTGAATGGTTGGCAGGGGAATCCACCGCTAATGATGTCAACTCGTCCATTATACTTAGTTGCGTCGAACTCCTTGATGTCTCCATATTGTTCTGCATTAGGAAAATGATACTTTAAAACCTTACGTGGAAATTCTTCCCATTCGCAATTGAATACGTTTTGAAATCCTGCCCATTCCGCTGCCAGGTCAAAACCTCCAATGCCACTAAACAAACTTGCGTGTGTCATTCGTTGTTAAAAATCATACGCACTTCTGTCTGTCCTCCCCCTTCAGGAACTTGCGCATAAATTTGTTCGATGTAATTATTCTTCACTCCCTGAGCCATCCATTTATTCCGTTTTTCAAGCTCACGCGTTTTGATCACTTCTTGCTGTTGCTGCTCATTTTCGGTCAGTTCATAATCACCGTCAAAATCAAAGCGCACAACGCCCTTGTCGTGCATCTCGCTTAACCTCGCTGATGCTGTCTGCATCTTTAGTTCTAGTTCCCTTGCTATTGAATGCAAACTCAAAGCCCCTTCTCTGTGTAGGTATATTTGAATCCGCTGTTCGATAGATAGTTTCTTAGGCTTAATTTCTTCGTGCGCCTGGTAGCTTGCTTTACTCATCTTGTAGTCTGCTTTTAAAATGTTCAATTATTAGTTCTGTCTTTACCTTGTAGTAGTCTTTAAATTCTGCATCCCCTCCCTCCTGCTTGTACAACTTGTAGAGTACAGCACGTAGCCTTTGGCTCTGTGTCTTTTTCTTGTCGTACAGGTCTAACTCTATCTTGTCTAACTCTTCAAACTCTGTGCTGTCTTGAGGTTCACCTTCTGCCCTGAAATACAATATGCCGAATGTGTCTAACAAACTGTCGATGTTCATTAGGTCTTGGCTCGTTTGCTCTTGAGTAAGTAAACGTAAACTCACACTCCTATCCTTTCTGCGTTGGTAGCCATCGAGAATGGCAGGGCATAGGATTTTCATTTGTCACAGCTTATAGCGTATGCCTTTTCTAGTTGCTCCAACTTACCGAGCATACATGACCCACACTTAGTTTTCTTTAGTCGAATTCCAAACGTGCGTTGGTACACATCAACCAATGTATCTTGATAGCCAAGTGTAATCTTTGCGCCTTCTTTAAACTTAGGCTTCAAAACACTTTCCCATAACTTTTGATCGGCTTCACTCATGCCATCATAACGCGGAAATCGATTGTTTAAATACTCTTTACGTTTCTTACACCCACAATCCTTACCAGTTATCTGCGATACTTTATCGACCACTTTTTTAATCCCTGTGGCTTTGGTTAGTTTTTCAATATCATCCCCTAACCCTTTTGATTTCTTCGCTCTTGGCTTGTAAGTGCGCTTGGGCTTTCCTAATGCTTCTGTAGATTGTTTGTCTGTTGATTCCTGTGGCATCGCTTAAAGTGTTTAATGTGTGACTGTGTAAATAATAGGCTTTGAATAATTCTCTATCAAACCATTTAATTTCTTCTAGCATTTTATATGCTGTACCTAGTTGTTTTTTTTCAAGGTATATAATTTCATGGTCATCAAGCATCAATTGCTCTATGTTGTGATTCGTTTTTCTGCTGTCGTATTCTAGATACTTCTTGTAAAATTTACCGTCCTTATGATAGCTCGCAATTCTCATTGCTCGTTTCATGTATGGCAGCATTTCGTTTCGTTGGCACAGACTATCTAATCGCTCGCCTTTTTTTATAAGCGTCATAGCCATGTCATGCACTAAGTCGTTCGACCAGTACTCACCAACTAAGCGTACAGAATACCTTATCAATGTATCATATTCTCTATTAAGGAAGTTTTCGAAACAGGTCATTGTAATGTGCAGTCATTTCTTGCAGGTCTGCAATGCTGTATTTAGTCGTTTGATTGCTCATAAGCAGAATCTTTTCTGCTGTTCCTTCACCGTAAATTGTGTCTAGCCTTTTTGCAAAGACAAACTGTTGACCCCCTAAAAACCCATTGCAACGTTTACATTGTGGCATCATATTAACTAACCCTTCTTCGGGCTTATACAACCACCTTGTACTCATTTTGCCGCGCGTTATAAAGTGTCCGCAATCCATAAGTTTCCAACTTTTACGATCAAGGCAGGTAAAGCAATTTGCTATACCAAATTCATCTGCGTTAGACTTACGGACGTAATAGCTTAACGCCTTGTCCAATTTGACCTTGGCTTTACTCTTCGTCACCATAACTAAAATCTGCGTGTTCCATACATTCAGCGCATAATTCCCAATCTCCATGCTTTGCAGCACCGCAGCAAGTGCTTAGTAGTTCTTTATTCATTTGTCCCATCCATTTTTCTTTTTTAGTCTAGTGCCGATACCTTCCTTCTTTGGCACATAGTCTTTGATTTGCATCTTGTCGTACAGTTCCACTAAACCTAAAGGCTTTAAAACCTCCTCAGTCTTTTCTGTCGCTTCGTGCTTTTCAACCTTTGCTCGTTTCTCCAAAATCTCAGCACGAGTTTCTCCTTGGTAAGTTTCAAGACAAACGAGTATCTCAGGAGTTTTAAAGCGTTCGAACATCTTGCCGTATTTGCCTTTGCGTATCATGTCAAAGCACACGCGTATTTCTTCTAGCTTTAAAGTAGGGTGTTCTTCGATTATCGAACGGCAGCAAAACATAAGTTCTTCATCGCTTTGTATCGTGACCTTGTAATTCAACTCCTTAATCATTCGCCCTACTTCTGAGACAATCCACCCACGCACCATTTCAGGCGCAACCTTTAGTGCTTCTTGAATGTTTGTGCCTTCTTCCCATGCCTGACCAGGCGAAAGTTGAATGCTCTTATCCTTCAGTAACGAATGACTTAATGTTTTCAGCGTTGAAGTTTGACTCTTTAAACCCTTTTGTAGCTGTGGCATCTTCATATTTTTTTTGTCTGCGCACCCAATTACGCGCTGTTGCTTTCCAATCTTTTATTTTGTTTCCGCCTTTTAATGTCCAACCCGTTTGATCGTACCAATCTTTAAATGCATCTGCTTCGTCGTAATGATTTTTCACACCCAATTCTGCAAAGTACAAATAACATTCTTGAGCATTAGGCTTACTTGTAAGCTTGCCTTCTTTCATTGAATTGTTACTTGTATTAGTACTTGTATTAGTATGTCGTACTTTTTTACGGGTGTTGACCGTAGTTTTCGATGGTTCAGAACGTAACTTTTTACGGATACTACCCGTAGTTTTTGATGGGCTAGACTCGTAATTAAGTACGGCATTCATCCGTAAAATTCTACGGCTGTGACCATCAATTATTTCGTGGTTTCGAATGATGTAACCTAATTCCTCCGTCCTCTTTAATGACTTTTCAATCGTGCTTGCAGAACACCGAATGTGATTGCACAAATGCTCATTACTTATAAAGCACGGCAATCCATTTCTGCTGAATGAATCAACTTCTAGAATAACCAGTTTCTCTGTCCAACTTAACTCATCGTTCAAATACAAATCGCCTGGTATCCAAACGCCTTTAAATTCTCTGTTGCTCATAGGTATTGATATTGGTTTTTACCTGTTAATTCCTTCAGGTGCTTATTTATTTTGTTCAACTCTTCTACAAGTATACTTCTCTTATACCCTTGTACCTCATTGTGCAAGTAGTACAACTGAATACGCAGTAGGCGCAACTCATTTACGGACAGCCTGTAAATGTCGAACATCTGTACAACGCTGCTCTATCATTTCAATGACTTCTTCAACAGGAACATCTCCCCATTTAGCAAGCTGCTGTACGTGTGTAAAGAATCTTTTAGGGTCTTGATTGTACCATCTATTGACAGTGTTCTGACCTAATTCTAAGGCTTCCCCTAGTCTGTTCTGAGTGCCAAACTTGATCTTAATGAAAGTGTCTAAAGTCATTTCGTAGTTCGTCTAAGGTTTGTAGTAATAACAAGGCGTTCTGCTTTGTTTCTTCAGGGCTGTTTGAAAAATTAGATGCATGACCAATTGCCCATTTTAAGTCTTCAGGCATTGGTTCATGTACGTATGCATACTCTAATGTCTGCCCATCTTCAAGTGTTTGCTTTAGTTTTCCCATTTTATAATTTTTCCGTTATGACCATCTTCTTCAATTGAAAATTTTAAGCCCATGAAATGCAGTAATATTTCAATTCCATCGCGTTTACCGTCTGCATATAGACTCCCACTATCTGCAAGTTTGTAAACTCTAGCTATTTCTTTTTTTAAATCTTCATTCATTAGAAAGGCAGGTCATCATTGTTTACCTGGTCGTACTTAAAGTCATCTAAGCCGTCACGCATATCAATAAACATACGCGCTGCTCTAGCAATTTCATCGGGTGTTAATTGACCTGATGATGTTGTGACTAGTTGCAAGTAATTTATTGCAGTGTTAATAGACCACTGCCGACCAATGCGCAGTTGGTCTTCAGGAGACTTGCCCCCACCCCCTTTGCTTTGCCACTCTGATTTAGGCTTGCTTAAAGACATACGCTTGTTGCCTTGCTTGTCTGTCCACTCTTTGGTCACTTCGCATTCATGACCTACTTGCCATCGTGTTTCACTTTGTGCAGTTACAATTGCGCTGCGCTGATCGTCTAGCAGCACTTCAAAGTTAAAGCAGTCTACCCCTTGGTCATTTTTCCACGGCTTACCGTGCGTCTGCATTTGAATTATTTTGCTCATGTTTAATTATGTTGGTTATAGATTTCTTCGTTGATTTTATCCCACGGCAATACGACCAGTAAGTCCTCTGTCAAATTTGTTATGTCAATGCGAACGCCTAACTCGCTGACTAACTCGATTTTTTCTATCTCGAATTCTTCAGGGTCGGGCGGCACATCATAGTCATTTGAAGATTGCTGCGCGTAATATTTATACGTCACCTCTAGGTGCGTACCTTCTGATACCTCAATGTAATGCGTATTCATTTCTTTATGCTTCCAATAAGATTGTGAATCCCTAGCATAAAGTTGTCGGCTACTGTCTTTGCGTGTGCTTTACGCAGCCTGCTGAAGCCTGCTAGTTTAGCCTCGCATTTCTCAAGCAATGCCTTTGCCATCATTTCCATTTCAGGGTCATCACCCGATTCCATTAAATCCTCGTGCAAAGCCCACGCATCTATCGCTCGCTTCTCCCACCGACTTTCTGCCCAAATGTCTATTTTGTTTTTCATGCTGTTACTTGTCAAATCTATATCGTGGCTTCTTCATACCGCTTGTAAACATCCCCACTTCATCCCATCCAAGCAATACGTAACCTTCGCACGTAGAATTTGCAGCATCAAATACTACTAGGTCAGCTTGACCTAAATGTGTCACTTCTGTTTGACTGTACAGTTCTTTCTCTGTGTATATTTTTTGTTTCTCCATACCGCAATATAGTGTAAAGTAATCAATTATGCAACATTTCAATTACATAAGCACAAAAAAAACCCCCACCTCGTTAGGCAGGGGCTTTACTCGAATGCCATGTTGCAGGAGAAAAAGCAACAAGGAATGTAAAATGCGTCTACAAGTTACTTCTTGACTCGGTTCTTTCCAAGTACAACTGCTTGTAAAATCCTAGACAACACGTTAACTACGCGATCGTCTTTCTTCGTTTCCGTTAAAGCCGTTAGTGTTCCTGCTGCTACAAGAACAACATTTAAAATCTCACTCCAATACATCGTTAAAAAT
>TARA_R110001606_G_scaffold138492_2_pt1 | contig 24910 bp, 15 predicted proteins | sample TARA_R110001606 | Tara Oceans TARA_R110001606 (sample SAMEA4398315) | marine metagenome | biome: Polar Biome; feature: [SRF] surface water layer (ENVO:00010504); material: water (ENVO:00002006), including particulate matter (ENVO:01000060) such as... | depth 5 m
CGGCACATGTGCGATGGTGGCGCTCGTTCCGGCGATTCCCTCGGCGGCTGCCTATGCTCAGGAGCAGGACGTAGAAACTGTCTCGGCGCCGGTCGCCGAAGACGAAACGGCCACATTGCAAACTGTTGTGATTACCGGTTCGCGGATCCGTCGCGAAGTGGCGTCCACATCGGCGCCCGTCACGACGCTCAGCAATGATGTCTTTGCCGAGCGCGGTCTCACCAGTGCGGCAGACGCTCTGAACCAGATCACGTCCCTCGTTCCTCAATTCAACCAGGCTGCCGGCGATGGCACAAGCAGCGGTGACGGGCAGCAATATGCGGAGCTGTTCGGCCTGGGCGCCGGGCGCACCCTGACGCTGGTGAATGGCCGTCGCTTTGTCACGACTTCAAGCGGCCTTGGCGATGCGCAGGTCGATGCGAACATCATCCCAACCGGACTGATTGACCGGATCGAAGTCGTGCAGGCCGGTGGCGCAGCCGTTTATGGTTCTGACGCGATCGCCGGTGTTGTAAACTATATCCTGAAGGATGATTTCGAGGGTGTCGAACTCGACCTCCAATATGGCGACACCGAGCAAAGCAACTATGAGCAGACATCCTGGCGCCTCACAGCCGGGAGCAATTTCGACAATGATCGCGGCAACGTAGCCGTGAACGTCGAAGGCTCCAGCTCGCCCATCGCGCGTTTCTCCGACTTCCCAGCTTCTAACCGGTCGCGCATCACATCGGGAAATCCTGATGATACCGGACCGGATGATGGCATTCCGTCGCTTACCGAAGTCATGCCGGCCTATTTTTGGAATTTCAACGGTAACGGCACTATCTACAACGCGCCCGCCCCTCCGCCTTTCCTTCAGACGACGCTGAATGGCTCGCCGATTCAGTTTTCACCTGACGGGTCGATCATTCCGTACAATCCGGGCAACATTATCGGCATTCCTTTTGCCGAAGGTGGTGACGGCACGCGCTATAGCGATCTTGCCGGCCTGCGAACAGGTGTTGATCGCCTTAGCGCGAATGTCATCGGTCACTATGATCTTGCGCCGAACCTTAGACTAAATGCCGAACTGCTCTATTCGAACACTGAAGCGGAGAGCATTCCGCAAGGCTACGCGCGTACCGTGCTAAACCAGACAGATCCAGCTCTCGGTGCGATCATGTTCACTGCGAGCAATCCATACCTGACCGATGAGGCTATCGCGTCGCTCTCTGCCGCCAATCCGGGCTTTGCCTTCGGTGCGCCGCTCTGGCTGTCGCGTCACTTCTATGACGACCTGTTCCCGAGCAATATTCAGAAAAACGAGACAGAAACCTGGCGTGCCCAACTCGGTCTTGATGGCAATTTCGATGCCGCTGACCGTAACTTCTACTGGTCCGTCTCGGGCAGCTATGCCGAGGTCAACGGCTCTCAGCGCGTTTGGGATGCCAACGTCTCCAAATTCAACGCAGCGGTCCGTGCTGTGGATGACGGCACTGGCAATATCGTTTGCGCCATCAATGCCGATGCGGATGCGACCAACGATGACCCGTCTTGCGCGCCACTCAACCCGTTTGGCGCGGGCAATATCAGTGAGGCTGCGTCGCAATATGTTTCAGTCATGTCGGGTCAGGATTATGAAAACACGCAGTTTGATTTCCTGGCGACGATTGGCACAGAAGTGTACCAGCTGCCTGCTGGTGCCATCGACATGGTGCTTGCCTATGAGACACGTCGTGAAGAGGCGAGCTTCACGCCACTCGAAGCCAACCAACTCGGCCTGATCGGTACGGGAACACTGGAAGTGTCAACATCGGGCGATTACGACACGAATGAATTCTCGGCCGAGGTTCTCGTGCCGATCTTCGGCGGCGACGTCACACTTCCATTCATTCAGGAATTCGATATTAGCGGTACCTACCGCTTTGTCGATAACTCAATTGCGGGTGAAGAAACGGTCTGGAGCCTGGGAAGCCGTTGGGAAGTCGTCGATGGTGTCACTCTGCGTGCAACGCAAAGCCGGAACTTCCGTGCACCAACGCTGAACCAGTTGTTTGCGCCGTCGACCACTGTTGTCGGCAATTCAGGCTTTGATCCATGTGATGCTGACCGCATCGATGCCGGTCCAAACCCTGCTGTGCGGCGTGCAAATTGTGAGGCCGAATGGGCCGCCAATCCTCAATATGGCGCCATTGCTGGCTTCCAGGACCCTGCTGAGAATTTCTCTGTCACTACCATTGAGACAGGTGGCAATGCCGATCTCCGGAACGAGGTGTCCGATACGACCACTTATGGGGTTGTCTTTGATAACTTCATTGTCCCTAGCCTCACGGTCTCGGTTGACCGCATTGAGATTGAGCTGACCGATGGTTTGTCAGCTTTCACGACGGAAGATTTCATGGCGGCATGCTATGATAGCGCTTCGCCTTCGGACGCTGTTTGCTCTGCCTTCACACGCCTTCAGACAGCCGACGGAACCAACCCCGCCGGGACGGTGGCGACGGGCCGGACGACAACGTTCAATGCGGGACAGATCAACTTCAAGGGCGAAGTCTACTACGCCAATTATGGCTTCGATCTCAAGGATGTCGCGGCTGCTTTCGCGGGTGACGTTACTCTTGGTCTTGAAGCTACCCATATTTCGGAACTCAGCACATCCGTTACAGGCACAACATTCAATCGTACAGATGACACGGTCGAGAGCCCTGATTGGACAGGGCGATTTAACGCGGGTTATGCTTACGGCCCGTTGCGCGTTTCGTACCAGCTCAACTATCTGGACAATGTCCTCCGGGTTGAAGGCGCCACGATTGAGAACGATCCAAATCCTTATGTTGACAGCAATATCACGCATGATCTGTCTGCGATCTACGCCTTCGATAATGGTGTGTCGCTGCGTGCGGGCGTGACCAATCTCACCGATGAAGGCCCGTCCTATCCGACGCTGTCCTATGGTGACATTCTCGGGCGTCGCTACTTTGCTGGCGTCAACTTCAAGTTCTAGAACCTCCACCCTGAGGAAGCAGTACAAATGAATTTCAGAACACCACCGCTTTCGGGACGTCTTCCGGGATTTGTCTGTACTGCTCTTCTGGTGGCCGCATGTGGCCCCGTGACGGGCTGCGCAATTGCAGATACGCCGCCTGCCGCCGAGCAGGTAGCGCCTGTTTCCACCCCGGCCTTCCCTGGCCCGATGTCGCGTCCTGCCAAGGGCGTATTCGGTGGCCAGGCGATTGCCTACACGGCAGCCATCGAGACCACGCCGGTCGAGATAGGTGTCGAGGGCAAGGGGGCGGACATAGTGTCATTCTCCTATGTGGCTGAGCAATCGACGGGTGACAGACCTGTCCTGTTCGTCTTCAATGGGGGGCCGATTGCGGCATCGCTCTGGCTTCATATGGGCGCCATCGGCCCTTACCGGGTGTCGCTACCAGACGACCTGTCGAAGTCGGCAACAGGGGCCTCCCTGATTCCGAACACTTATTCTCCCTTGAACGTTGCCGACATCGTTCTCTTCGATCCGGCGTCGACTGGCTATAGCCGCGTCCGGGACGGCGTTGATCCGTTCGTGTACTACTCTGTTGAGGCAGATGGTGAACAATGCGCAGATTTCATCGAAGCCTGGCTCGCTGCCCACGACCGAACCGGTTCGCCCGTCTTCATCCTCGGCGAAAGTTACGGCACAATCCGCGCAGCTGAAGCGGCAGGACAGCTCGCGGAACGCGGGCCGGATCATGCTGCTGATGGCGTGTTCCTGATGGGACAGGCCATCAACATCATTGAATATGCCCAGCGCAAAGAAAACATCATCTCCTATGTCGTTTCTCTGCCGACGCTCGCTTCCACGGCCTGGGAGCTTGGCAAGGTCGACAAATCCGGGAAGACGTTCGATGCTTTCATGGCTGAGGCGAAAGCTTTCGGCGAAACCGAATACCTGACGGCGCTCTTCCAGGGCAATCAGATTGCTCCCGAGACGCGCGCGGCCATTGCTGCGAAACTTGAAGCCTATACCGGCATTCCGGCAGCCTATTATATCGAGCACAATAATCGTATTTCGAAGGAGGTGTACCGCACCGAGCTTCTTAAGGCCGACGGGTTGATCCTTGGGCGCACAGATGCGCGCTATACCGGCCCCCTTAAGCCCGGCGCGGACCCTGCCAATATACTTTCGTCTGTCTATGAAGACGCATTCGCCGACTACATAAAGTCTGTTTTCGGCTTTGAACTGGACGATAATTACAAGCTTTTTGCCGATGTCGAGGAATGGGTCTATGGGCCGCCATCTCCCTTCGCCGCGTTCGCGTACGGCAAGCGGCTTGACCCGGCTTTTGCCGCCAATCCGGACTTCCGGTTAGTTCTGGGCAATGGCTATCAGGACACGATGACCACCGTTGGTGCGGCCGACTATGCCGTCTCCCAATCCGATTGGCCGCTAGACCGCGTCAGCACTGCTTACTACAAAGGCGGTCATATGGCCTATTCCGTGGATGAGAGCGCCAAAGCATTCGGCGCTGACATTCGCGAATGGATCACAGGAGCGCCAGACGTCGGCGCCGGAAAATGAGCAAGGCACGACATGTTCCTCATCGGACCGGACGAGATTACGTCCACACTTACCTATGACGCCTGTATTGGCGTGATGAGAGAGGCGATGGCGCGCCTGTCCTCCGGCGATACCGAGCAGATGCTTCGTCAGATCATGCCGCTCGATCAGGGGCGCATGTTCGGTGTGATGGCTGGCACGATGGGCCCCGGCGCGGCTTTCGGATCGAAACTGATCTGCGTCACACCAGAGCGTGGCGCGCGGCCTGTACCATCGCACCAGGGCGTGGTCGTCGTGTTTGACACCGAAACCGGCGCGCCTGCCTGCGTCGCCGAAGCGGGAGCCATCACCGCTATCCGCACCGCCAGTACCAGCGCCATGGCAACCGATGTGTTGGCGCGCGCCGACAGTTGTGTCCTCGCCATTCTCGGTACGGGTGAACAGGCGCTCCATCACGCACTCGCTATCTCGCATGTGCGCCAGCTCGATGAGATCCGCATCTGGGGGCGTTCGCTTGAGAAAGCGCAAAACCTCGCGACTGAAGTCGCGGAGAAAACGGGCATTACAACGCGCGCGGTTGCAACCGTCGCTGACGCGGTTGCCGAAGCCGACATCATCTGCACGGTCACTGCCGCGGCGGCGCCTGTACTATTGGCGTCAGACGTATCGCAGGGCACCCATATCAACGTGGTCGGGTCCAGCTTTGATGGGCCGCGCGAGATTGATGATGCGCTCGTCGCTATATCCCGGTTCTATGCAGACTCCACGCCGTCCGTGCGCGCGCAGGGCGCCGAATTTCGTCATGCGCTGAACAGCGGCGCCGTTGCGGAAAACCACCTCATCGGAGAGATCGGGGAAGTACTACTGGGCAAGGTCTCGGGCCGCCAGTCAAAAATCGACATCACGCTCTACAAATCGCTCGGCCATATCATCCAGGATGTTGCTTCGGCAGAATACATCTACCGTACACTGAAGGCGCAAGACTCATGACTTCACTGAAAAGCATGGCCGCAGTGCTGGTCTACTCTGGCCTGATTGCAAGCATCACATCCTGTGCCAGCGCTCCGGAGCAGACGCTCGCCGTCTCTTCGCCCATCGCGGCCGTGGATGAGGGCACCAAGGAAGAGACGCCCTCGGAAATCGAGCCCTATCGCAGCGTGACGCAGCATGAGATGCGCATCGAAGGCAAGACGGTCGCCTATCAAGCCATCGCGGGCGACACAGTCCTGCGCGACATGCAAGGCAACGCGCGCGCCAGCATCTTCTCCTTCTCCTATCTGCGAACCGATGTGCCCGTGGCCAGGCGCCCTGTCTTGTTCGTCTTCAATGGTGGTCCGGGGTCGGCCTCACTCTGGATCCACATGGGCGCGATTGGTCCCCGACGCGTGGTGCTCGACAAGGATGTTGACCCTTCCAACACACCGCCCTTCGGCCTGGAAGACAATCCGCACAGTATCCTCGATGTCGCTGACCTTGTGTTCATAGATCCCGTGGGAACCGGCTTCAGCCGCACCGCCGAAGGAGTCGATCCCAAAGAGTTCTGGGGCGTTGATGAAGACGCTGAATCCATCGCTCAGTTTATCGAGCTTTGGCTAAGCGAGCATGGTCGCTGGAATGCGCCGAAATATGTCCTCGGCGAAAGCTATGGGTCGATGCGTGCCGCGGTGCTGCCCCGCGCGCTCATGGGCGGCCCCATCTATAATGGTATCATGCGTGGCATCACACTGAATGGAGTCATCCTGCTGGGGACGACGCTCGATGGCCGGGATACTTCGGGCGATACGCCGCCCGCCCCAACGGCGCCGGCTCTGGCGCGTGGACTGCCAGGTCTTGCCGTTACAGCGGCTTTTCATGGCACAACGACCTATTCAGGTCAGGATGCGGCTGAGGTCTATTCTGCGGCGCGGTCTTTCGCCGATACTGAGTATGCAAATGCCCTTGCGAAGCAGCAGGCGGGTACGCTGAACCCGGACGAGCGTGATGCTGTGCTTGTCAAGCTCCAGGCATTCACCGGCCTTACCGCCGAAGAGATCGGCGATGACCTCTATGTCGATGCACGCGAGTTCGCGAAAATTGCCTTGGAGGGCCGCAGCCTGGAAGTCGGTATGTATGACAGCCGCTATACATTGCCACTCGCCAATAGCGGTGGTGACCCCGTTGCGGATGATCCGGCCATGGGGCGCTATGTTCCCGGCTTTGTCGCTGCCTTCAATGAGATGGTGCGGGACGACCTTGATGTTCATACGGGCCGTCCCTACGCCGCCATTTACTGGCGCGACTTGCTGGCCAGCTGGAACTGGGAGCGACGCGGCGTTGCGCCTGGCCAAAGCTTCGCGGTGGACCTCGCCTGGGCGATGCGCCGCACGCCGGCGATGCGCCTGTTCGTGGCCTCGGGCTATTACGATCTGGTGACCATGCCGACCGATGCCTATGCCGAACTCGACAAGGCCGGATTGCCGAAGGATCGTGTCCGTTTCGAGAACTATGAATCCGGCCACATGCTCTATCTCGGTGCCACGTCGCAGGCGTTCTCATCGGACCTGCGCGAATTCATCACCGCCAAATAGCTTGCGTCAAGCCGTCCCGACGGACGCAAGGAAGGCATCAATGTCGGCTGTCGTGTTGAAGACGGACACTGTTGGCCGGAAGCGGTTTCTTGAAACGGTCGTTACGATGCCGGCCGCCTTCATCCTGTCGTTCAGCTTCGCGTACGCGCCTTCATAGATGCAGGTCACGATCGGTGTGCGCGTCTCGGGCGGCGTTGCAAGCTCAAATCCTTGAGAGGCCAGACCATCCTTCAAGCGATTGGTAAGCGTCACCGCGTGGGCCTGGATCGCATCAACGCCCGTCCTAAGAATATAATCGAGCGAGGCATCGAGCATGGCGATTGTCGTGTGTGAGTGTGTTCCGAGCGCGAACCAACCAGCGGCATCATCGGAGAAGGCATAGTCGACCATCGTGTCGCCGGGGGCGTCGAATGGGTACATGTGCGTGGCAAATTCGTTAATGCCGTAATAGCCGAAATTGGTCCGCTTCAATTCACCCATGGCGCCGCGACGGACATAGAGGAAGCCGAGACCGAAATCGCCCATTAGCCATTTGTAGCTGGCGCAGCAGGCAAAATCGACGCCGCTCGCATGCAGGTTCACTGGCACACAGCCAGCCGCGTGAATAATGTCAGCATAGACCAGCGCACCGCGCGAATGGGCAAGATCGCATACGGCTTTCAGGTCATGTTCAAATCCGTTGAAGGTGGAGACGAGCGACAGCGAGACGAGACGCGTTCCCGGCGTAATCGCCTTGTCCATGTCCTCCAGGGAGATGCGTCCGTCGCGGGCCTTGACCCAGGCGACTTCGCAGCCTGATTTTTCAAGCTCGCCATAGAGCGGAAACGACCCGAAGAAGTGCAGTGTGTCGGTCACAACCTTCGCGCCTGCCGCGGGCAGGCCTAGTGACTTTACGATCATCTGCTCGCCGGCCGTCGTGCTCTGCACAAACGTTATCTCGTCGGCATGGGCATTGACCAGCTTGGCGAACTTCTCGATCACCCCTTCGCTGTTCAGCGAATATGGGTCCGGAACCGGATGGGTCTCGCGGTGCCGCATATAGGCTTCAACGGAGCTATGCGACTGGTTCGAGATCGGATGTTGCGAGCCGGCATTCAGATATACGACGGACCCGAGCGAGAAAGATGAGCGGTCTGGAAGAGACGTCGGCGCAGGGGTCAGTGGTGAAACGGCGTCAGGCGTCTCGGACATGGCTTGGCTACGGCAAGCGGCGGCGCCTGTCAGTGCGGCGGCACTCAAGGCGAGATAGTTTCGACGCGTAAGCTTCATGGTTCGGTCCTTCACTTCCATGATAGCGATTCTACGATGCTGGCGGGATCAGTCGATAGCGAAGAAGGCGCGTTGAGCCGCATCTGCGAATTGATTTTCCACTTATCAGGCTTCGGCGGTATTGATTTTCCATCCATGGGTCTGGGCCGCTTGTATTTGGCATAGGAATGATAGGTGTATTGCGATGAAATCAAGCTCATGAAAGCCTACGCTCTGACCCGAGTATTTTGCCTGCCGTCCCTGCTGGCGGCGCTGGCTATCGCGGCTTGCGCGAGCGTTGATGCAGAACCTGCAGAGTCGACATGGCGCCATGTCGAGAATGGTCAGACCTATGAGGTCGCCGACCAGTTTGGACCGGAAAAGCTGGACTACAAGGTCCACTGGGACAGTTTCATACTCGACGAGACGGACGGCGCAGCTGGGAGTGTCATTTCGGGCACTTCCTATCTGCGTAAATGTGACTGTGTACCTTCGCAGCGGCCCGTTGTTTTTCTCTTCAATGGTGGTCCGGGGGCGTCGTCCTCACCGCTGCATTTTGCGCTCGGTCCTCATACCCGCGAGCGCGGCGCCGCGACGTTCCCGGATAACTCCAACACAATTCTCCGCTCGGCCGATCTCGTTTTTATCGACCCAGTCGAGACGGGTTTCAGTCGCGCCGCCGCGCCGGACGGTACGAGCCGGTTCCTCGGTGTCGATGGCGACGTCGAGGCCGTCAGTGCTTTTATCCACAACTGGATGACCGCCCACGAGCGGGACAGCGCACCGGTCTTCATCGTCGGTCAGAGCTATGGCGGCTTCCGGCTTGCCAACCTTTTACCAAGCGTTGGCGACGTCAATGTGCAGGGCCTGGTCATGGTTTCGCCCATGCTCAATGCCAGCGCGAGTGCCAGTGACCTAGGCAATGTCTTCGCTTTCCCGACCATGGTCGCGACGGCATGGCGCTTTGGCAAGTCATCGATTGAGGCATCTGGCGAAGCAGAGGCTTGGGAAGGCGCCCGCCGGTTCAGCGAAACGGAACTGCTTGTTGCGCTGGAGCAGGGCGATCTGCTCGATCAATCGGAAAAGCAGAGGCTTGCTTCCGAGATTGCGTCGATGACGGGCTTGCCTGCGGACCTTGTACTTGAGGCCAATCTGCGTGTCGATATCCAGGACTTCCTGGAAACACTTCTCGCAGACGACCAGTTACTCGTTAGCCGCCTCAATACGGCGAAAACAGAAGCTACAAAGCCTGCCCCTGCCAATCCCGACCGTCCAGCCGCCGCAAATGACCCATCTTTGGGCCTTGGCCGGTCAAACAAGATCCTGGCAGCAGACATCGCCGCCTACCTGACGGATATGACAGGACTCGATCGCGGCGAGGAATACAGGTCGCTCAATCTTGATGCAAATTTTGCGTGGGATTGGTCGGGAGCGAACCGGGAACTTTTCTATGCCGATGCGACGCCGCTTGTTGCAGAATTCATGGGTGCGAACACTGATGCGCGGTTGCTCGTGTTTGGCGGCTATCGCGATCTCGCCACGCCGCTGCTTGCGACGCGCTATGCCCTGAACCATGGCGGGCTTCCGCAAGCGAGGGTCGAGCTAGCGATGCTCCCATCCGGGCATTCGCCTTTTGATGAAGAGGCGCTCAAGGCACCGTTCGCAGAGCGCATCTACGCATTCATACAGACCCATACGGCCACCATGGCTGCCAAAGGAGATTAATTCCAATGAAGCCAGTAAAGTGGACGTTCGTGATGACAGCCGCTGTCGCAGCACTTGGTGCCTGCGGCACTGCAAAGTTGGATAGTAACGCAGACGCTCCTGCCAATATGCAGTCGCTCAGCATTATCCAGAACGGCGAGAATGTCGGCTACCTAAAGGCGACCGGGACTGGCGATGTCATGGATGTGGAATACTATGTCGACAGCAATGGACGCGGCCCAAAGCATTCCGAGCACTTGGTCGTTGATGCGCAGGGCGTTCCCGTGGAATGGACGATTGCCGGAACCTCGCTTATGGGGGCTGAAATCAGCGAGTCCTTTGAATTCCGCGAAGGCGCTGCGATATGGAACAGCCAGGCAGACTCAGGGGCCGAAAGCCTCGACGTACCAGCTCTCTATGCCGTTAATGATGGTAGCCCTTGGGCGAACTATATCTATGCAAAAGCATTGTTGGCAGACGCAGACCATTCGATGCCGGTTCTTCCTTCCGGCCAGCTGAATCTTGAGCAACTTGATAGTGTGACACTCTCTTCCGGCGACACAGCTATAGACCTCGACATCTACCTCTTGTCCGGGATTGACATGTCGCCAAGCTTGATCGCGCTCGACAAGAGCGGTCGTTTCTTCGCCGAATTCTCTGAAGCGTCGGCCATCATTCAGACGGGACATGAGGATTTCGCGCCTTCGCTTCAGGAACTTGCCCGCACACTCAAGGTTGCGCGCGCTGAGAAGCTCGCCAAGCAATTACGTCATACCTATAACGGTACCTACGCGATTGCGAATGTCCGCATTCTTGCCCCCAATGCCGGTACGCTCAGCGGACTGTCGACAGTTTTTGTGCGTGGCGCGCAGATCGAAAAGATTGATGCCTATTCGGCCAGTGGCGCGGTTCCCGATGGAATGGCGGTTTTTGACGGGCAGGGTGGAACCCTGATGCCGGGCATGTATGACATGCACTCCCATGCGTCGCTTAATTCCGGGTTATACTACATTGCCGCTGGTGTGACCTCCACGCGAGATATGGGCAACGATAACACTTTCCTTGCCGATCTCATGGTTAAACTGGATGATGGCATCGTGGTTGGCCCTCGCATTACACCGGCTGGTTTTATCGAAGGACGTAGCCCGTTTTCCGCACGCAATGGCATCATTGCCTCGACAGAGCAGGAGGCGCTGGACGCGGTAGACTGGTATGCCGCACGAGACTATCCGTTTATAAAAATCTACAACTCGATGAACCCCGCATGGGTGCCCGCAATGGCAGCTACTGCCCATGAACATGGCATGCGCGTCCTCGGGCATGTCCCAGCATTCACCAATGCCGATAACATGATTAAGGCAGGCTATGATGAAATAACGCATATCAACCAGCTGATGCTCGGCTGGCTCCTGGCGCCAGATGAAGATACACGTACACCGTTGCGGCTGACTGGTATGGCGCGCGGCGCCACGCTGGATCTTGGCTCCGAAAAGGTCCGCGCTACCGTTTCGTTGATGCAGGCGAATGATGTCGGAATTGATCCGACGGCGGTTATCCTTGAGCGCTTGATGCTGAGCCGGGCTGGTACCACTGCGCCTGGTGACGTCGACTATCTGAGCAACATGCCCATAGGCTATCAACGATACAGAAAGCGCACTTTCGTCACGCTTGAGAATGAGGCGGCGGACCTCGCCTATCAGGAAGGTTTCCGCAAGACGCTTGAGACTGTGAAGCTGCTTTATGATGCCGGTATCCGCATCTTGCCGGGAACGGACGATGGTACGGGATTTACCGTCCATCGGGAACTGGAGCTCTATCATGAGGCAGGCATCCCCGTCCCTGCTGTCCTTGCCATTGGGACACAAGGTCCAGCGGAGTATCTCGGATATGGTGATTCACTCGGCACGATTGAGGTCGGCAAGCTCGCTGATTTCGTTCTCCTTGGCGGCGATCCTCTCGCTGACATCAAGGCCATCAAGACGCCGCGCATGGTTGTGAAGAATGGGGATGTCTATTTCCCGAGCGAGATATACGAGGCCTTGGCAATCAAGCCCTTTGCCTCGCCGCCAACCATGCTTGAGCCGTTTACTGCTGCCGATTAATTGCCAGACTTCACGCGTGGTCAACATGCTGGCCACTCTCCAAGCTATGGATAGGTAGCCCGAAGAGGACTCTTGAGATCAGAGCGCGAGATTGCCTCGCACGGGCACGGCGGTCGTTGATTTGATCTCGCCGAGCGTCGCAGTGGAATTCACATTCTCGACGCCGGGCAGGTTCATGAGGAAGTTCATCAGGAAGTCCTGATACCAGCTCATCGACTTCGCCTGGATTTTCATCATGATGTCCATTTCGCCGAATATGGAATAGCACTCCAGGATCTCCGGCGTGTTGATGACCTTCCGGCTAAAAGTCGCGCGGTCCTTTTCCGATAGTCGAAGCACTTTCAGATACGCGAAGATGTGCAGGCCGAAACCGAGCTTCTCACGGTCGAGGATGGCTACCTGGCTCTTGATGTAGCCTTCATCCTTCAACCGCTGCAGGCGGCGCCAACAGGGGGATTGGGACAAGCCGACGATTTCTGCCAGCTCAACGGTCGAAACTGAACAGTCCTTCTGGAGCTGTTCAAGGATTTTGATGTCAATTGTGGATAGGGGCTCGATCATGAAAATAGAATGTTGGTAATTACTGCATAAATCAAGATAGATATTGTTTATTTCTTCGAATATTGATCTTCAACAATGCCATATATACCATGATTTTATATATATTATGTTGTAATCAGGATCTTTCGCACAACCCTGTAAGGGGATTGCTTAAGCAGGCAACCTGAGGTTTGTCGATGGAGGCATTGCAATTTCAAATCGGACATTTGGATTTAGCGCCAAGTTAGGCGAGAATGGATGCAAATGGTCAATCGTCGGAGTAGGTGGGCTTTCTCTTCTCCAGGAACGCGGCCATGCCTTCAGCGACGTTGGGGCTTTTGCTCGTCATCAGTTGATTGCGGTTTTCAATCGCCATGGCTGCTTCGAGGCTAGGTGCATCAATGGCCATCGCCAGACCTTCCTTGGTCATGCGAAGTCCCATGGGCGATGTGTCGAGCATCTCGTCGATATATGACTGCGCGGCCTTTTCAAGATCCGGATCGGCGGCCACTTCGGAGACGAGTCCTGTCGCCAATGCGCGTGGTGCGTGGATGAAACGCCCGGTCAGCATGAGCTCGGAAGCCACTGATGCCCCCACAAGACGCGGCAGGAAATAGCTCACCCCCATATCACATGCTGACAGGCCGAGCTTTATGAAAGCGGCGTTCATGCGGGCGCTCTCGCCTGCTATCCGAATGTCGGATGCAAGCGCAAAGGCAAATCCGCCCCCACACGCGGCCCCGTGAATGAGTGAAATGATCGGCTGAGGACAACGGCGCATTTTGATGTAAACGTCCGCAAGATATCCCTGAAAGCCGAAGCCTCCGCCGAATGGAACAGCTCTATCAGCGGAATCGTGACGAGACTTGATATCCAGACCGGCGCAGAAGGAACGGCCAGCGCCCTTCATTACAACGACCCGTACGCTTCCATCATTATATAGCGCGCCGAAATAGTCATTTAGCTCCTCAACCATCTTCAGGTTGATCGCATTCAATGATTCCGGCCTGTTGAGCATGAGCCAGTCGACTTTTCCGCGCTTTTCTACGCTGATTGTTTCATAATTCTTTTGCATGATATCGACGCTTTCTTCCCCATCTTGGTTTGTGCCTTTGAAGGACTAATGCCGCAGGCGGGTCGTAAACTCACGCGGAAACTTGGCCTGATTAAAAAAACCCTTATGCGCAGCACATTATCGAGTTGAAAGCGTGTGAGGCCGCGGTCGGAGGAGGCCGGTTTACACGAGCTATGATGGCCGGTCGGTTAGGATTTAAATCTGACTATCTGCCTCAAGGGTAGGGGTTGACCGATGCTTGGTCGCCTTCGAGTGTTTGGGCTTGGCGTATTCTGCTCCGAGCGTTCGGATCAGAACGAATGCAACTTTTGGCCTGGAGGCAGTTCGTGAATCTCGATTTCTCAGATGAGCAGAAACAACTACGCGATCAGGTTCGGCGTTTTTTGGGCGAGAAGTGTCCCCCAGCGGCCGTTCGCAAAATCCTGGAGGGCCCGGCCGCATTCGACAGGGATCTCTACCTGGGTCTGGCCGAACTCGGTGCTTTGGGTGCGGCAATTCCAGAGGAATACGGCGGCGTTGGGTTGGGCGATCTCGAGCTGTGTGTGATCGCAGAGGAACTTGGTCGTGTTATCGCGCCGGTGCCCGTCTCATCCTCAATTTATCTCGCAGCAGAATTTTTGCTCGTGTCAGGTTCGGAGGCACAAAAATCATTCTGGCTCCCAAAATTGGCATCGGGAGAGGTCATCGGAACGTTCGCCTTGAACGAAGGCCAAGGACGTATGACTCCCGATAAAGTCAAAGCGCGAGTCGAAGGGGGCAAACTGACGGGCATAAAAGCGCCGGTGGCCGATGGTTCAATTGCTGACTTTGCCATTGTCGCCGCGCGTGACGAAACGAATGGAGTATCGCTGTACCTAGTCAAGCTGGACAGCGATGGCGCTCGCAGGGACGTGTTGGAATCAATTGATCCAACACGCGATCAAGCCCGCTTGACCTTCGATGGATGTCCTGCAGAATTGATTGGCGGACAGGGCGACGGTTGGCACATTGCGAGCGTCGTGATGGATCGCGCCGCAATCTTGCTGGCATTCGAGCAATTAGGTGGTTCAGACCGCGCCATGGAAATGGCACGAGATTATGCATTGGAGCGTATCGCGTTTGGGCGGCAGATCGGCTCGTTTCAGGCGATCAAGCACATGCTGGCTGACATGTATGTTTCGGCGACCTTGGCGAGGTCAAATTGCTATCATGGTGCGTGGGCGCTTGCCTCGGGCGCTTCAGAACGACCTGTCGCTGCAGCTACCGCGAGAGTTTCGGCTACAACGGCATTTCAGCAATGCACCAAGAATAACATACAGGTCCACGGGGGCATGGGATTTACGTGGGCCTTTGACTGTCATCTCTATTATCGCCGATCGAATGCGCTCGCTCTGGCTCTGGGGGGGCTTTCCACTTGGGAAAGCCTGCTGATTGAACGAATGAGCGCCGGCAACATAGAATCCGCAGCCTGAGCAAAGGAATAGCATAATGGATTTCCAGGATACGCCAGAAGAAGCTGCTTTCCGCGCCGAAGCTCGCGCGTGGATCGATGCCAATGCGCCCAAACATCTTGAAGCAGAGTTGAAGAGAGCCAGTTTCGGATCAAGCGGACTGACAAGTGAAGACCCTGTTGCTGCTGGCAAGGCCTGGCAGAAGAAGAAGGCGGATGCGGGGTGGGCCTGTCTGCATTGGCCGAAAGAATATGGTGGTGGGGCGAGAACACCGATCGAGCGCGTTATTTGGGGTCAAGAGGAAGGTCCCTATGCCGTGCTGTCAGGTGCCTTCACAATCGGTCATGGCATGTGCGGCCCCACTGTCATGGCATGGGCTGGCCAAGAGCAAAGCCGAAAATTGCTTCCGCCGCTAGCTAGCGGCGAAGAAATATGGTGCCAGCTTTTTTCGGAGCCGGCGGGGGGGTCAGACCTTGCTGGGCTGCGCACACGTGCCGTCAAAGCCGATGATGGGTCTGGCGATTGGATTGTGAATGGCCAGAAGATATGGACCAGTGGTGCGCAAATCTCGGATTGGGGATTGCTCATTACTCGAACGGATCCCGACGTACCAAAGCACAAAGGACTGACAATGTTCTTTCTGTCGATGGATACGCCTGGCGTCGAAGTGCGACCTATCAAGCAGGCGAATGGTGCCTCAGGTTTCAACGAAGTTTACTTTACAGATGTACGCATTCCAGACAGTCAGAGGCTTGGGGACGTGGGACAGGGCTGGAAAGTCTCGCTGACGACACTAATGAACGAACGGCTTTCCATTGGATCAGGTATGTCCACCGGTTTTCCGGAACTCTTCAGGTTCTGTATGGACGCTGAAGTTGACGGCAAGGCTGCGATAGAAGATTCAGCTGTTCGGTCCCGGCTCGCCCAGTTTGCCGTGAAGCAAAGTGGCCTGAAGTATACGGGTATGCGAGCAATTACTGCGCTGTCCAAAGGCGATACGCCAGGTCCTGAAAACTCGATTGGCAAGCTCGTTGCAGGCGCGACCATGCAAGAACTGGCCATGTTCGCGCTTGATTTGCAAGGTGAGTCAGGCGTTCTCTGGAATGATGATAGCCCGCAAGGTGGGCGTTTTCAGGCGATGCTGATGCGGTCACCCGCGACGCGTATCGAGGGAGGTTCAGATGAAATTCTTCGAAATATCATCGGTGAGCGTGTGCTGGGATTGCCGGGAGATATCCGTGTCGATAAGGATGTTCCTTTCAAGGACATTCCAACACGCGGCGCAAGCTAAGTGTTCCGCAAGATGTGCGTGTTTATCGCAGTATACCCACGCTAGTGGAAATCACGGCTTGGAGGGATAATGCGGATATCTCGCGGGTGACCTTCGCCACTGCGCCTCTTATCCAATCCCCTTCTGTCAGTTTGCGCTCGTGAGACTTCGTCTGGGCGTGCAAGAATTCCTTTTAAAGGGTCTTTCACAAAGTCCTCTGACAATAGCGTCAAATCATTCGTGCAATCGATCAGCGCTTCGACGACGATATGGGTAACATTGTCGGCAGTTTGTACACGACCTTTCACGTGAATGATTCGGGCGCGCATCACAACTGAACGGAACCTTTCCATCACGCGCGGCCAGACAATAAGGTTTGCCACACCGGTCTCATCTTCCAGGGTGATGAAAGTAGTGCCGTTGGCTGTGCCTGGGCGCTGGCGAACGAGAACTATTCCAGATGTTTGGATCCGCCGACCACTCGTCTGGCAGGTTGCAGCTTGCGTGCTGACTATGCCGCGCGACGCATGAAGTGTGCGCAGGAAGTGCATGGGGTGGTTTTTGAGGGAAAGTCGGGTGGTCTGGTAATCCTGAATAACATGCTCAGATGACGGAATCTTCGGAAGAATGACGGCGGTCTCTTCACCCTGCTCGGCTATGTCTGCGGAAGCGAACAGAGGCAGGGCCTGACTTACGGCTTCTCCTCGTAATTTCCACAAGGCCTCTCGCCGAGAGAGGCCCATAGAGCCGAAAGCATCTGCGGCAGCTAGACGTTCGACAATGCTTCGCGGCAAGCTAGCGCGGCGCATGAGAGCCTCGGGGGTGTCATAGCCGGCGTTCCGTTGCTCCATCAGGTATTCCATATCATTTTTTGACACTCCCTCGACCTGCCTGAAGCCAAGTCGCACAGCAAAGACGCCTTTCCGGTCTTCCCGCGGCTCTAGCGTATTATCCCAGTCGGAATAGTTTACATCTACAGGGCGGACCTCTACGCCATGGTTCTGCGCATCGCGGACAATCTGCGCGGGCGCGTAGAAACCCATCGGCTGGCTGTTTAGAAGCGCTGTGCAGAAGACGTCAGGATGATGGCATTTGATCCATGAGGATATATAGACGAGCAAGGCGAATGACGCCGCGTGGCTTTCGGGGAAGCCATATTCCCCGAACCCCTTGATCTGTTCAAAACAGCCCCGTGCAAAATTTGCGTCATAGCCACGGTCTATCATCCGCCCAACCAGCATGTCTTCGTAATTGTGTATCGTGCCGACATTTCGGAAGGTAGCCATGGCGCGGCGCAGGCCATTCGCTTCATCGGCGGAGAACTTTGCTGCGTCCATGGCGATCTGCATGGCCTGTTCCTGGAAAAGGGGGACGCCTTCAGTTCTTTCAAGGATAGACTGTAGCTCGTCTGGTGGCCCGTGTTCCGGTGCAGGACGCGGGAACGTGACAGGCTCCAGCCCTTTCCGCCGCCGAAGGTAAGGATGGACCATGTTGCCTTGTATCGGACCGGGCCGGACAATAGCTACTTCGATGACAAGGTCGTAAAATTTGCGAGGCCTGAGGCGAGGCAACATCGCCATCTGCGCGCGACTCTCGACCTGGAAGACACCGATACTGTCACCCTTGCAGAGCATGTCGTATGTCGCAGTATCATCGCCCTCGATACTCGCCAGGTCATGCTGGATGCCTTTATGGGCATCCAGAAGGTCAAATGCTTTGCGGATGCATGTCAGCATTCCGAGCGCGAGAACATCCACTTTCATAATACCGAGCGCCTCGATGTCATCCTTATCCCATTCTATAAAGGTGCGGTTTTCCATGGCGGCGTTCCCAATCGGAACCGTTTCGACGAGAGGACCGCGCGTAAGGACAAAACCGCCGACATGCTGGGATAGGTGACGCGGGAACCCGAGCAGTTGGCGTGTGAGTTGGATGGCGCGCCGAATTAGTGGATTGGCAGGATCCAGCCCGGCTTCGGAGATCCTTTTGTCTGGAAAGGTGTCGCTCCAGCTGCCCCAAACGCCATTCGCGAGCGCCGCCGAGATGTCTTCGCTTAGTCCGAAGACCTTACAGACATCACGTATTGCAGAGCGGGAGCGATAAGAAATCACTGTTGCGGTCAGAGCCGCACGCTGGCGTCCATATCGCTTGTAGATGTATTGAATTACTTCTTCCCGGCGCTCATGCTCGAAATCGACATCGATGTCAGGCGGCTCTCTACGCTCTGGTGAAAGGAAGCGCGCAAAGAGGAGTTTGGTGATGGTTGGATCGACACTTGTGATGCCGAGGCAGTAGCAAACTACGGAATTGGCTGCCGACCCACGGCCTTGACAAAGGATGCCCTGCCTGCGCGCCCAGAGGACAATGTCGTTCACGGTAAGGAAGTATGGCGCATATTCAAGCTGCGCGACGATCGCCAGTTCCTTCTCGATCTGCGCTGTTACCATCTCCGGGACGCCTTGAGGATAGCGCCAGTTCGCACCGGCCCATGTAAGATGTTCCAGATGGATCTGTGGCGTTGAACCAGCCGGTACGGGTTCGTCCGGGTATTCATAGGAGAGTTCGTCAAGACTGAATTGGCATTTCTCCACGACCGCAAGTGTACGTGCGATAGCTGGTTCGAAGCCCCTTAAGAGGCGTGTCATCTCTGCAGGGCTCTTGAGGTGACGCTCGGCGTTTGGCTCAAGATGAAAACCGGCTGTGTCGAGTGTGCAGTTTTCGCGGATGCATGTCAGTACATCCTGCAACGGCCTGCGATCAGGTGTGTGGTAAAGTACATCATTCAAAGCGATGAGGGGCGCGTCTGCAAGCGCCCCAATCTCAGCGAGGCGCGCAAGACGCTCGCGATTACGCCCTGAATAGGAGGGACGAGCGGCTAGGTAAACGCGTCCATCTGCTGTAGTGGCAATCTTTTGCACAGTGTCCGCAAAGTCCATAAATTCCGTCTCGGGCGGAATGACGATTAGGATTTGCCCTTGGCTTGCACGGAGTATATCCGTTAGCTTGATGAGGCATTCCCCTTTAGCAGCCTCTGGCTTCATCTTGCCTTCAGAGAGAAGGCGCGAAAGCCGGCCATAGGCCGCGCGGTCCATTGGGTAGGCCAAGATCTCAGGTCCTTCAACGGGCACGAGGCGTGCGCCGACCAACAGACGAATACCCGCTTCCTTTGCGGCAACATGCGCACGTACGACTCCTGCAAGAGTATTCCTGTCGGCAATGCCTATGGCGGCGAGGCCTAATTCGGCTGCACGCTTGACGTGCTCCGCAGCATGGCTTGCGCCGCGGAGGAAGGAGTAGTTTGTTGTCACGGCCAGTTCGGCATACGCGCTCACGCGAATAATCCCTGCAAGAACCAATCTGGATTCGTGCCGCGCTTGTCCCCATGCAGCCCCTCGCGGAATAGCCAGTAGCGCCGCCCCTCTGTATCCTCGACCCTGTAGTAATCGCGCGTGCGGGGCAGTGTTCGCGGTTCTCCCGGCGGGGGGGGCAAATAGGTCCACCATTCCGGCGCGATCCGTTCCGGCCCGTCTGCGCGGGTGACGCAATGTACAAGCCTGTGCCAGACAAAGCGTAGCGGGGGGCCATCCGGCACTTCAGAAATTACCTCCACCGGCTCAGCACGCTCAAAAACACGTATGGGACGAAGTCCGTGTACTGTTCCAGTTCGGAGAATCCCCTTAGGAATTTTGCCAGAAAACGGTCTGACCTCTTCGGCCATATCCACAAGGTGGCGGGATAAAGGTGCGGTGACTGTGACGCGATCTTCACCGAGGCGGGCATTGATCCGATCTACCAGCTTGGAAAGCGCGGATTCGTCAATATCCGCTTGTGCCAGTGCGCCCGAGAGGGGGTGGCTCCCTACTGCCATGGGAGCCGTACGAAATGCCTCAAGTTGCATAAGGTCAATTCCAAAGCTGGGATCAATAGAGTCTGTTCTTTCCTTAAACAGGCGCAGGAGATGGTCTGCCGCGCAAACGGGCTGGGCCGCATTGACGCGCACACAATAGAGGCCGCCATCTGAACAGAAGGTCCGGAAGACGAAAGTCTGTGCACCGAGTCCTCGGGCAGCGAGTGCTTTGCAGAGCCTGTTTGAAAGCATGACAAGGCCAGCATTGATGCCCGCTCCATCTGTCAGTGGTTCGGGGCACGACAGGTGCATACAGTGATCGGGAGGTGGACGGAATGGCTCAAAAGGCTCGGGGCGTTGACCAAGAGCCTGGTCCAGCCGCAGGCACACGGCCTCTGCCGCTTCGCGCGAGTGAAATCGCCGAACGAGTGCCTTTCGGTCGATATCATACAGTTGTCCGATACGCGTCAGACCGAAGCGACGGAGCAGGATGAGCGTCTTGCCCGACAAGCGCAGCGCACTGACCGGTAGATTGAAAAGACCCTCACGCTCATCTCCGGATAGCAGGATGGCGGGCAATTGCGCTTCGGCCTTCTCGTGGGCAAGAGCATAGGCCGCACCGCGCGTCCCGGCGAAGGCCAGTCGGTGGCCATATCCCACATCGTCTAGTCGGAGGGATAGCTCTCGGGCCATACTCGCTTCGCCCCCGAACAAGTGATCGCAGCCAGTTGTTTCGATGATCAGGGCATCCGCCTCGTCGATCGCGATGAGTGGGGAGAAGCGTACGAGCCAATTCATCAGCGCTATGAGTGCCTTGTAGTCACTATCGCGATCTATTTCTTCCCTGAGCAGGTTCGGTAGGGTGGCGCACGCATCGGGAAGACGCAGTCCTGGGTGTACGCCGGCGTCGCGTGCAGCCTGGTTTGCCACAGCAACGATCAGTCCGTGAGCAGACTTTTCGTAAAGGACAAAAGGGATGGGCTTAGCCCGTCCTGCGCGGCTGGAAGTTTCCGCCGTTCGACGTGCTCGGCGCAAGCGGTCCAGAGACCATTCTGGAAACCAAACGGAGAGATAGCGTCTCATCATTCCACTCGATGTCAAAAGTCTGGCCAGCAGCGGATGGTGCGATTCGGCACCGTTCAAGATTTGCGCTCCAGCGAGCACGGCCCAGTGCTCGCGCGTCATATGAATTGGGAGAGGAAGGACGTGAAGCGAGCCGCCAGCGAGTGGCCGCAGCCGTTGCGTCTTCGCTTCCATACGGGAGGAGGAGGGTTATAGGCACGCCGTGGCGTGCCGATGCCAATGTAAGCCTGCGGGTCGAGGTAAAGTCAGCCGCATCGACCTCGGCGATAACATGAGTGACCGCGCCAGAGGCCACTGCTTCTTCAACAGCCCATAACGCGTCGCGGGCATTGCGCGTGACGAGGCTCATTCGGCTGATGTGTCCGCACGTCATTTCCTGCAGGGCTGCTTCGGAAAGGTGCCCCAGGTTTCGCCGTGTGCTGGTTTGCGATATGTAGAGAAGCGCGCCTGAACAAGTGTGCTTCGTTGCCGTCAAGACGAATCCGGTTGAGGCAGCTCTGTCGCCATAAGCTTCTTCAACCACTTCATGAAGGCCCTGTGTGCCTAGCCCATAGGGAAAGGCTGCATCGCTCACCGGCTTGGCGTTGAGTGAGCCGATCAGGCCTTTGGATTTGAGCTGGGCAAGGTTCATTAGTTATCAATATTCCGATGAAGATGGAGATGAGGCGTAAGTTTCGAGGGGGCACAGGAATGATTATAGCCGCACAACTGGCCATCGTTTTGGAACATAGTATTTTGAGCAACTGATATGACTATGTCCGAGTGCAAATTCCTGAACGATCATGATCAATGTCTCCAAGGGTGGCTGACATAAGGGCACAAGAAAAAGAACATATCAAGAACATTTACGCGTCTATCGTCATATGATTTCTGTGTATTGTTCCGGAATGAATGCAGGTTTTTAGTCCTGCTTCTTCCTTCATTTATACATGTCTTATGTCGAAAGGGCCGAAAGAGCCGCTGAACTTCAACAACAAGACCGGACGATCAAACTCTCGCGGAGGCAGAGCGCCTATTCGTATGTTTCTATGATCGGCACAAGAAACTGTGCGAGGTTTTCCGCCATCACCCTGACTCCTTGCGCAGTCGGATGGAGGCCATCGGACTGAAGAAGATCCGGTTGGTTTTCGACACCACTCATCAAGGATGAATAGTATTTCAGATCAAATTTTGCGGCGAGGTCTGGATAGATCGCAGCGAAGGCAGCATCGCGGCTGCCTTCCTCAAGGGTGCTGCGAGGCTGTAGGTCAACCAGTATGCACTCGATATTGTTATCCTTGGCCTTCTGAATGATCTCCGACAAATTCTGCTTAACTCTTTCAGGGTCAATTCCCATCAGATAATCATTGGCGCCAAGTGCGACCACAACCAGATCTGCATCAGCAGCCGTCACGCTCCAGTCGAATCGAGCAAGGCCATTGGCAGTCGTATCACCGGAGACACCGGCATTGACGACGCGGACTTCAATGCTTTCCGTCTTTAAGATACTGGCGACCTGTTCTGGCAAAGCGTCTTCTGCAGCAAGGCCAAAACCCGCTGTCAAACTGTCGCCCAGGAAAACGATGATGGGCCCTGGCGCCGGAATGACGGGTGCGGTTGGTTCTTGCGATTGGCTTGCTCGTTCAGCTGGCACGTCGGGCGAAGGTGCACCGCAAGCGACGAGGATAGCAGCACCTATGAGAATAGGGACGCTTCCGGTCCACCTTGTCCCTTGTATTCCTGTCTTATCGACTGACATCATACCTATCGATAGACAGGCGGCCAAAGGTTGGCAATGTGCGCGGCCATCACGGAAGACGAATTGAATGACGAGTGCGCTCGAACTTAAGAACGTATGGCTGACGTTTCCTACAGCTGATGGTTCGCTGGATGTCCTGAAGGACGTCAGTATCGACATTCAGTCAGGTAGTAGTGTTGCGATTGTGGGACCATCGGGATCGGGTAAGTCATCGCTTATTTCTGTTGCAGCCGGCCTTGAGAAGCCAAGTCAAGGCGAAGTGTCGTTGCTGGGCGAACGGATAGAGGAATTGAACGAAGACCGGCTGGCGCGTCTTCGCCGAGGCCGTGTCAGTATGGTATTTCAGTCGTTTCACCTGCTGGAAACCATGACAGCCTTCGACAATGTACGAACGCCACTGGAAATTGCGGGCTTGGACCGCGTCCCTGCCAGGGCGAATGAATGGCTGGAGCGGGTCGGTCTCGCGCATAGGCGACTGCATTATCCCGGCCAATTGTCAGGTGGCGAGCGTCAGCGGGTTGCAGTTGCGCGCGCGCTGGCAAGTGAACCAGCTCTCGTCTTCGCTGACGAACCGACCGGCAATCTGGATGCGGAATCAGGCCGAGGTGTCGCTGATCTCCTTTTCACTCTCACAAGGGATAGATCGACGACTTTGGTTCTGGTGACACACGATAGCGAACTTGCATCACGCGCCGCGCGTGTCGTGCGCATGCGCGATGGGCGCATCGAATGAATGGTGTCGCGATAAAGATCGCTTTGCGCGAGCTGTCTGGCGGTTTCCGGGGTTTCTGGATCTATCTGGCATGTCTCGCCATTGGGACCGCCGCTATCGCAAGTTCAGGGTCAGTCACAGAAGTCTTTACACGCGGCCTGACTGCGGAGTCCCGCAACCTGCTTGGCGCCGATATAATTTTTGCCACTTCGCAACGTCGTGCGACGCCAGATGAGCGCACATTTATCGATCAGTTCGGGACAGTTTCAGAGGCTGTATCTCTCGACGTAATGGGGAGCGTTGGGGACACGCGGAAGCAGGTCGATGTGCGCGGTGTGGACGGTAACTATCCCTTGCTGGGCGCTGCCAGTTTGGCTGGAGGGCCGCAAACACTCCAGGCAGCTTTAGATAAGCAAGGTGACAAATGGGGTATCGTGGTCAGCAAGTCTTTTCTTGATGATTTCAACGTCAGCATTGGTGATCCGCTACGTCTTGGTCCTATTGATACAATCGTGACTGCTGAGATGGAAAGCGTTCCTGATCGCATTGGCACACCGGGAACGTTCGGACCGGAAGCGATTGTGAGCCTAGAGGCCTTGGTCGAAGCGGATCGGCTGACGCCTGGACAATTGTTTCGGTCGGGACTCCGTGTTGTTCTTAATCCGGGACTCACAATCGAGAAAGCGCAAGAGCAATTCGAATCTGAATTTGGTGCGGGAACGATGCGCATCCGAACGCCGGAAGATTCCGTCGATGGTCTGAAGTCACTCTTGAGCACGTTGAACAGTTTCCTGGCAGTGATTGGGATTGCAGCATTGATTGCCGGAGGCGTAGGGGTGGCGCAAGCAACTAGCTCATTTCTCGATACCCGTATCGGTTCAATCGCTATCTTAAAGGTATTTGGCGCTGAGGCGGCAACAGTGAGGGCGGCTTACATTCTACAACTCGGCGCCCTCGCTTTCATGGGCGCTCTAACTGGTGTGACGTTGGGCGCGGCCGTTCCATTTCTGTTGTCATACTTTGCCGGAAGCGCGATTCCGCTTCCTCAAGAATTAGGTGTCTACCCGCTCCC
>TARA_R110001606_G_scaffold14319_2_pt1 | contig 24907 bp, 27 predicted proteins | sample TARA_R110001606 | Tara Oceans TARA_R110001606 (sample SAMEA4398315) | marine metagenome | biome: Polar Biome; feature: [SRF] surface water layer (ENVO:00010504); material: water (ENVO:00002006), including particulate matter (ENVO:01000060) such as... | depth 5 m
ACAGTTTTAAAACCGTCTCTCAAATCATTAGGAGAAATTTCAGATGTAGTATTATCTGCATACAATGCTTGCAGTGAGCTTAAAGACTTTTTGATATCAGCCATTATTACCTCTTTATTATTCTATTTATACTAATCAAATAAATTGAATGGATCATCATTAGGATTTATTTGATCATTGTATAACACATTTACTTTTTTAGTGTTTATTAAATCATTCTGGCCTAATATGTCTGATGTTTGTAATGCTGTTATAATATCATCTCCATTTAATGAAGGATCATAGCTGTAATGTTTGTTTGTTATTGGGCGTAATGTCACTGTCCACGAATGAGCTCGTTGTAAGAATAATTCTGTTCTATCCTTTAATTCAACAACCTCATAGTATATACCTAAATGATCAGATCTCATTATATCACCAGGCTTAGGTATATATGGTCTAGAAGCAATGTTGCCATTCATGTTAAGTTGCGATGCTTGTTCGAAATGTGATTTAGAAATAAATGCCTCAAAGTTATCTAAACCTTCAATACCCCATTTATTGTATTGCTGATTATCTGAGGCAGCTTGGTTTAGATCTTCCAAGTAGAATTTAACTTTGAAGTTTCTTAAAACTGTTCTTGAATTATCTTCTCCGAAAACTTTCTCGTTATTTATAGAATAATCAACAGGATACCATACACCATCAACACCATACATGTTAAACGCATTATTAATAAGGTTATTAAATAAGTTAGATTCGTTATCTTTACATTCATTATCCATATCCCATACAGGATTATCTATACATTCATTATCATCGTCCCAGTTAGGAATCTTTTTACCCGCACCATCTATTACTTTAGGAGTAATTAAAATACAACTAGCTTCTGTTAATACGCCAATACCAGTTTTAACTTTATTGATGTCAGTAGATATAATTTCTACAATAGAAGGTATTGTGGATATGCTATCACTTGTAGATGCAATAATATCCAATGGGGTTATTTCTAAACAAGATTCATTTACATTAATTACAATTCCGACAGACACAAGTGGATCAAGTACTAATATTTCTATAATTGATGAATCGGCTAGGATTTCTGATCCAACTTCAGGTATAATATCATTCGGTATAATATCTATTAACGATTCTTCAACAATGAATGTTGTTCCAGCTGATGATGATACATCATTTATTAAAATATCAATATTAGTTTTAAGTGTGTCAATGGATACACCGCTACCAATATCAACTAATACTTCATTAGGTAATATTTCTATGTCGGAACATAAAGTAGAAATATCTATTCCAAATTTAGCAGATGCATTATTTGATAATATTTCTATGGGCGAAACACCAGTAATTATATACTGGCTAAATCCGATAACAACCGAGGGTACATATGGGATAATATTAATTATTGATTCATCGACTATTATTGTTTGACCAGAACCTGAGTCAACTGTAGGTGAATCAGAGTCAATTTCTATTATAGCCTCATTAACATTTATTAATGCGGATTCACCACTTTCAACAGTAACTGTATTTGGGATTATTTCTATTAATGATGACTGTACGTCAATAGAAATTGATAATCCTATTAATAACGTAACATTTAATGTAGTTATATCGATTATTGATTCATCGACATTTATAATAACACCATTAGTTATTATAACAGAAGCTTCAATTGGAAGTATCTCGACAATTGAATTATCGGTTGCTATAACTGGAGAACTTCCAGTGTTTGCTGTTACATCAATCGGAAGTATCTCGACAATTGATTCAACAGTATTGTAGTTTATACCAAGTTCTAAAGACGGAGTAATAGTAGAAAGTACTATTATGGATTCTAATACACTGATTAGTCTTGAACCACCAGTATCGAGTAAGACAGTATTTAAGCATATATCAATATGACTTGTGTTGACATTAATTAATATATTATTAGTAGTATTCGTATTAACATCTAAACTTAAAATTTCTACAGGTGTTGCGTCAACATTAACTAATAAGTTACTGCTTGCATTTACTGTAATGTCATTTGAGGCTATTTCAATATTCGAAATGGGCAACGGGATTGTTTTAAATCCCGTTGCGAATCCACTATCAAAAGATATACCGCCAACATAAATGTTGCTCATAGAATCTCCGGCGGTAAGCTATTTAATTAAGCACCCTGTTTAAAGTTTAGTATACCATTTGCATTCCACACAACAGTGAAGTCACCATTACTAGAAGACTTTGAACCACTAAAATCAACAAAGGTCACAATAGACGTTGGGGTATTTGTTAAGTTTGTATCTTTCTGGAATACTATGGCTCCAGCAGCAGTTATTGTGACATTCGGACCAAATGCGGAATCTGTTGCGTCTACTTTATAGTAGTCATCAACACCAGTAGCACCGCCACCAACTTCTACCTTTGTAACGGTTACACCAGATAATTGTTGTCTACTATAACCGGCTGTTGATACTTCATATGTTGAAGTATCTGAAAAAGTATCACCTTCGGTGGGTGTGTAACCCGAGGTTACTAAATATACACCAAAAGCAGTTGTTGCAGCTGAAAATGGTGTGGAACCTAATATTAGGTTGTTCTTGTATTCGTTATATACGACGTTAGCCATAGTTAAACTCCTTAAAATTTTATTTTTGTTTTCCGACGAGGTTTACATTTCTTTTGTAAACAGGAAATTCTTGTTCTGTATAATATTTATATCTTTCATCCCAGTGTCTATATACATGATTCTTGGTCACTGAACCATTCCTATTTTCATAAGAAAAGTCATCTATTAAATCAAATATTACAACACCTTCTTTACTGTCATGTGTCCGTAGACCACGGCCAATTGATTGTAAAACTCTTATCTCAGACTTAGAAGAAGATGCGAGTATAACATTATGAATCCTCTTAATATTTATACCAGTAGAGACAGTTCCATAAGTTGCGATAAGAATAACATTGTCTTCTGTCTCTATTTTCTTACGAATCATTTCTCTTTCTTCAGGTTTAACCGCACCGTTGATTACATAAAGTACATATTTATCATCTATATTTTCTTCTATGTATTTAGCAATTAAATCTAAATGATCTAGTCTATCTGCCAATATAATACTATTTTGCTTATCTGGAAATTTATCAAATAGATACTTGAAAACGTTATTTCGTTCAGAAGTCTCCTCTATGAGCTTAATTTCATCATGGTAGCTTCTCCGCTTCCCAAGTTGTTTTATAGCCTCAGGGTACTGTAGAAACATGTTCACTACCTTAATTTTAGATAAAACACCTTTATCGATAAGTGTTTTAGACTTAACGTTATAAATTACCGGGCCTAACATTCCTTGAATGTTATATTTATCAGATAATTCTTTAGGCATCGTACCAGTTAAGCCTAATCTAGTGTCCGCGTTAACGCATTTCTTAGCTATCTTCTGAAGCTCTACTGATTTAACAGTATGTGCTTCATCGTTTATAATAGCCTCATACGGTTCGAAGAATGCTGGACCCTTACGCATTAGTGATTGGTATGTAGTAATTAATACCTGCTTGCCAAATGTAGGTTTTTCGCCAGAATATAATTTCTCCACATGTTCAAATGCTTTAAGCCAGCCGTAGTCATCCACAAAGTCGCTATACATCTGATTTACTAAAGAAACTGATGGAACGACTAACATAACTTTCTTACCCTCAGCCATGAGATATCTAATAAGACTGTAAATTATCAAACTTTTTCCGGATCCGGTTGCTGCTTGTATTACACCTCTGCGATTATTTAAAGCAGACTTAATAGCATCATGCTGATAATCTCTGGGCTTAATATCAGTAGATTCAAAAAGCTTCGCATAAAACTCCTCCAAGAATTCATCTGAAACCGATTCAGGTTTCAGCTCGTTAACGTCAAATTCCAACTTAAGCTTATAATTAAATTTTTTAGCAAATTTAAATAGCTCTGGAAATAGTCCAATAGGTAGTGTACTATTACGGATATCAAAGTAAGATACTTTTCCATCCCAAATTCTCATTTTAAATTTAGGGTGGTATTGGTATGCCGGTGCATAGAAAGAAGAAAAGGCTTTTAATTCCATCTTCTGTCCCATGTCGCAATTTACTCGCAACTCAACATTATTAATTTTTTCAACTATCAATTCTTCCATAATAATATATGTCTTAAATTTTTTTAAGTAACTTCTCTATCTCTAAAGTAGCTTTGTCCACTTTAGAAAACGCTTTAACAAAGTCTTTCATTTTTTCTGGTTTTTCACTACCAATTGTTTCTTTAATCTTAGAACGGAAATCTTCATATCCTTTTAATGATTGTGCGAAATCCATGATTAATTTCATGCTTTTGTTTTCTACTAAGAAACGATCTGCTTCTTTCATGTAGTCTTTATCGAATTCTGACATTTAAGTCTCCTTAGTTAGCTATTACAGCTAAACGTTTAATTGTTTTTGAGTCTTTAAGAAAGTCCTTACCAAGTTTGGTAACCTTTCCAGTTTTTTCTATATATCCAGATTTTTCTAATTTCTTTCTAATCTTTGGCTCTACCTTATTCGGTAGTATTGTTCCAAAGTTTATAATAGAAAGCTGGACTAATTCATCGTCTGATAAAGATCCATTTTTAGCTTCATTAACATAATTGTAACAAGGCTCTGAATTTATTGATAAGTAATTTGTAAAATCCATTATGTCTCCTGATCCAAATAGTCATTCATATCACTAAAGTTTGCGAAATCTTTTTTACTATCATGAAACTGCGCTGAGAATTTATCTTTGTTTTTATGAATGATAATTTTATTATCTAGGCCTTGTGTAAAAAGTAATTTTACTTTAGGTCCTTCACTATCTTTATATACAGACATAACACCACCGTTCTCTCTAGCGTGTTTAGCAAGCTTTTCAACTTCATTTGATAGAAATCCTAAGCCTTTAATATAATCTTCGTATTTGCTCATATTGTTATCCTTTAAAACATTCCAGCATTAAACTTCTTAAGATCTATAAAATTCTTGATTGAAAATGACATTCTCTTAATATTGTCAAGTACTTCTTCTAAATACTTTACAACAAATTCTCGTTTAACTTGTTCTTGGCGCATCTCATTGTATTCTTTATTAGTATTTATTTGACTAATAATTTCAGCTTTATTATCCCAAGTGTGGTTGTCGTTATACTTATAGTATTTATATAGTTCACCATACTTAGCATCTACAGTGAGTGACACTTTCTTTAGTGCTCTTATCTCATCTATATACAATTCTAGGTACCGTTGGTAGAATGTTGGGATCCTAGTTGACTTTTCTAGCACATTCTCGTCATTAAAATCTAAATCGCTAACTACCTTGCGTTGTAGTCTCTTAAATGTGCTTTCGTCAAGCAGGTTAAGGGTATTTTCACTCATCAATATATAATCCTCAAATAATAAAATAAATATAAACTAAGTTATAACTCATGTTATAAAAAAGTTAGCATAAAACAGGGTTTACAATATCCCTACTTTAATATATATTACATAAACAAGATACTGAAAAGAGAAATATTCAGATCTAGTCTTACAGGGTTCCTTAGTTTCAACTCAATGAAATATAATACATACCATGTCTGTAAGCAGTATAAGACTTTACGGTTCTAACTAAACTACAATAATGTAACCGTTTAGCAAAAAGAGTTTAATTCGCAATTAAACATATGCCCGAGACTGCTTTTATAAGCAGGTACGTTGGAATATAGCCTAAAGTAATGGTCTCCGCTTTAGTATGTCCACCTTGTTCTTCCTAACTACAGGCTAGGGCAACCTATACCCTGTTTTAAAATAAACATTAAATAAACAATCAATAAATGCCCTTAGGGCACATGGCTATGCCATGATTATTAAAGTGTTATACTTAAATAATTAATTAAATAATAAATTAAGTTTACATTAAACTTTACATTATTACTATATTATTATAAAATAATTATTAAAAGGTAATTTAATGAAAGTTAACTTTAAAGATATTAAATTTAAAAATATTCTTTCATATGGTAATAAAGAGTGTAAATTCTCTTTTAAAGAAGGGTTGTCATCTATTACAGGACGTAATGGGCATGGAAAGTCTACAATTATAGATATTCTTTCTTACAACTTATTTGGGCAGCCATATAGAAAAATTAAGATAAATGAGTTAGTAAATAGAGTTAATAAGAAAAATCTATTAACAGAGTCTGTACTTGAAATAAATGATGTTGAATACAAGATAATACGCGGTCTAAAACCAGCTATATTCCAAATATATAAAGATGGAGAAGAGATTGAACTTCTTTCTAGTAAACGTCTTATTCAAGATGAACTTAATGATATATTGGGTATAAACCATAATCTTTTTAAACAAATTATAGCATTGGCGTTGAATGCAAATAAACCTTTTCTAACACTATCAGCTGGTGATAAACGTTCTATTATAGAAACTATATTTAATATTGATGTCTTTGGTGTTATGACTAAAGAGGTTAAAAAGAATTTAACTGAATTAAAAATAGATCTGAATATTAAGAAAACTGAATTAAGAGGTGTCGAAGGAGCATATGAAGCTCTAACATATCAAAAAGAGTCTATAACAGTAGCTCATGACAATTTCGCTACAGATAAAGATAATGATATTAAGTCCATTAATAAAATAATAGCAGACTTCAAACTAAGAATTAAGAAAACTAAAGCAAATATCAAAGTAGGTAATCAGTCATTAGACAAATTAGCACTTGTTGAATGTAAATTTTGTGAAGAAGAGCTGTCCACAATTAAGCAGGATAATTCTGTTATACAATATAAAATAAAATCTATACTAGAACATAATGAGGTTCTTAAAGATGATTACTGCACTAAATGTGGACATGACATAGATGAGGCTCATAAAACTAAACATTTAACAGAGAACGCCAACAAGTTAATTGAGTATGAATCTAAGCATAAAAGTAATTGTATTAGAGCAGTTGATATTGAAAAGATACTTAAGAAAAATAAAGATATAACTAAACAAATTGCAGATGTTACTAATGCTATTAATAAAGCAGAAGAAAAACTTGAATGGAATACTGACGAGCTAGAAAAAGCTATTAATAATAAAAAAGTAATTGTAGATCGTACGTTAGATATTGATGTGTTACAATATAATGAACAAATAGATGCTAAAGGTCTAGATATTAATACTTTAACAACAAGTGTTGATGATATATCAGAAGGTATTGAAACAAATACTATATTAGTAGATATTTTATCTGAGAATGGTGTTAAGTCCCATTTTATTAAGAAGTTACTACCAATCTTAAATAAAAAGATAAATACATACTTCGAACACTTTGAAATGCCTTTTATATTTAAATTTGATGAAATGTTAGAAGAAAGTATAATTGCTGTTGACGGTACTAACACTTCATACTTTGCTTGTTCAGAAGGTGAGAAGAAAAGAATAGACATCTCAATACTACTATCTTTTATTGATACGATTAAAGAAATATCTAATTTTGATTGCAACCTTTTATTCTTTGATGAGTTATTGGATAGTGCAGTAGATAGTACAAATTTACATCTTATTATAACTGCCATAAAGGAAATGACTATAAAAGATACTAACTTAGCAATTTATGTTATAAGCCATAGAAGTTACTCTGGTATTTGGGATAATATAATTGAGATTAATAAAGTTGGCGGATTCTCTGAAATTAAGATATTAGAATAAATCAGATAATAAACAAAGTTTACATAGTGTTTACATAAGTTGCTATATTTTAATTATTAAATAATTAAAGGACGTTTATGAACTATATCAATAAAAAGGAAATGGCTGAAGCTCTTATGAGTTATCAAGAGCTCACCGATGACCTTAATGATAAGTGGCTACTGAAGTATAAGTCTGCCCCGCGTAGAAAACTTAGTGATGAGCAAAGAGTTAAATTTTTTGAAGAACGAGATGAATTTAAAATATTCAAATATGCGCAATTCAAATCTAGAAAACTACTATTGGAAACAGAATCTGAAGATGATAAAGTTATAAGAACTAAAGCTCTTCGAAAAGTTAAAGAAAACATAGCAACTATGTTTAGCCTTATTATTGATGGAGTTTTAACGCTACCTGAATTTAATAATCAAAAGCTAAACCAATATCAGATGCTTAAATCTGATATGAAATCTGATGCACTATGGACTACTTATAATTATATTGATAGATATGATACAAGACGTAAGAATCCATTTAGTTACTTCACTGAAATGGCTAAGAATGCGTGTAGGCAGAAAAAAGATGAGTACTTAACTAATAAACAGCGCTATCCATCATTAGACTTTGTAGAGAATATGGACGGTGGCGGCGGTTTAAATATAGAAGATCATTCATATATGCCACCAATGTCTGAGTTATAAATGAAGATCGCTCTAGTGTCGGATATACATTTCGGTGTTCGTAAAGGTAATGATCTATTTTTAGATTCACAGATGCGGTTTTTTAAAGAAGTATTTATTCCTAAGTTAATTAAAGAAGATATAACAGATATATTTATTCTTGGTGACTTAATGGATAACAGAAATAATATAAATGTTAAGATCTTATCTGAAGTAACTAGATTATTCAGGGTAGACTTAAAGGATTTTGATATTAGAATCCTTTGTGGTAACCATGACATATATTATAAGACATCGATTAAAATTAATTCGCTAGCGTTTTTAGATATTCTACCTAATGTACAAGTTATAGAAGATATAACAGTTGATAAAGCAATACTTGAAAAGACAGGTAAGAAAATATTACAAGTTCCTTGGATTGTTGATGAAGAAGACTTTCTAAAAAGAGTTTCTAATGAAAATGTGGAATGTGATTATTGCTTTGGACATTTCGAACTAGAAGGTTTTAATTTAACTAGATATGTTGTTAGCCATGGCGGTCAAGATCCTAATATGATCTTAGATAATTATATTAGAACATACTCAGGCCATTACCATAATAAATCACGTAAGCGACAAGGTGATAAATATATTCAATACTTAGGTTGTCCATTTCATTTAACAAGAAGTGATATTGGTGATGATAAAGGATTCTTTATAATCGACCTAGATACAGATACTGATGAGTTTGTTAAAAATAATGTTTCTATGGAATTTAAACGGATCAATTACCCAGATAAATTCACTAAAAAAGATATAGAAGGCAATATTATAGATGTTCATATTGATTATGATGAAAACTATAAAGAGTCTATGGTACAAAAGTATTTAAGGATATTAGAAAAATATAAACCAGCTTTAACTCCTAGTTTAAAAATAGAAAATAAAATGTTGGCAGGTGAAATTGAAGAGATTGAACATCAATCAATAGAAGACCTGCTAGAAGAATATATAAACTCGTTGGCCATTACTAATAAAAGTCATATCTTAGAAACGATAGTTAACTTATATAGACAATGTGATAAGGAATAGAATGACAAAACAGAATACACCAGTTGCTACAAATAAAAATTTAATTTTAAACCTTATATCAGATTATGCTGGTCAAGGCACTATACGAAACCTATGGCCGTTCCAGGTTATTAATTCAATCTATGGACAGAAACAGCAACTAATTAATAACTGGTTACATTTTTTCCCAGATAATCCTAACGTGCTAGCACAGGCTAAAGCGATATACTTCCAAAGACAAATGTCACCGCAACAATTAATGGCGGTCCAGCACTATAAAATGAAACAATCAGATTTCAAATATAAAATGGTTTGGGATATGGATGACATGGTTTGGGGATTTAATGAGTTACAGGGTGGCAGTAAAGAAGAAGGAATACCATCATATAATGGTTCATGGTCTAATATTACTACAGAGATGAAAAATTCTTCTGTTGAAATTATGAGATTAATGGATGTATGTATTTTAAGCACTCAGTATTTAGCTGACTATGTTGAACGCGAGTTTGGAATCACTAATACTGTTGTTGTGCCTAATACTGTTCCTAAAGCATATTGGGGATATCATAATAGAACACCTATTACAAGTGCTATTACAAAACCTAGAATAGCTTATACTGGATCGCCGACTCATTATGACAACAAGAAAAAATTATTAGGTGATTGGGACAACTCATGGAAAGATTATATAGTCAATAAGATAAAATCAGATGAGATAGAATTTACAGTATATGGAGGTCTACCGTGGTTCCTAGAAGATGTCAAAGACTTGATAACAATTAAACCATGGGTTCCAATATTTGCTCTACATCATGAGATTAAAAACGGTAATCATGACTTCTGTATTAATCCATTGGTACGTAATGATTTCAACTATGGCAAGTCTGACCTTAAGTTAGTTGAATCAGCAGCTGCTGGAATGGCGTGTATTGGTACAGTATTTACGAATAACAAACCTTCTCCATATGATCACTCTTTTATAACAGCCCCTGACAATATCACTGAAGATGGTATTGACAAACTAATTAAAAAGTTTTCTAAACCTAAAGCATTTAATGAAGTTATTGCTAAGCAAACTGATTGGATAGAATCAGAAGGTCGTTGGACAGAATCTCCTAAATATATTAATAGATTTGTAAAAATATTAACGGAACCAGTAGTATGAATCCAGTAGCATTTATAGGAACAATATTCCCAGCCAACTACTTTATAGAATATATTAATGTTGTATGTCCATGTGAAACTGAAGATGAATGGACTTCTGAGACCTTCATCAACGGATTTAATCAATTATTTAGCGATCTAGATTTAACACTTGGTGACGATATATTTATTATAGACACCAATTCAATTGAGATACATAAAAATATAGAACCAAATTCCTATCTAATAGGAATGCCTATGACTGGATTTCCATATGAGCTTTCGGTTAAAAGAATGATTATAGATACATTTAATTTATTAGAAAGTATTGACTTTTTAGTAGAAGAACCACTCGAATGCATTGAATACTTGATATTTAATATTTAGAAAGAAATAAATGAAGAAAATATTTTACGATGACTTACAAAGAAACATAAAAAAAGTTAGACAGATTTTATCACAGGATGAGATTCTGTTAATAACCCACGATAATTGTATGGATGGAATGGGTTGTCAACTGTTAATGGAAAAGATATTTAAGCAAGTAATTGTTATGAAGACTTCTCCTCAAAAGATAGAAACATTAATTAATAATATTGACCCAAGTAATTATAAAGCTATTGTCTTAGCGGACATATCCTCACAGAATGAGAAGTTTTTAAATCTACCGCATGTAATGTTGGTTGATCACCATGATACTGCAGCAAATATGCATGACCCAGATAATAGTATTTTTGTCTATGACTTCGAATGTGGTACTAAGTTACTTAAACGTGTTATCGAAGCTGCTATTAAGAAACCTTTAAAAAAGTATGACGAACTAGTTGATTTAATTAATGATTATGATTTGTGGGAACATAAAGACCCACGCTCTAAAAAATTAGCAAAACTATTTTATAAGAGAACTTCTGACGATGAATTTGCAGAAAGATTTTGGGGGTTTAAAGTAGAGTTTACTATAGAAGAAGAACAGCGATTTGAAGATCAGAGGATTGAATATGAGCAAATATATAATCAGTTAGATGTGTTTGAGTTAGAAGAGTCTAACACTGTATTTGCTATTTACAATTCTTATAACAATGACTTATGTCATGATATGATGGAAAGAAATGGTGCGGAGGTTGCGATCTTATTTAATCCCCAAACTAGATGTGGTTCAATTAGAACTGTTAGCGAGGAAATACACCTAGGTGAAATGTTAGACTCACTTGGTATAGGAGGAGGTCACCCAATGGCAGCGGGGTTTAAATGTGAGACTGATGATTTCTTACAAAAGACTATTGATAATATTGATCATTATATCTCTACCAATTTTCCTATGCTTAAATTATAAACTAAATATTAAAAGAAGTTGACTTATAGTTGACTTCTTTTTTTATATTTAATTTTAATTAAAGGAGATAGATTTGGCATTTACAAATATTGAGTATAATTATAAGTCTAATAAAATCCATTTATGGGAATGTTATGATGGAAAACGAGTAAAATCTGAAGAAGATTTTGTCAATGAATACTATGTACAATGTAACGAATCCGAAGCATCTGTACATGATGTGTATAAGACTCCTATGAAACTACAAGTTGGTGGTAGTAAGTCTGAAATTCAAATGGTAAAAGAATCAGGCATTAAAGTTGCAGAATCTGATATACAACCTACTATTAAATACTTGCAGAAGAAATATCATGGTGCTAATATTAAACCAGATATAAATAACTTTAATATTTGCTTTATAGATATTGAGATTGCTGGTGAAGGTGAATTCCCAGAACCAGCAGAAGCTAAATATCCTATTAACCTAATAACCGTTAAATCTTCCAAAACTGGCAAAGTAACAACATTTGGTTCAAATGAATACACTGGAGACAGTGAATTACTTGGTGATTATTATTGTATCCCCGATGAAGAGCGAATGCTTAAGAAATTTGCTATGTGGTTCAGGAAACAAAAGTTTGATATTATAACTGGTTGGAATGTATTAGACTTCGATATGCACTATATTTTTCAACGTAATATAAACTTATCTGGCAGTGATGATATTAATAAAGCATATTCACCAGTAAACCGAGTGAAAAGAAGTAATACTAAAAAGAAAGATAAGAAAACTGGAAGAGTTACTGAAACTATAAAGTGGTCAGTATCTGGTGTTTCTATTTTAGATTACTTGGAATTATATAAGAACTTTACATTTGATACCAAGGTATCTTATTCGCTTCAATCTATTGGGGTTGAAGAATGTGGAGAAGGTAAAATTGAGCTTGATGGATCAATTAATGATATATGGAAAACTAACTGGAATCAATTTGTAGAGTATAACATACAAGATGTATTATTAGTAGAATTAATTGATAATAAGATGCAATTTATGAATTTATGTATCACTTTTGCATACAAAGCATTAATCCCATTTGATAAAGTAACTTCGGCAATTGCAACTTCCGAAGGTATAATGTTGCAGTCATTGCATAATAGAAAACTGGTTATGCCAGATAGAAAGTCCGGAATTGTTGATTGGTGGATCAGAGATGAAATGTATAAGGTACCGCAAGAAAATGGTTCTACATATATTCAAAATAGACCACCTAAAGATAAAGGTAACTTGCCATTTGATAAATATGTTAAAGGTGGCCATGTACAAGCAAATCCAGGTTTTTATAAACATGTACTATCAGATGACGTAGAGTCTTTATACCCAAGAATGATCGAACAATATAATATTAGCCCCGAAACTAAAGTTATTAATCCCACACAAGCTCAAAAAGATTCAGGGACACTTATAGAATCAGAGATCAATGGTATATGGTATGACAAGACTGAAAAAGGTGTTTTCCCAGAAATTATCTCTGAGCTATTTGCAATACGTAAAGCATACAAACAAGAGATGTTTAAGCACAAAAAAGGTACTGTTGAGTATGGTGAATTCCAAAGACTTCAGCATTGTTATAAGATTGCACTTAACTCAATCTATGGTATTTCTATTAATGAGTTCTTCCACTTTTATGATGTAGATAATGCTAGAGCAATTACAAGAGGTGGACGCGTACTAATTAGATATTTGTCTGAAACAACAAATGATTACTTCCAATCCAACTTTCATAAAGTTGGGCCTAAGTTATTTCCTGGTGCAGAGCCTCAGAAACTAACAAAACATATAACTGCATTGATTGATACTGATTCATGTTACTATTGTTTAGATGAGATTAAATCTAAATATGCACATCAGATGCCTTTCCCTGAGTTTGCAATAATTATGGAAGAGTTTATTGGTGATTTTCATAAGAAGATTTTACAAATAAAAGCTGATAAAAAAGGTATGGATCAGTATATTAACTTTGAGCGGGAAGGTGTTATTACTAAGATGTTTATTCTAGCTAAGAAGAAATATCTTACAGAACTTATTCAAAATGAGGATGACTTCTTTGATCCACCATTCTTAAAAGTAACTGGTGTTGAGATTAAGAAATCCGATACTCCCTCATTCTGTAGAGAATGGATTGCGAAGGCAGTTATGGATATATTTGATAATATGGATAAAGATAAAAACTATAAGATGATTAAAAAAATATACAAAGATTTTGTTAATCAACCAATAGATAAGATTGCTTCAGTATCATCTGCAGGTAAATTTAATGATTACAGTATAGGATATGATATCAATAAGTTTAAGACTGGAACTATGATGCATTATAAAGCTTCAATGTATACTAATCATATTATCAAAGAAAAGAAACTCCCATACATGCCAATATCACAGGGCTCTAAACTTAAATATATAAGAACGGTAAAAAATAATCAGTACCATGCAGAATCGATTGCTTGGATTGGTAATTATCCAGAGGAGTTCCATAATATATTTAAACCAGATTACGAGCTTCAGTTTAAAAAGACTGCACTTGGAGTTTTGGAAAGAATGTGGATTGTATTAGGGTGGACAGATAAGAAAACAGGAATCAAATTAAAGAAAAGTAAACTTAACGGTTTCTTAAGTTAGGAGTAAAAAATGAGAACAGAAATAATTTTTAATGGCAATGTTAGGAACAATCATATTGTTTCAGCAATTATTAATGAACAGAGTCGAGTAATGTTAACAGAAGATAGTATCTTCCCAACAGCTCAGGTTAATGCCAGCTTGACGGCTTTGCAATCTAGAATAGAGAGAGTTGAAATAGACGAGAATAACAACGTTCGTAAAATCTATGTGTCGGAAGTCCAAGATAATTTGTTATTGGGCTAATACCTCAATGTTTATATTAAATTGAAATAATTGAAATAATTTGTAATAAAGATAGAAAGATAGAAGGAAATAAAATATGAAATTTATACTAAGTACAGGGCGTGGTAATTAATGTCAGATATTTATAAAAAGTTAATGAAAAGTAAAGCATTAAGTGACTATGTTATTACTGAAAAGAAGGCACCTGAATATATATCAACGAATGTTATAACATTAAACCTATTGTTTAGTGGACGAGTTCGAGGTGGGGTTGCTAAGGGAACAATGAATATGTTCTCAGCTGATTCATCATTAGGTAAATCATTTGTAGGATTATCAATATTAAAAGAAGCTCAGAAGATTGGGATGGAATGTGTTGTTATTGATGCAGAGAAATCATTTGATCATGATTGGGCAGATAATATCGGTATTAATACAGATCCTAAGCATTTACCAGTTATTCAGGTATCAAACATTATTGATTTGAAACAAGTAGTTAGTACGATAGCTGATGGTAAAACACGAGCAGAAAAGAAGAATACTTTCATACTATTTGATTCTTGGGGACCTCTAGTAACTAACGTTATTATGGACAAAGCACTAAGTGGTAAAGAAACTAAAGACCTGTCTTTACCCGGTTGGAAAAACGAGTTAGCAAATGTAATGCGGGAAACTGATATGACATTCTTCGTTATCAATCACGTATATGATAACACTGGAGGATTTGGTGATCCACTAAAAGTTCCAGGCGGAAAACGTTTATACTTCAACTCGCAAAATATTGTACTTGCAGTATCTAAAGCAAAAGATAAAGATAGTGCTGGAGAGATCAAGGGTGCTCTAATTACAGCAATGACTCAGAAGGGTAGAGATGCCTTAGAGAAAGCTAAGCTTAAGTACAGAATCAAACACGACGGTGGTCTGGATGCTTGGTATGGGTTGTTACCAGATGCGTTAGAGCACGGATGTGTTGTTAAGCCTAAAAATGGGTATTACTCGCGTGCACATATCGAAGACGATAATAAGCATCGTGAATCGCAGATATATACCGCAGATTTTTGGACAAGTGTCTTCCAAAACACGGATTTTGAACTATATTTAAATTCTAAATATCGTTACTCTGGAACCATTGACATTGCTGGCACTTCAACACTTGATCTTTTAGGAGAACAAGGTACAGAGGCTGAGAAGTTACAAGTTGCAGTTCATGACGATGTTGACGATATACTTAATGACCTAGAAGGATAATGAATGGATTTAGATTTAATTGACTATGAGAAATATTTAATCAAATCCCTATTTACGGATAATGAGGCAAGGGACAAACTAGTTCCTTTCCTCGATCCATCATATTTTGATTCAGAGTTTGCAAGTTCTAATATAATTAAACTATACAATAAACATGTTGCAGATTATAATCAATTCCCAACTGCCAAAGAATTAGTTGCTAAGATCAAAGATGAAGAAACTTTCAATTCATTCAAAGATATAATGAAGTATGATACTAGCGAAGTACCAAAAAAGTTTATTCAAACCGAAGCTGCTGAATTCTTTAAACAGAAGATGGTAATGAATTGTATCTTTGAAGCAACTGAACTGATTAAGAAAGACGGTGCGAATGCTGCGGCTAATATACCTGATATATTAAAAGACGCATTATCATTTAGTTTTGATACATCAATCGGAATGAACTTTGCTGAAGATGCAGATAAAATATATGATGAGCTACATGATGAAACTAGAACAATATCTACAGGCATACAAGGTTTGGATGATATGATTAAAGGTGGGTTCAAAGATAAGACACTTTCTATTATTTTAGGTGGTACGAATGTTGGTAAAACATTAACTAAATGTGCGTTAGCTGTTAATGCTTTCTTACAAAATAAGAATGTATTGTATGTTTCATTAGAAATGTCGGAAGCTAAAATCTCTGAACGTATGATAGCAAACATATTTGATATTGGTTTAGATAAACTTGATTATGTTCCTAGAGATAGGTTTATAAGAATGTTTGATAAACTAAAACAGACAGGTAACCTATTTGTTAAAGAATATCCTGCCAGATGTGCTAATTCAAATAATATTAGATTATTACTAAAAGAACTAGAGATTAAAAAGAAGTTTAAACCTGATATAGTCTTTGTCGATTACTTGGGTTTACTAACTACTAATCAAAAAACTTTTGGCGATAGTAACACTAATACCCAAGTTAAAATAGCATCTGAAGAGTTAAGATCTGTTGCTCAGGAGTTTGAAATTCCTATTGTAACAGGTGCACAAACGAATAGGGGTGGTATGGGTGTGTCTGAACTGGATTTGACAGATATCGCAGATTCGATTGGACAGACTATGACAGCGGATATAATTATAGGTCTTACACAAACTGAAGATATGCTTGAAAACAATATTTACAAAGCTAAAATTTTGAAGAATAGACAGGGTGGTCGTAACGGCGCAAATTCTATTATGTTAAAAGTTGATTTCCCCAAAATGAGATTAACCGAAGCACCGCAAGAATCAGATGAACTAGACCCAAATAAGGTTAATGATATTGGAGCGCGAGCATCAGAAGAAATTGCAGCGTCTATGTCATTTAACCGTAAGAAAAGAAATAGTGAGATAATTAATTATGAGTAAAATTGAAAACTTTTATGTGAGTCATTACGATAAACTTACCTTCTTTGCTGAAGTAACAGAGTTAGGTATCGATATAGAAAAGACGTCCATAAAGAAGAAAGAATATAATGAACATTATTTTAAATTCAATATAATGCTCGACAGATTAAAATCCGATAATCATATTAAGTTATTTGATGTTTGTATGTATTTATTTGAGGACTACTTTGATAGCGCTAAAGATGTATTAGCTTGTTTCGATGAGAATAATCAATGGAACTTAAAGGAAGAAGCTGCCATATCATATCATAAGAAAAGTATAAAAAGTATATTAGACAATTTCCTTTTCTCATGATAAAAGCTCAAGATGTTTATAATGTGATTGAGGGTCTTAGACTTAAGTTTACCGGTAAGAAAGTAAACCTAAAGTCTATGTACTTTAAATACCAAAGAACTAATGTTACAATTAAAAGTGTAGCATCTAATTTAGCAAGTAGAATTAATAGCAGTCACTTCACAATTAAAGACTTAAAGAGTTACATATACCACTATCATATATTTGAAGATGGTAACATATGGTTTAACATAAAGCCTAATGATATTAGTGAAAGTGAAAAACAATTTTTTTCTGAAGTTTCATTAAAGAACGATAAGAAGATTTTGTTGGAAGTTAATAAATCTACTAAGTTTAATAATATAGCAGAATATTTTCAAATTCATGAGAATGGTGAAAATTATGCTAGTCTTTTAATATTTAATAAATATATTAGTCCATGCTTCTACCTGAAGTATATGGACTATCAAAAAATAGATAAAAAAGAAAATAAAAGACAAAATAAGTTAACGCAAGTAATGCAAGTAATAAAAGGAGAAATGAAAAATGGCTAGAAGAAGTTTTGATTGGAAAAGTGTAACGGAACAGATTAAGAAACAGGACAAACCAAAATCTTTTGGCGGTGGGGATGATGATCTATTCAAACCACAGGTCAATAAAGAAGGTAATGCAATGATTCTGATGAGGTTTTTACCACCACACTTAGACGAGGAACTGCCATTCGTTAAGAAGTATAGTCACGGATTCCAAGGACCCAATGGTTGGTTCATAGAAGACTGTCCTACTTCAATAGGCGAAAAGTGCCCAGTTTGTACGTTCAATAGTTCTATATGGGACTCTGACGAACAACGAGCAAGAAACCAGAAACGTAAACTTAGTTTATATGCTAATGTTATGATTCTAAAAGATGAGAACAATCCAGAGAATAATGGCAAGATCTTTAAATATCGTTATGGTATTAAAATTCATGAGAAAATCATGGAAAAGATTGCACCGGAATCTTCTATAGATGATCCAATCCAAGTTTTTGATTATGAGAGCGGTGCAAACTTCAAACTCAAAGTTAAAACCGTTAAGTCCGGAGCAAGATCATATCCAAACTATGATTCCTCATCTTTCGCTGAGCCTTCAGCTTTATCAATTAATGGGTCAGTTCTATCTGATGCTGAGTTAGACGAAGTAGATGCAAAACTACTAAGACTGCAGCCGTTAGTTGAAAAAAAGAACTTCAAATCATATAAAGATTTAGCTATCAAGCTATCATCTAAAATTGGTGAAGTTATTCCTATCGAACCAGGTGGATATCAAAAACCTGCGCCTAAAGTAGAAGCATCTATTCCTGAGGCGCCTGAAGCACCTTCTGAAAGCTTCTCCGAGTCAACTAGTCAATCTAATGATAACGGATTCCTAAATGATGATGATGAGAACGATGATGATTTCTTCAAAAAACTGAAAGGTGATGAAGATTAAAACCTTCATAAGGGGACTTCGGTCCCCTTTCTTTATATTATGGAATTTATAACTGATAACACTACACTATGGCGGTATTGTGAATTCGCATCTAATCAAGTTGAGGGTGCGGTTAATACTGGTTCTGTGATTAAGATGAAATGTAATGTATGTGGTGATGGTGACTCTGGAAAGAAAAGAGGACATCTAATATACGATAAGTCTAGAAATATAATTTACTATAAATGTTTTAACTATGGTGATTGTGACGCAGCTGAGAAAGCTTGGGGAGCATCTAGGTGGTTAAAGTCATATTTCCCTGTCTTCTACAAACAATATGTTACAGAGCTATTACAAACCCATGGCAAGTCTAAGAAACAAAAAGAAAAACCTATTGAGAAAGCAAAAGTAAAGCTCACTGAAGAAGAGAAGTTATTACTTGCTGAGGAACAATCAAATGCAAAAGATTTTAAACCAATTTTAAAAGCAGGATCCTCATTATCAGCTAAAGCTATTGGTGTATGTATGGACAGGCAACTCCCAGGTAATATCTGGAAGAAGTTTTTTGTTTGTAACGAAGGACTATACAAAGGCCGAATGATAATACCCTTTTATGATAATACTGGTGGAATATACTATTATCAAGCCAGAGACTTGGTTGGTCGCATTCCAAAGTATTTAAATAGAAAACTTGGAAGAGATGATGCCATCTATAATTGGTTCAGTATAGACAATACAAAACCGGTAATGGTTACAGAAGGTCCTATCGATTCTATGTTCTTAGAGAACGCTGTAGCAACGATGGGTCTTAGTTTTACAAATAAGGTTCAAGCTAAATTAGATTCTATTAATTCGTACTATCTACTAGATAATGATCTGGCAGGATATAAGAAATCTATTGAACTGATTAAAGAAAGAAAATATGTATTCCTTTGGAAGAAGTTCTTAAAGGAAAAACGTATACCGGATAAATACAAAGATATCAATGATGTTTTTGTATATTTAAAAAGAGAACAAAAATTTAATTTTGAAGAGTTGTCTAAATACTTTAGTAATCACTATTTAGACCAAATATATTTGAGGTAATGAATGGCAAAGATACTAGTAACCGCATTATATGATAATGTTAAGAATGGTGGATCTGGCGGATATATGAATTGTTTAATTCAAGCGTTAAAAATGAACAAACATGATGTTAAATATTCAAATACACCTGCGGGATTAAATCCAAAAGATTTTGATTTGTGTATATCATCGCATAGACCACAACTATCACAGATAGCAAATTGGAATTTACCAAAAGTTCACATCATGCAGGGATTTGTTCCTCAAGCTGAACATCCAATTCCTGGTGCAACTCATTATGTATCAATCAGTCCTGAGGTTCAAGCATTTGCTAGGGCACAAGGATATGAAAGTACCGTTGTTAGACAACCTATCTTTATTCCAGGTAAGTTTAAACCAGCAGTATCTAAAGATATTCTATTCATTAAGAATAGTGCAACAAAAGATATTAACTGGAATATTAATAAGCTAAAATTAAGTAATTTAAAAATCCCAATTAATACGCAAATATCTAGAAGTAAGATGAGTATTACTTTAGGACGAGGTGCTCTGGAGACCATGGCGATCGGTAGGCCAGTTATTATTGCGGATAATAGATTCTACCAAGGATTGATTGGAGACGGTTACGTGACTCCTGAGAACTTCTTAGAGATAGAAAAAAACAACTTCTCAGGTCGAAGATTTAGAAACCAAGCAACTCAAGGATGGATTGATTCTGAGTTATCTAAATATCGAGTTGGTGATGGTAAACAGTTACGTGAAATGATAATAGAATATAACGAAGCAACAAAAATTGCTAAACAACTAGTGGATTTAGCTTAATGAAGTGGTTAAAGAAATGGTGGAAGAAAATAAAAGATTCTGCTAAAGATTATAAAACAGGGATACGAGGATAATATGAAAATAATTGGATTAACTAGAATTAGAAATGAGTCTGAGATCGTAGTGGAGACACTTGATCATATGGCAACATTCTGTGATAGAGTTTATGTATACGATGATGCTTCTACAGATAATACTGTAGAATTATGTCAAGACCATAGTATTGTGGCTGGCATTGTTGAAGGAAAAGAGTGGGATAATGATAGAGAAAATGCTGAATACGAAAATAGACAAGCAGTTCTGGACCTCGCCAGAAAATCAAAACCTGATTCTGAAGATTGGTTTATTTATATGGATTGTGATGAACGTATCGATTTTGACTGGGATATGTTCAATAACAACCATATGAGAATTGATGCAATAATGATGCGTCTATTTGATTTTTATATTACTGAAGAAGATAAAGACCTTCACTATTCTAAACGAACAAAACTAGGTCCAGAATATAGGGATATTCTTTTTATGTTTAAGAACTCACACGCTCTTGGTTACTTCCATAGAGATCAACGAGAATGTAATATGAGACCGGGTACCAGAATTGGTGTTGCTGGATATGTTAAACATTATGGCAAATCAATATCAGTCCAACAATGGGAAGATACTTGTGAATACTATGCAACGGCATTCCCAAAATATGCTGCAAAGTGGAATGCTAGACGTGGTAAGGCTATTCACACAGAATCAGACTTTGGTTATCCGCTGATTACTTGGGATGAAAAAGAAGCAAAAGGTATTTCAATGGCAGAAGCCACTAAATAACATAGTTAAGATATATTATAAATTAATAACTAATAAACTAATTAAAAAAAAGAAAAATAAAATGAAATATACAATTAACGATTATTATGCAGATCTTAAAAACCCTAATATGGAGCATATAAAATCCAGAGAAAGATTTGAAGCATTCTATACAATGCTTGGTACTGAATCAGTTCAGAAAAAACAAAATATAATTATGAATAGGTTTGCGTTTGTTGAACCAAAGGGAAATATTATAGAATTAGGATGTCATGTCGGATTTAATCTAATATACTTAGCAAATAAAGGGTTCAATATAACTGGTGTTGATGTAGCTCAAACCCTATTAGATGAAGCTGCCGACAGAATAACCAAGTTACCAAAAGTTGTTGCGGATAGGATAACTCTTAAGAATGCGTTTATAGAAGATTTAGAAGAAGATATTAAATATGATACTATTATACTTACCGAAACATTAGAACATTGTATGGATCCTAAGCCTATAATGGAGAAGGCTTATAATATATTAGCTAATGATGGCAATGTATTTATATCCGCACCTTCTACCAGAACTGGTACGTATTCACATGTCAGGGGCATCTCTAAGGATTATTTAACTAGATTACTTAGTAAGTGTGGTTTTGAAATTGAATATATAAAACTAAGCGGCGGTAATACTTATTGTAAATGTAAAAAAGCAATTTAAAATGGAAGTCAATAAATGAAAATAGTTGGATTAGACTTAAGTATGAATTCATCTGGGCTAGTTAGTCTAACTCTTGATGATAACTTAGATATATTAGAAACAAAATACGAAGGATTCTGTTCAGTAAAGAAACATGAAGCAGATGATATTCATTTATTCAGAAAGAAAGATTATAACAACCGTTATGAGATGACTGAATTTGCCTCTAATATTATAGTTAATTTCTGTGAAGGTGCTGATTACGTTGCTATTGAAGATTATGCTTTTGGTGCATCAGGTAATCTAGTTGATATTGGTGAGTTCATAGGGCATGTTAAAATGCGTTTATTACATAAGTTCCATAAACTAAGACTATATGACCCAAACTCTATCAAGAAGTATGCAACTGGCTCAGGTAATTCTGATAAAATATCAATGTATCATTCATATGTAAAAGATACAAATATTAAACCAGATATCAGCGTCTTACCTGCGCCTAATAAAGCTTCTGGTATATCGCCAACGTCCGATATTGTTGATGCTTATTATATTGCTAGGTTACTGCAACTAGAGCTTAAATTGCGACGAGGTCTTGTAGAATTGAAAAATTATAGTTTAGATGAAATCTCAATCTTTAATCGCGTAACTAAAGCGAGGCCGGAAAATATACTAGTTAGAGACTTTATATACTTAAGTAAAGTAGTTCCAACTTAAGATATTAAATATTGCCCAAGTATAAACTAAGTTTTAAGAAATCTATGATTAGTAGTCATAGATTTTGTTATATTATTAATTAACAAAAGGAAAATCAATGTCATTAAATGATATACTAGATATAATCCCATCAGATACACCTGAGAATAAACGTATCGTGATGTTAGACTTCTATAACATGGTATTTAGATATGTTTCTATAAGTCATAAGAATAACCCGTTAGATGAAAAGTTTACTGACTGGAAATACATGATGACTTATGGTCTATTAAAGATCGTAAAGCAATTCAAACCAGACCAGTTCATTATAGCAGTTGACCAAGGCTCTTCATGGCGTAAGAAAATATATCCAGACTATAAAGGTACACGTAAATCTAATAGAGATGGCTCAGGAATTAACTTTGATATATTTTTCCCAATATTAACGGATTATATTGAAAGTTTAAAAGAGCTTTTACCAAATGTTTATATTCTTGGTTCAGATACAATTGAAGCAGATGATTTTATTGCGGTATTAGTTAAAAGGTTAGATGGTAACGAAATTATTAATATCTCAACAGATAAAGACTTCTACCAACTGTATAAATATAAAGGATATAAGCAATATCATCCAATGACTAAAAAGTTCATTAAAATTCTTAATCCATACTTAGAGTTACATATTAAGTTGTTAACTGGTGACACCTCTGATAATATCCCGCAAGTACGTAAGCAAATGGGACCAGCAACTGCCGAAAAATACTATAAGAAGATTGATGAATTATTTGTATTAGATGGTGATAAGCTTAGTAATCCAGAAAAAAATATCAAACCAGGCATAATTGAGTCTAAATATATATTAAACAAGCAGTTAATCGATTTTGAGTTAATACCACTAGAAATACAGTACACTATTAATAAACTCTACGACACATACGATATTAAACCGTATAATGGTAGGAAAGCTTATGATAACTTTACTAAACATAATCTAACAAAAGTTTTAGGGTATATTCAAGATTTTAATGCTGTGTTTAAGCCACTTAAATCTTACAAAGAGCTATTAGTATGACAAAATTCCATCAGGGTACTTATAAACCTGAGAATCCTGAGAAGTATATGGGAAATAAACCTCCATATTACCGTTCTTCTTGGGAACTTCGTTGTTTTAAATATTTCGATAATAATAAAAATATTATATCATGGGGAAGTGAAATCTTAACAATAGACTACTTCTCATTACTTGATAATAAAAACCACAAGTATTATCCGGATATTTATGCAAAGGTTAGAAATCGTGATGGGAATATTAAAGAATTTTTAATTGAGATAAAGCCTTTAGACCAATCAGTTAAACCTTCACCACCTAAAAATAAAACAGCAAAAGCTATGTCCAGGTACAGAAGTAAACTTAAGGTTTATATGTTGAATCAGTTTAAGTGGAAAGCTGCAGAATCTTATTGTATAAAAAAGGGTTGGGATTGGAAAGTCTTAACCGAAGTAGAAATTTATGGGACGAATAATTAATGAAAAAATATAAAATATTAAAAAGAAGTGGTGCAAAAGTACCATACGACCCTGAGAAGATTAGGGAAAGAATAGAACTTGCTACTAACGGATTGAAAGTAAATCCATTAGAATTAGAAGCATCTGCAAATTTACAGATACGTGAAGGTCTTAC